>Ga0302314_10002194_pt1 | contig 36470 bp, 27 predicted proteins | sample III_Palsa_N2_3_FD_200533 | JGI IMG/M metagenome (GOLD analysis project Ga0302314, IMG submission 200533) | Peat permafrost microbial communities from Stordalen Mire near Abisko, Sweden - III_Palsa_N2_3 | ecosystem: Environmental > Terrestrial > Soil > Palsa > Peat permafrost | place: Sweden...
ACCAGGAAAGACTGATTTATCCACAGATTTGAACTAGACTTTCAGCCCAACCAGGTGGGTCACTTTCCCCGCCGCACCCTGGGTCAGTTTTCGTTCCGCGCCGACATCTTCGAAAGGAACCTAGAGGAGGTGGTGCCATTTTGACCAAGAAGCTCTTCATCACCGTTGAGCGGCCGGATGATCTGCTCAGCCTTATGGGCTTACGAAGCAAGCATCCTTACGGAATGTTCGCGACAAGGCAGGCGTTCGGGACAGTGACGATCGATGGACACGGAGTGGCAGATTCAAAATCGCCCATACCGGAAACATCCGCTCTTCATCATCACATGGAAATACTATCCCAAGTCCAACCAGCCTCGCCTGGTAACAAAAAGACGGTACTATTCAATCCATTCACATGGATCCGACCTAGCAAAGGCAGAGCTTGACGTGCAGACCTCGTCGCGCAGCGATGTGTGTACAGCCGGATATGTGATGTCGTTTAACGACAGATCAGTTCCAGCCAACTCTAAGTATGTCGATGAAGTTTCTTCGCGCGAGAACTTCCGAGCAATCCCGCCAGTCCTTCTCGGGTGGCATCATCGTGCCGGTATAGCGTAGGTCGAAGCCCGTCGCGGTCTTCTGTGCGTTGATGTACTCGTCTAGTCTATCCCCGAGGGTTTCGATGTCATCAATCCATTCGTCCTTGATGGTGTCCGGCAATGAGCCGAAGAGATCGTAGCGGCTCTTCATGCGTTCCGACAGGCGTTCGTAGATCTTTTCGTCTACAGTCTGCTCGAACACGAGGTTGAGCATGTCCACCGTGTCGCGCCGCTGCCCGAACCGTTTGATGCGGCCAATGCGCTGTTCGAGCCGTGTTGGATTCCACGGCAGATCGACATTGATTAGCGTGCCGAGGGCTTGGAGGTTCAAGCCCTCGCAAGCGGCATCAGTGGCCACCATGACGCGAATCTGGTGCTCAGCCACCATGCGCTTTAGCGTCTCGCGCTCAACGGTGACGCTATCACCGCGCTGGTATAGGCGGCTGCGCCCCGCGCCGGCGTACAGACCAATGGCTTCTTCGGGATAGCGGACCGCCAGCGAATCGGCCAGCCACTTCGCCGTGTCGTAGTACTGGCTAAAGATGATGACACCCAGTGCCAACCATTTCTCTTTGTCTAGAAAGTGGACGACGGCCTCCATCTTCGGATCGGTCCCCAGCCGTTCGAGGCGGACTATTAGGCGTTGTAGCACCTCGCGCTCTTCACCCGTTTCGACCGTCAGGTCTGCTTCCTGATTTTCGTCTTCCTCATGGACGGCGTCGCCTTGCAGCAAGCGACGCGCCGTTGCTATGCCAGCCTGAATGCTAGAGCAGATGCGCTGCTCCATCAGGTTCTTCATGAAGCCGCTGCCCTTGCCGCGGTTAGCCAGGGCCCTGCCGAAAGCACGGGCTTCGCCATAAGCCTGTCGGAAGTCCTCAGACGTGCGTAGAGCCTTGCCTTCGAATAAAGCGTCGAAAGCACGCTGTTCGGATACCTGCTCCCGCTCCGGGTGGACGTCCACACTGACGCGGGCCAACAGGCCTGCATCTTCGAGCTGATGGCGCTTGCGCAAAACCACATGACGCACCAGCGGGTTTTCGCGCTGGAACAGGGTGGCACCGGAAATCCGGCGATCCAACTCCTCCTCCAGTATCTCTCGCGTTTCTTCCGTCAAGTCGGTCAGCGAACGATTTGTCTGCCATTCACCGCTCTGTAGCCCCAGGTCTTGCCGAATGGCGGAGAATAGTCGGCGGGCGCGCGGTTCGCTGCTTGATTCTGTGCGCGGCAGCGGCGAGCGCAGCAGCTCCCACGCATGGGTAAGCGTCTCCACCTCCATGCGACCTGCGAGGATGTCGAGTACGTCATAAGGTCGGTGCCACGGCGCAAGGTCGTGACCTAGCACAAAGCGCCCAGGGCCTTGATGCAAGATGCCCAGCAAATCCCAAAGATCAGAGGGGCTAGTTTGGATCGGTGTTGCCGTGCCCAACAGCACATGGTCGGCGCGTGCAGCGACCTCTCGCATGAAGGCTAGCAACTCGTTGGGCGTTCCCGCCTCTCTGCCGAAGCCTTGGCGTGTCCTGGCTTTGTGCGCTTCGTCCAGAATGACGACCCCGAAGCGCATGCCTAGCAGGTGCTGCTTCTCCAGCGAATCGCGCACCATCAGGCCGGTGGAGACAATGCCGATTCTCAAGGGGCAGTGGGCGATCTGCTCGCGCCCGGCAGGCGACAGCACGCGCTCGTCAGCGTCCAGCCAGACCTTGCCCACGGTGTCCCAACGCGCGGTCGGGATGCCCAGTTTATCGAGCATCTCGGTCTGCCATTGCTCAGTCAGTGTAGCGGGGGCAAAGATCACGACCGGACGACGCGGGCCGCCATTTTGTTGAGAGGGCCTGTCGGATAACAGGCACAGCGTAAGCGCGGCGGTAGCAAGCGAGAGTGTCTTTCCCAAACCCACCTCGTCGGCCAAGAGCAGGCGCACCGTGCCGTATAGGCGCTGGTGCCTTAGGCACTCGGTTAGGAAGCCTTGCTGCCACGGTTGGAGTCGCTGCCCTTCGCGGTACAGCGGCGACTCGATTAGCGCTGCAGGCGCCAGTTTCTCATCATCCTCAATCTCGGCGAATTCAATTTCACGTCGATAGCCACGTCGATGCACTTCGCGGATTACAGCCTGGGGCAGTGGCTTGGCAGCGTTCCAAAGAAACTCGAACTCCCCTTCGATCCACGCAACGCCCTCAGGTGACTCATCTTCCCAAAGAATTTCATAGTGGCGTTGCCAGCCGCTGCGGGTTTCGTTCATGGAGCCAATGAAGCCCAGTCTGCGCCCATCAGCCAGCGTGATCACGCCCGCCTTGCCATGTACGAATCCACAAATGTCGTCGGGCGCGACGCGAACCGCGAGCCCGTGTTTCTTGAGAAATGCATCCAACCGCCGGTAGCGCTCCCGGTTCAGCAGCGCCTCAGCCTCCAGGCCGCGCTCGTTCCAGCGGCCCAGCATCTTGCTCTCCCGTAGTTGCGCCACCTTCAAGTCGTCCGGGTGGATATCTACATTGCAGACGATCTTGACCTCGGGAATCTGCTCCAGCGCTTCGCCCGCCACCTCGAACAAGGAGCTGGTGAAGTAACCTGCGATGCGCTTGTAGCTCTTCGCACCGGCCAAATGCTGCATCAGAAAACTCGCATCCAACCTGTGAGTACGCGAAGAAAGGCGGCGGATGCTCATGCTTCAAGCCCTCAATCGCCGAAACGCAGGTTCTTGAGGCGCGCGCCCAGCACTTCAGCGGTAGTGCGCACCTCCGGTTCCGGCGATTTGCGCTCGATGAAGGACAGCACATCAACCAACAAGGGCCGAACTTCGAGGAAATCGGCCATCTCTCCGCGCATCTGATCAACAATGACCTGCGGCTCGGTGTCCTTCAGCAGTTGCTGCAAGGCGATGATGAGCCGCCCCAGCCGGGAGGCACCGATTTCGCTGGCGTCGGTCAGCTCGCGCGAGGCGTACTCGCTCACGCGTTTCAGACGCGCGTGGTTGGGTCGCATGTCTCCCATCACGCGGGCGTAGTCCTCGACGTTAAAGGCCTTGGCGAAGTTCTGATAGTTGTCCAACTTGGTCGAGCCGGTGGTTTCCATGTCCATCATGCGAAACACGAAGCGCTCGATGCCCGTGAGCTTGGCCCAGGTTGCCGGCGCCAGACCATCCGGAACGAGCATGGTGGACGCAGTTTCTGCCGCTTGCTGCACGATCTCATCTACTACAGTGATTTCCCCCCGGGCACGTGGGCGCAGTGCGAAGCTCGTGACATCCTCGCCGCCGATGTGGGTGTAGGCGGTCAGCACCTTCAGCGCCGCCGCGTATCCGGCCATCTGCAGGTCAGAGTCGTTGAACACCGGCTCGCCGTGATGCACTTTCACAGTGTCGTTTAGGTGCATCATGGATTCGATCTGGCGGGCCACCTCCTGGCGCACGGCGGGCAGCAGTCGCTGCTTAAAACCAGTGCGCTCGCCATCGGCGCGCTTCTTCAGCATCAGGATGACCGTGCCCTGGACGTAGCCACCTTTCTTAAGCTCCGACGTGGTTTCAGTGGCGATGTACCACGCGGCCACCACTTGCAGTCCCGCTGCCCAGAAGATCCCGATCAGATCGCTCCAGACGCCAGTGTCCTGATGCGTGAACATCACGCACTGCATGCCGTTGCCGGGCATGCGCTCGGCCATCGCTTGGTAGGCTGCTACCATACCGCGCCGGAAGTCCTCCCCGGACCCTTTGATCGCCAGCGCGCGGCGCGAGTCCCAAACCCACTCATCGAAAGGCTTAGGCGGGTTCTTACGCAGCCAAGCGATGAAGAACTCAGTGATCTCGTGGTAGTTGACCGCGTCGGCGTAGGGGGGGTCGGTGATGAAGATCTCGCAGTTGTCCGTCACCTCGGCCGCAGGCCTGCATCTCAGTGTGAGCGAGACACCCGTCGGCACCGGCAAGCTAACGTTGTCGCCCTCCAATGGATCGAGCAGACAGCTGGAAGCGCGGCAACCGTAGTTGTAGAGAACGTTCAGCGCCTGGTTGTCGAACACCTGTTTGGTGCCGCCGCTGCGCCCGTCGCCGTCGCCGGTGGACCAACGCGTAATGCGTGCGCTTGTGTTGATCATCTGGCACACCTTTAGATACAGCTCCGGCGTCGCATGCTTCTGCAGCTCGGCGTATAGCAACAGCTGCCGAGCGTTGAACAAGTGGTGCCAATGAGTCCAACCGCGGGTTCGAATAGGCTCATCGGTCTTGTCGCCCGGATCAATCTCCATGTCCGGAACCAGACCCTCAGCCTGCCAGCGGGCGAGGTTCTTTTCGACGATCGATTCGACGGTGCTTTCGAGTGCTAGATCGTTGGCGGTTGGCGCCGCGAAGTAGGTTCGGTGGCGCGGTCGGTCCAAGGTTGTCCTGTCGATCCACTGGATTGCGTAGAGCCGCTCTTGGAACACGTCCTGGGCGCGCGCCTTGAAATCGTTCTTCTCCCAGCGGCGCAGCTGGTTCTGCGAGCGTCCATCCGCGGCCCTGTAGTCTCCTCGCAGCGTTCGGATCGGTACGCGATGCGCCTTGCCGTCCAACTCGTACTGCAACTGGCCATCCTGTACGGTGCCCTTGGTCGCGGCCTTCATCTCCGCCGCCGAAGCGCCGTTCACCACCTGGACGTCAAAACGTTTGTTGGCGTGATCCGGCACCAGCTTAGCGATCACATTGCCGTTCTTCGAAATGACCCAGGACGGCGACATAGGCACCATCCAACCTGTCTCTGGACAACGCGTTTCTAGGCAATAGAGATAAACCTTGGCTTGGTTGCCATGCTTGTCTTGTTCGATGCCCAGCGCCGCAATTGACTTCTTCACCGCTTCGGCAACCGCCTTCTGGGTTTTTTCGATGCTTGCGTGGCGCGGCTTAGAGGCGCCTACAACGTTCAGCGCGCCCCAGGTCAACATGCAGGCGATCGGATTCAGGTCGGATGCATAGGCGTCGCACCCGATACGTGCCGCCTCGAAGGGGATTGATCCACCGCCGCTGAAGGTGTCGCCGACGCGCGGGCGATGCCCGTAGCGCAATAGGCCCAGCTGTTCGACGAGATCGACGAATCCTTGGGCCTCGATACCGAGGTGGCCATAGTGTCGATTGACGATCGCCCAGACCGGAGCGTAGAGCCAGTTCTGATCAACCTCTTCGGGTCGCTTGCAAAGATCTGCCTTGCTCTCGTAGCTGGCGAACGTGGCCAGTGCCTTACGGTAGATCTCGAGCTTGTCGTCCAAGCTCAAGTCCCGCTTCCAGCGCAGCTTGACGCCTCGCTCTTCGCAGTTCAGCGGAAAGGTCCAGTGCGCAAGGTCGTCGTCGGAATCGTCCGCGCCCTCTATCTTGGCGGTGAAGTACTCCCAGGGATCATCCAGCCGGATGCGTGGCGCAATCTCGTGAGGCTTCAAGGTGTCGGCAGCTAGCGCGCGTCGCGCCAAGCCTTCTTCGTCGAACGCCATCAGCTTCTCGAACACCTCCAAGTCCTGTTCGGCATTGCCAGTGGGCGGCAGCAGGCTGCCCAACACGATCGATCGAACCAGGATCAGCGGCTTGCGCCCCTTCCAATACGAACCCAGACCGGTCAACGTCTGGTAAAGGTTGGCCTTGCGCTCGCGCTGCGCTTCGTAGGACACTTTTTGCGCTGGAAACGCCGACTCGATCAGCGCGGGCGCATCTTTCAGGGCCAGGGGCGTGAGCGTTGTCGTTGTTGTCTTGGCATGCATCGCGTGTGTTTCTTTAAGGGGTCGCCACGGGTTCGGGCGACAACCAGCCGTGCGACTTGAGTCGTTCTTCGGCGATGGCAAGCTGGCGGGGCGTGAATTGCTGCTTGCGGGCATTCCAGTCATAGACTCGGCGCTCCACGCTGTCGTGCTGGGCTGCGCCTTCGCGATTCATGACCCAATGCACGGTGGCCAGCAGCTCCAGACCGTAGGGCGACTCAAATCCTTCGACCAGGCGCGTGACGCGCTCGAAGCGGGCGCGGCTGATTTCGTGCTGATCGAGGAAACCCTTGGCTTCGTCCACCGCGCCGGGCACGAGGGAAAGGGGTTTGTCGGGCGAGTCTCCGCCGTCGGCATAACCGAAGATCAAGTGGCCCTCGACCGCGCGCAGCACATGGCGCAGGTTCTCCGCGTAGGGGCCGTAGGGAGCCTTGACGTACTTGAGTCGCAGCGGTTCACCGGCTTCCTGCATGAAGTACATGAGCTTGTGAACTTCCAGCAGGGTAACGAAGGGGTCGAGCAAGCCGCCAAGATAGCGGTGAATGAGTTCGACCAGCGCCGCGCGACCGGCGGTCATGGTCGGCACTTCGCGCACATGCGCCATCTTGTCACTGGTGGGCGCGCCCTTGGGTTCGTACACGAGCACCTGCACGTCGTCCAATGCCCCAAGCGCGCGCTCGATGCGCGGGCGTACGTCGTCCCAGTCTAGCCCGCCCAAGCCGCTGCCCAGCGGTGGGATGGCGATAGAGCGGATGCCCTTGTCGCGAATCACGTTGACCAGATCGGCGAGGCCCGCCTCGATGTCCTCGATTCGGCTCTTGCCGCGCCAGTGGCGCTTGGTGGGGAAATTGACGATGAAGCGCGGCGGCGTGAGCTGGCCGGTCTCGAAGACGAACATGTGGCCCGGCTGCATGGCCTCGCGGTTGCACGCAGCCTCGTAAGCTTTGAAGTTCTCGGGATACATGTTCTTGAACTGCAAGGCAATGCCGCGCCCCATCACGCCAACGCAGTTCACCGTGTTCACCAGTGCGTCTGCTTCGCTTTTGAGGATGTCGCCGGAGGTGAACTCAATCATAGCCGCGTTCCTCTTATGTCAGTAGTACCAATCCGTGCGGACTTCGACCGTGGGCCGGTGTCCGTTCGGTGGAAGGGCGTTGACCACCTGCCGATAAACGATAGGCGATTGAACGCCGATGCGTTCGATCAGATGCCACGGAAAGCGGTGCTCCAGCAGGAACTCCGCCTGCTTGCCTTCTTTGTGTGCCCGCCAGTCACGGGCCTCGACGGCAGGCCAGTTGATCTCGCCCAACCGCGCGAGATCGTTGCGATCTTCAAAAAAATATGAGCCCGCGTTCGAGAGCGTGAAAGCCCAGCGCGCGGGCTGGGCGTTGGCCCATGCAACGGCGGCATGCAGGTCGGCCTCAAAGTGCAGGATCGGCCCTTGTCCTTGACGATAGGCCAGTTCCGGATGGTTGCCCTGATAGATCAGGTAAAGCATCACGGAACGTGGGCAGAAGTAGAACGGCACGCAATCGCCAACGTGCAAGTTAGGGTGACTGCCCAGCGGCAAGGTCAACCTCCGTTGCTTGATGCTGTTCATGCCGATGGTCGTGCCCGCAGGCGCGCGCCGAATGACTTCTGCATCGCACCACAGAAAGCCATTTGCCAAGATGGAAGGTAGACGATCCACATGAGCGATGTGGTAGATCTTAGGATGCAGCGGCACGAGTACGGCGTTCATGACGTCTCGTCCCCGAACAGGTCGAGCGAGGGGCGGCTGTCGTCCTGACCACGGTTGCTGCGGCGCGCGCTGGGAGCCAGAAGATCGCTCTGCGCTACGTCGCCCAAAGCGTGCTTCAAAGCGGTACGCCAGCCTTTACCCGCATCCATTAGGCCGCCCGTACTCATCGCGGTCATGCCGAAGAGCCACCAGCGTTCTTCCGGGCGCAACGCCAGCCAGTTGCGCACGGCGACCGAAATCTTCTCCGCGTCCATCTGCTCGACTGCCCACGCCAGCACGCACAGCTCCTTGCCGAGCAGGCGATCCACTGGATTGTCGCCCACCTTCCACGCGCCGGGCTTCAAACCGTGAGCGGCCAAGCGCGCATTGAAGGCGCGCTGCACCTCGGCGCGGATGGCCGTCCAGCGCGGACGATCCAGTAGAACGCGGTCGATCACCGCGCTGTCGCCACTGGTGGCCTGTACGCCGAGGTATTCGCTAATCTGAACCTTGCCCGTGCTGCTCTTGGAAATAATAACCTTGAAGTGGTGCGGGTCGGAGGTCGCAGGCACACCGAAGCCCAGCGTGTGCGTCACTTGCGCGCGCGCTTTGGGCGATTCGGTACTCGCTGCGACCTTGGCTTGCGCCATCCTCAATCCTCCTGGCTCACTTCGCCCGGCTTCAATTCAATCCCGACGAGCTTGGCGAATTCCTTGAGCGCGAAGCCAGTGTCGAACTGCACGCCGTCGGCAATGGCGATGTTGACCAACGCCTCAGGTTCGCCGAGCACATCGCGCAGGCTGTTGACGACGCCTTCGATGACAGCCGCGGTGATTTCCCGTTCCTGAAAACGCACGGTCACAGTGTTTTCGCCTTCGCCGATTTCTACGCGCACGCCCTTGAAGCGTATGCCCGGCTGATCGCGGAACTGGTTGATTACTCCGAAGACTCTGCCGGTCGTGTCCAGGGTGACGCGCTTGCTTTGCAGCCGTGCAGGCTTGCTGTCCACTATCTGAACCGTCTTGTCCCCACTTGCGGGAATCTGGAAGTCCGCAGTCTTGTTGGTTTCGCCTGCACGAGCGAACACCAGCAGGCGGTGGCTTGCGCCACCGATTTCGAATGGCCCATCATAGCGGATGCCGTCCTTGGGGTTGGAACCGTCCAAGGTATAGAAGAGATCGGCGTGCGGTGTAGCGGCCAAGATGACGCGGCGCTTGTCGGCCGCAGGCTCGACCTGATGACGAATCTTCAAGTCGGCGAGCCAGCGCGTGGCAGGCCCGCTTTCGTAGCGACCTGTCGGCTCCTTTACCATGAAGTAGATGGTGCCCTCGCCAGTGGCAAAATTCTCTAGATCCTCGACCTTATGATCCTTATCAGATACATCTGAGTTAGTGGACCAATAAACAACCGGGCTCTCGCCCGCGTGGCGCGGCGTGAGGCTTAACACGGTTTCGCTCGTATCCGACTTGACGGTGACGACAGAGACATTGACCGTGGCCTTGTCCTTGGGGAATGGGCCCTTCTCAATGTAGCCGTCCTCGCCCAAGCGCCAGCGACCTTGCTTCAGCGCATCGGCCTTGAGGGCGTCCAGTCCACTCGCGCCCGGCATCCACGGCCAGATGGGCGAGCACTTTGCGCGAGTGGCGACATCCTTCCAAGGCGTGCGGCGGTTGTCCTTGCCGGACGGCCACAGGTATTCCTCGGCCTGCGCCAAATATTCGTCGAGGTTGTCCTTGTTCAGTTCGGCCACTAGCTTGTAGTCGGCGCGCGGACTGGACAGAAGTCTTTCGATTTGTGTTTCGGCGGACTGATCGCCCTGACCAAGTTTAAGGCCCTGATCAATAGTAATCTTGCCCAAGACATCACGACTATTTGTGGTGTCGTTGACGGGGATATACAGGCAATTGTAGGCCGCCGACAGCGCCTTGCTGAAGCGATCTTCGGCTTCTTCGAGTCGGTCGCGTGCCTCTTCGAACAAGGTATCACCCGACTTTAGGCGCTTGTGAATCTGCTCGATAGCGTACAGCTCACGTAGCCGTTCCTCGACCGCGTCGGCTAACATACTGTCTTGCCCAGTCAGCACCAGCAAGTTGTTCTTTTCTTGCTGGTAGTCGAAGAAATTCTGTAATTCGCTGGGCGGCACCTTGCCGTCGGGCTTGATGACAATCAGGGTGCGAGGGCCGCTAAGCTTGAGCTCGCCTAGCTTTGGCAGCACCTGTACGTCCTGATAGACGATCTTGCGATCTGGATCGAGAATGCCTGTGAGGCGGTTGATGAGAGCCTGATCGATCTTGGGTGGCGGAATTTCTTTGGCATTCCGCTCGATCTGGCGCGACAGATTTTCGGTTTCCTTGATGAAGAAACGTTGCTCTTCACGATGGAGATACCACGCCGATTCACGCAAGCGCTGCAATGCCTGAAGGAACTCGTCCGGCTTGCGCTGTGGTGCGGCGAGGTACTCAATCAGCTCGCTTTCGGACAAGCCTATGCGCCCGCCGACTGCGCGCGACAAACTGGAAGCAAGCAACAAGGTCATGACCTGTTGCGCGGCATCGCCAGCCAGATTCACATCGATGTGTTCAGCGATGGCGTTGCTCTTATCGGCGATGTCCCGCGTCACCGCTGGCATGAGCTTCGGCGCGATGCGTTCGATCTCATCCTTGACCTGATCGTCGTTGAGGTTGAGATGCTGCGTACCGATCAAAAAGACATCGTCGGATTCGCGTTCGTCCACGCTCTTGAGCAGACGTGCGGTGAATTGCATCAAGCCGCGAGTCTGGCGGAAACCTTCATTCTCCTTGAAAAGCGCGACGAGGTGCTTGAAAGAAGGATGGAAGGGATATGTTTCCCTAATCTGTTCGGCGATCTGCTCGATGCTGCTAGCCACGATGTATCCGCCGTCCTCGGCCTTTTTGATTTGCTGAGCGTATTCCTCCGCAATGTCGGAGATGACGCGCTCGCCCGGCAGTTCGTCAATAAGGCGCTTCTTGAGGATTTCGTAGATTTCGTTGCCCGCCAGTTGCACCGGCGTGATGGTCATTGCTTGGCGGCGGGTCTCCTGCTGCAAATTTGAGATAGCGTCGGCGAGTGTTTTGGTCTGGGCCTTGTAACTACCCGCGAGATTGGCGACGACGATGGCGCAATTGGGCAACTCCAACGCGGCGCTCATCAGGCTGCTCAGGCTGTAGACCACCATGTTCGCCAGCGTGCCTTGACCGAACGCCTGCGTGCTGGCGTTGTCCAGATAGGGCGGCAGTTCATCGAGAAGGATTAGCGTTGGCTTGTCGCCTATAATCTCCTTCCATTGGCGCTGATCGACGGCCTTCGGTCCGCTTGCCCAATACGGCTTGATGGCTTCTGCAGCTCCGAGCTGTGTAGCGATTTCACCCCAGATGTAATTTGCGGGACTGTTGCGGCCGTTGAAGGCTGCGATGCGCGTTTGGCCAATCTCGATGCGCGAGACGAGGTCGGAAGGCAATACATCTTTGCGCAGATGTGCATGCCGCGCGAGCAGACCGAGCGCAATCATCATATGCGTCTTACCGCCGCCCATCGCTTGCGTTAGTTCAAAAACGGCTTGGTCGGATTTTCCGGACAGGCGTAACAAGCCCTCGCGGAAAAGCTGGTCCATGCCGTGGGTGACAAAGTTACGCGAAAAAAACTCGCGGCCGTCCCCTTCGTCTTTAATGAGCTCTGCAAGGTTTTCGATCCCCTGGCTCATCCGGTAGTCACGGATGATGGGGTTAAATCGGCAGGCTTGCTTGACGGTCTTGATCACGAACGCACTCCGCTGCTGCTATCGGCTTCTTCGGAGGTCAGGACTTCAATTCCACGCTTCTCGCAATAGTTCCGAATCAGAACCTCGACCATGTTTGCAATTGACCGGTGTTCAAAGTCCGCGGCAACGCGCAAAGCTTCCTTCAAAGCAGGGTCAATGCGTATGGTTAGAGTGGCGCTTTTCATGATCTCCCCTATGGCTGCAAATGTACTGCGTTATGCAGCGCGCTGAGGCAGTATGCATTGTTTTCCGTTAATTGGCAGCCCGGGCTTAGTTGCGTGCGCGTCATGCAGCGAACCCACGCGGACTCTTGCGGAACAGCGCGGGGGCTTTGCAGAGCGGCGCCTGGCAAATATCCGCGAGATTTGCCTTGTAAAAACAGTGACTTGTCTGACTTTTGCCTCACCAGCGAGCGGCTTGGACAGTGGTCATAGCGCGACACAAAGCTGCCGCTTTCGGCCGGAGGACACAACTCGGCCGCCAAGCCTGGCCCCCCCAAATTTCGACAGCCTCACGATCACACAACTTCTCGCGTGGACGTATGCGAGATGCGATCAAGCCGGCGCACCAAATCCTCGCTTCGTAGATGTGTGTATCGCTTGAGCATCTGCATTGACTTGTGTCCGCTGATGGATGCCACTTCCTGATCGCTCAGCCCGCCTTCCACGAACCGGCTCACCGCTTCGTGGCGCAGATCATGGAAGTGCAGATCCTTGAGGCCGACGCTTGCCTTGATGTCGAGCCATGCGACGTTGAATTGGTAGGGCCGGCGCTTGCCATCGCGGCCGGGCTCGCCGAAAAACACAAGGTCCGTATCAATCGGGCGGATGGGATGGTTCAAGGCTTCCTTGAACAAGGCTGTCGCCGCCAAGGAAAGCGGGACAGTGCGCGAAGACGTGTTCTTGGTTTCCACGAGGCGCACTACCCTGCGATCAAGGTCGACCTGTTTGCGGCATAGAGAGGTGATTTCAGAGGAGCGCATTCCGGTTTCGAGCGCGATGCGTACGATCCAACGCATCATCGGGTTGCTGTACCGATCTACCGCCACCAGCAATCGCGCTTCTTCATCAGGCGCCAGTCGACGACAGCGCCCTGAACCCGGCGATGGCTTTCGAACGTTTTGTACCGGATTGTACGCCAGACCCAGCCCCCACTCGCGAATGGCCATCGTGAACAAATGGCTCAGTAAGGCGAGCTCCAATCTCACCGTGTTTGGCGCTCGTGGCCTGTGCTTGCGGGTGTAACGATCCAAGCCGCCGGCGAGCCGGTCGTCGCGGAATTTGGCGACGAGTTCCGGCGTGACGGCAGCCAAGGAATAGGCCCCGAAATACTTCTGCAGGACCCGTGCACGCGGCTGCTCCGTTTCCTGAGTGGAGGGCCTCTTGCTCGGCGTCACCTCCTTCAGGTATCGATCGAGCGCGGCTGCCACCGTGGTCCGCTCCGAGGGTCCGCGCTGCATGTAGAAACCGCGCACCATTTCGTCTTCGGTGCGGCGCGCCCAATCTGTGGCGTCGCGCTTCAAACGGAACGTCTTGACCGTGATCGGCCAGCCCGTCCTGCGGATGACGGCCTTCCAAGTACCGGCCTGGGTTGCACGGATCGTTGCCATGTCTCACGCCCTCAAATGCGCGATCCGGCACTGTACCCATGCTGTACCCATCGCGGTTTTTGAGGATGGTTGGTGGGCCCTGTGGGACTCGAACCCACGACCAATCAATTATGAGTCGACTGCTCTAACCGACTGAGCTAAAGGCCCTTTTTTCTTCCAACCACCTTCGAGGTCAGCATCGCACTGCCTACCTGCGAAAGCAACGACCAACTAATTATGAGTCCTCTGCTCTAACCAATTGAGCTAAAGGCCCGCGCGTCTGGAGGCGGAAGTATAAGAGAAGCGGGCGCTTTCCTGCGCTCGAAAGCCGGAGCTCGCCAGGGCGGCCCTCTCCCGGCCCTTCGGGCCACCCTCTCCCGTCCCACGGGGACTCCCTGCGGTCGCAAGCGGTAGAGGGGATTGTGTCTCTTCTGGCGGCGGCGCAGGCTTCGCGCGCCAGGCCGTTGAACGGTACAATCGCGCCCCTACGCTGTATTTGTGCGCCCCGCGCGCCACCTGAATCCGATGAGCACCCCAGCCGAACAAGCGGCCCTGCGCCGCACTTTCGCCATCATCTCGCATCCCGATGCGGGCAAGACCACGCTGACCGAGAAGCTGCTGCTGTTCGGCGGCGCGATCCAGCTTGCCGGCACGGTGAAGGGGCGCAAGGCCAGCCGCCACGCCACTTCCGACTGGATGGCGCTGGAGCAGCAGCGCGGCATCTCCATCACCACTTCGGTGATGCAGTTCCCGTATCGCGGCAAGATCATCAACCTGCTCGATACGCCGGGCCACGAGGACTTCTCCGAGGACACTTACCGCACGCTGACGGCGGTGGACTCGGCGCTGATGGTGATCGACGCGGCCAAGGGCGTGGAGCCGCGCACCATCAAGCTGATGGAAGTGTGCCGCCTGCGCGACACGCCGATCATCACCTTCATCAACAAGCTGGACCGCGACGGTCACAGCCCGATGGAGCTGCTGGACGAGGTGGAGAAGGTGCTGGGCATCCAGTGCGCCCCGATCACCTGGCCGGTGGGCATGGGCCGCGACTTCAAGGGCGTCTACCACCTGCTGGAAGACCGCTTCTACCTGTACAGCGGCGACAAGCACCGCATCAGCGAGATCGAGGTGGTGGACGGCCTGCGCGCGCCGGGCATGGCCGAGCGCTTCGGCCAGTCCTACCAGTCGCTGCTGGACGAGATCGACCTGCTGCAGATGGCCGGCACCGTCTTCGACATGGCGCTGTACCGCAGCGCCAAGCTGACCCCGGTGTTCTTCGGCGCAGCGATCAACAATTTCGGCGTGCGCGAACTGCTCAACGCCTTCGTCGAATGGGCGCCCTCGCCGCTGCCGCGCGAGGCCACACCGCGCCAGGTGACGCCCGAGGAGCCGAAGTTCAGCGGCTTCGTCTTCAAGATCCAGGCGAACATGGACCCCAAGCATCGCGACCGCGTGGCCTTCCTGCGGGTCTGCTCCGGCAGCTACCGCAAGGGCATGCAGCTGCACAGCGTGCGCCTCGGCGCGCCGGTGCGGGTGGCCAATGCGCTGACCTTCATGGCGGCGGACCGCGAGGCGGTGGAAGAAGCGTTTCCGGGCGACATCGTCGGCCTGCACAACCACGGCACCATCGCCATCGGCGACTCCTTCACCGAGGGCGAGGCGCTACGCTTCACCGGCATCCCCAACTTCGCGCCGGAACTGTTCCGCCGCGTGATTTTGAAGGATCCGCTGCGCGCCAAGCAGCTCAACAAGGGCCTGGACCAGCTGTGCGAGGAAGGCGCCACCCAGGTGTACCGGCCGCTGGTCAACAACGACATCATCCTCGGCGCGGTCGGCGTGCTGCAGTTCGACGTGGTGCAATACCGCCTGCGCGACGAATACAACGTGGAAGCGGTGTTCGAGGGCGGCACCATCCATTCGGCCCGCTGGGTGACCTGCGACGACCCGAAAAAACTCAAGGAATTCCGCGACAAGAACGATGCCCGCCTGGCCCTGGACCATTCCGGCCACCTGGTCTACCTGGCCTCCAGCTCAGTCAACCTGCAGATGGCGATGGAGCGGGCGCCGGAGGTGCGTTTTCTTGACACGCGGGAGCAAGGCGAGCACGAATAAGCGTCCGGCCCGGGGGGCTGGAACATCGTTTTGTGACCGTGGTCTCAGTACCGGCCGATAGAAAGCCTCCATTCAGTTTCGGGTGTTAATCTTCTGCCGCCACTTCAACCCCAAAGGGAGATTCACATGTTCAAGAAGACGCTTGTAATGATCAGTTTCGTCACCCTGGCGGCCTGCGGCCCCTCGCAGCAGCCGCCGGCCGACCAGACTGCCGCGGCCACGCCGCCACCGGCTGCCGCGCCCGCCCCGGTTGCCGCCGCCCCGGCTCCTGCCGGACCTTCGGCCAATGATGAGGAACTGGCCAGGATCAAGGCCGAACAGCGCAAGCTGCAGCGCCAGCAGAACGAGCTAGCCGCCCAGCAGCAGCAGGCCGCGGCCGCTCCGCCGCCGCCCCCGCCCTGCCAGGATTGCGGCGTGGTCGCCTCGATCACCCCGGTGAAGCAGGCCGGCCAGGCCGGCTTGCTCGGTGGCCTTGGCGGCGCCGCGGTTGGCGGCCTCGCCGGCAACCAGTTCGGCAAGGGCAAGGGCAAGACCGCGATGACCGTGGTCGGTGTGCTAGGTGGCGCGCTGGCCGGCGCCGAGACGCAGAAAGCCTTGACCTCCACCACCGTGTATCAGGTGGCGGTGAACATGGAAGCCGGCGGCCAGCGTACGGTCACCATCAGCAGCGTCAACGGCCTTGCCCCCGGCAGCCGCGTGCACGTCGACGGCAACAATCTGCAGCCGTACTAAGCTGAACCCGCTGTAAGCAAAAGCCCGGGCCGCCAACGCGACCCGGGCTTTTTTCTTCACTCAAACCCCCTTCAAACCACGATCCGCGCCCAGATGCGCGAGCGCCACACGGCGATGAAGCTCAGGGTTTGCGCCGCGCGGTAGCACAGCATCAGGCCCCAGATCGGCAGCAGGCCCATCATCAGCACCGGCCCGGCCAGGTAGGCCAGCGGCAGGAACAGGCCCCATTGCAGGCCGACGCTGATCAGCATCACCGGGCGGCTGGCGCCCACACCGAGCAGGGACTGCATCAGGATGAAGCCCAGCCCGTCGAGCACCACCGCGGCGCCGATCAGGCGCAGGGGCGTCTCGCCGATCTCCAGCAGGCGCGCGGAGGCAGTGGCATTGCCGTTACCGAAAAACACCTGCAGCACCGGCCCGGCCAGCAGCAGCATCGGCAACGCCATGACGGCGAACACCCACCAGCTGGCCTTGAACACGTCCCAGGCCCAGCGATAAGCATCGTCCACATCGCGCCGGCCCAGCGCCTGGCCGCAGAAGGTGGCGGAGGCGAGGCCGAAACCCATCGCCGGGAGGATCGCGGTGAGGGTGATGTTGACCAGCACATTGCTCACCGCCAGCTCGGCGGTGCCGACCTGGCCGACGATCCAGAACAGCACGACGAAGCCGGTCGAATAGAGCAGCTGCTGCAGGCAGGTGGGCAGGGCCAGTCGCAGCAGGTCGAGCAGCTGGCGGCGGTCCGGCAGGCCGGCGAAAAAGCCGGCACCGCGGGCGTAGCGCCAGCCGAAGGCGCAATAGGCCAGGGTGCCGCAACTGGCGCTGATCACGCTGGCCAGGCCGGCGCCGCGCACACCGAGCGCCGGGAAGCCGAGCTTGCCGAAGATCAGCAGGTAGTCGAGCAGGATATTGAGGCAGCAGATGCCGAACAGGGTGCACAGATACAGCACCGTCTTCTTCACCGCGCTCCAGTAGCCGCGGAAGGAAAAGTTGATGCCGATGGCGGCGATGCCGAGCAGGCGGCATTGCAGGTAGACCGTGCCCTGGCGCACCACGTCCGGATCGTGGTTGAGCCGGGCGAAGATCCACGGCGCCGCCAGGATCAGGATTACCGACAGCGGCAAGCCGATGAGCAGCGACAGCAGGATGCCGCCGTTGAGCGGAATCGCCGTTTCGTGCAGCCGCCCCTCGCCATAGCGCCGCGCCGCCATCGCCTGCACCGCCGCGGACAGGCCGGTGATGGCGGAGAAGGACATGAAATTGATGAAGCTGCCCAGGCCCACCGCCGCCAGCGAGGACGGGCCGATGCGGCTGACCATGGCGGTGTCCACCAGATTGAGCACGTTCTGCGAGGACATGGCGCCGATGATCGGCAGCGCCAGCGCCCACACCTCGCGGCTGCGGTGGCCTGGGGCGGGTTTAAGGGTGATGGGGGCGGCGTCGGCGGTCATCGGCGTCGCTGATGGTCTTTTAGTGATACTGCCGCGCGTTGGTTGACTGTCATTCCGGCGCACGCCGGAATCCAGGGGTGCGGAATGCGCGCTCCGAATCTCTGGATACCGGCTGCGACACGGTGCCGCGCAGCGTGGGTGCGGGAGCAGGCGGAAAGCCCCGAAACAATAGCAGATCGCAGGCGCTCCGCCCCCTCCCGCACCCACCGTTCTGGACGCCGTGTCGGGGCCGGCTTGCGCCGGTATGACGCGTGTATTTTTCAGCTACCGCCGCGGCTGCTCTTCCTCTTCCACCACATTGATCACCGCCGCCGCCATCTGGAACGGGCGCGCACCGAGCAGGGCGGCCAGTCCCGGCGGCAGGTGGCGCTTGTCGATCTGCAGCAGCGATACCTGGGCGAAGCCGGGTCGCGGGCCCATGGCGCTGCCGGCCCAGGACTGGGTCATCGGCGCCTGGTTTTTAGCGTCGCTCAGCTTGGGCTCGATGCCCAGCGCCTTGAGCCGGTCGGTCTCCGGCATCAATGCGCCGGCGCCATCGGCCAGGTCGGCGGTGGAGGCGCGCAGTTCGACCCAGGAATTGAAATCATGCCGCAGCAGCGGCTCGGCAATGGCGCGCAGCAGGGGATTGTCCAGGCGGCGCTTCAGCCATTGGCCAACACGCTCGGCTGGCAGCCTTGCGGAGGAACTGCCTGTGCCGGACTCCGCCACGGGCGGCGTTTCGGCGGACAAGGCCGGCGCCAGCGCGCTGGCGAAGTTGGCCTGCCAATGCGCCCGCAGGTGCAGGCGTTCGCCGTCACCCTGCGGCTCGCTGTGCAGCTCCAGGTTGATCCGCCACAGCGGCTTGCCCGGGCGCAGCCCAGGAATTTCGGCGGACAGGGTGTAGCGTTCGCCATCGGCCTTGCTGGCGACTTCGCCGCTACTGCCGGCGGAGCGCAAACGACTTAGGATGGGCAACTTCATAAGCAAGACCCACGGCAAACCATGAGTCCATCATACCGCTTCGTCGTGACCGGACGCGTGCAGGGTGTCGGTTTCCGCGCCTTGGCGCAGGGCAAGGCCCTGTTCCTGGGCCTGCGCGGCTGGGTGCGCAACCGCGCGGATGGCGCGGTGGAAGGCCTGGTCGGCGGCGACAACGCGGCCGATATCCAGACCTTTCACGACTTCCTGCTGAAGGGCTCACCGGCGGCGCAGGTGGAGCGTCTGGAGTGGAGCGCAACCAGCGAACAGGCCGAGGAAGGGTTTCTGGTGAAGCGCTAGTGATTGGATGTAGGTCGGTTCAAGGGCGCTTCGCGCCCGGAACCGACATGCGCAGATGGATCGTGTGCTGTCGGATCCACTTCGCTTGATCCGACCTACAGGAAGCTACGATTTCCGCATGAACTTCGCCGTGGCCTTCTGCACCATGCGGAAATAGAACTCCGGCGAGACGCGCTTGAGCAGCACCTGGCGCTTGTCGTCGGCGTTGACCAGCACCAGAAAGCGCCGCTCCCGCACCGCGTCGAAAATGTCGGCGGCGACGCTGTCGGCGGTGATGGAAGCCTTTTCCATCAGGCGCTGCACGATGCGGTCCATCTGCGGCGAGGGTTCGTTGCCCTGCTCGGGCGAGGCCTGGCGGCTGCTGGCGATGAGGTTGGTCTTGAAGAACGAGGGGCAGACCACGCTGACGCCCACGCCGTGCGGCTCCAGCTCGTGGCGCAGGGTTTCCGACAGCGAGATCACCGCGGCCTTGGCCGCGTTGTAGCTGGCCATCGCCGGCGGGTTGGCGATGCCGGCGAAGGAGGCGATGTTGACGATGTGGCCACTGCCCTGCGCGGTGAGCAGGGGAATGATGGCGCGGGCGCCGCGCACGCAGCCGAGCAGATTGATGTTGAGCACCCACTGCCACTGCTCCAGCGTGGACTCGGCCACCGTGCCCTTGGTGGCGACGCCGGCGTTGTTGACCAGCAGGTCGACGCCGTTCCACTCGCGCTGCAGGCGCGCGGCAATCGCGGCGAAGGATTCTTCCGAGGTGACGTTACAGACATCGGCGAACCCGCTGCCGCCGGCCGCGGTGACTTCCGCCAGGGTCTGCGTGGCGGCGGCCAGATCGACATCGGTGACGGCGACCTGCCAGCCGTCGGCGGCGAAGCGCAGCGCCAGGGCTTTGCCCAGGCCGCTGCCGGCGCCGGTGATAAAAACGCGCTTGCGGGCCTGCCGGCCCGGTGCCGCCGGATTCGAACTCACGCCGCGCCCCTCAAATCACGATGGCGCGATCGTAGATGAAATCGAAAGTGAAAGTGCGCTCGGCGGCGGCCTTGGCGTCGAGGTAGTTGGCCATGCGCTCCAGACGGCCCGGAATCTTCATCAGCTTTTCCTGCGCCGCGGCACCCTCGGAGGAAAGGCCGGTGAGCGCGCCGATGCCCCAGAACTCGAGCAGCTCCTCGACGATCTGCTGATAGTGGCGCGGGCCGTAGATGTCGGCGCGGCGCACCACGTCGGCCATGTGCTCGTAGTCGCAGATGTTGTGGCCGGGCATGGCCAGCGCCGGCATCACCTTGAGCAGCGAGTTGAGGGCGACGTTGGTGTCCTGCCGCAGCACCTCGTGGAACACGGCGCGGTAGAAGGCGTAATGGCGCGACTCGTCGCCGGAGATGTGGGCGAGGATGCGCTGGATCTTCGGCTCGTACTGCGAGCAGTTGCGGCCGGTATTGGCGTGCGCATACTGCGTGGCGCGCTCCTGCAGGCTGGTATAGGCCAGCAGGCGATAAGGGTCCTGCTGCCAATCGGGGTTGAAGCCAGCCTCGATGTAACGGTACTGCATGCGCTCCAGCGCGCCCATGTTGAACACCCGCGCATCGCGCACATAGTCGCGCAGGACGCAGCCGTGGCGGTCTTCCTCGGCGGTCCACAGGTTGTTCCAGTCCGACCAGGGCGATTCATTGCCCAGGTGGGTGGCGATCAGGCGATGGAAGTGCGGCAGACCTTCCTCGGTCAGCAGGTTGAGGGCCAGGGCCACGCGCACCGCGTCCGGCAGGCCGCGCGCGGCTTCCCGCACGCGCTCCAGCTCCTGCTGGTCCTGCTCGGTTTCCTCGGCGTCGGCCGGGGACAGGTCATTGGGGAACCAGAGCTTGCGGCGCTCCAGGTGGGAGGCGGTCTGCTGCCTGACGAACGGCTCCAGTGCGACCAGGATTTCGATCTGGTCGGGAGTGCCAAAGCTGATTTTCGGTGCGGCGCTGCCCATGGTTGGACGATCCTAAAGTGCTGCTGCAGCCTCCTACCACAGGGGGTAAGAGGTATTTCTCACGAATTCATTATACGAAAACGACGGGACAACAGATGAAGCCCTGCCCATGCGTCATTTCAGACCCCTATGCGCCTGATTAGAGTGAGGAATTCCGTCCTCGTGCGGGGGTCGTCCCGGAACGTTCCGAGCATCATCGATGTGGTCATCGAGGAGTTCTGCTTTTCCACACCGCGCATCATGGCGCATAAATGTTTAGCTTCGATGACCACCGCCACGCCGCGGGCGCCGGTCACTTCCTGGATGCAGTTGCCGATCTGCTGGGTCAGGTTTTCCTGGATCTGCAGGCGCCGCGCGAACATATCGACGATGCGCGGAATCTTGGATAATCCGAGCACCTTGCCGTCCGGAATGTAGGCAACATGGGCCCGGCCCAGGAACGGCAGCAGGTGATGCTCGCACAGGGAGTAGAGTTCGATGTCCTTGACGATCACCATCTCGCTGTTGGTGGTGGTGAAGATGGCGTCGTTGACGATCTTCTGCACATCCTGGCGGTAGCCCTGCGTCAGGAACTCCATCGCCTTGGCGGCACGGTGCGGGGTGCGCAGCAGGCCTTCGCGCGCCGGGTCCTCACCCAGGGCGCTGATGATGGCGCGGTAATGTTCTTCCACGGTCTTCTCTTTTTTGGCGTGATAGTGACTTTCGATTATTCCACAGCGGTCAAGGCAGCGAATCCCCGGGGCGGCGGCAATGGTTAAGCGCCAGGAAGTGCTGCAGGTGCCGGTGGACCTGATCCGCCCGGGCCGCACCCAGGCGCGGCGCCGTTTCGACGCCGCGGCCCTGGCCGAGCTGGCGGAGTCGATCCGCGAGTCCGGGGTGGTGCAGCCGGTGGTGCTGCGCAGCGACGGCCGCGGCTACGAGCTGCTCGCCGGCGAGCGCCGCTGGCGCGCCGCGCAGCAGGCCGGCCTGCACGAGATCCCGGCGCTGCTGCGCGACGACCTGTCCGACACCGAGGCCTATATCCTCGGCCTGATCGAAAACCTGCAGCGCGAGTCGCTGTCGCCGATCGAAACCGCCGAAGGCCTCCGCCGCCTCGGCGAAACCTTCACCCTGCGCCACGAGGACATCGGCACGCGCATCGGCAAGTCCCGCACCTACGTCACCAACCACCTGCGCCTGCTGGCGCTGGCGCCGCCGGTGCAGACGCTGGTGGACGAGGGCAGCCTGTCGCTGGGCCACGCCAAGGTGCTGGCCGGTCTGGCGGTGGAGAAACAGCAGGCCTGGGCCGAGGTGATCCGGCGCGAGCGCCTGTCGGTGCGCGCCTTCGAGCAGCGCCTCGCGGCCAAGCGCGCGCCCGGCAAGAACCGCGGCGTCAACGACTGGGAGCGGCTGGCGCAGAAGCTGTCGGAGCATCTGGGCTATCCGGCGAGCTTCAAGCCGGGTGCCAAGGGCGCGGGCGAACTGCGCCTGCGCTTCCACAGCCTCGACGAACTCGACGGCCTGCTCGAGCGCATGGGCTATCGCGAGCACTGAAACGCGACCGGCGGTCGGTCATGCAGTGCATCTGGCACGAGTCCTGATACAAAATATCTTATTGATCACGCTGCAACACATCCCTGCGCCGGAAGTCGGATAATGGCGTCCTCACCGAAGTCCCGACCGCACCGCTTTTGATGAATCACCGCTCCATCTTTTCCGGTCCGTGCATCGAGCAGCTCGGCCTGCCCGGGTTCCAGACGCAATGAGCGCCGGAATGAACGACGCCATTCCGCTGCAAGGCCCGCAGCCGCCATTGCGGGTGGTGGAGCGCGTCAGCAAGCAGGCGCGCAGCATCCGCATCGAAGTGCGTCCGGACGGCGAGGTGCGGCTGGTGATCCCGCGCTTCGTGCCGAAGCGCGCCGCCTACGAATTCCTGCGCAGCCGCGACGAGTGGGTGCGCCGCAAGATCGCCGAGCTGCATCTGCGCAGCGCCGCCGAGCCGCTGCGCCCGCCGCTGCGCTGGGACGGCACCGACACCATTCCGCTGCATGGCGTGGAAACGCCGATCGAGATCGTCTCCGCTCGCCTGGTGCGGCCGCGCGTGCGCTTCGACGGCGGCAGCGGCCCCGGAATTACGCCCAGAATCACCTTGTTCTGCTCGCAGGCCTCGCGCAGCCATCCGGCGGTGCTGAACAAGGCGCTGCGCACCGCCCTGGGCGAGCTGGCGCGGCACCAGGCGCGGCGCCTGCTCGACGAGGAAGCCGCCCGCCTCGGCGTGGACTATCACGGCCTGCGCATCGCCGACCAGAAGTCGCTGTGGGGCAGCTGCACCCCGCGCGGCGACATCAGCCTCAACTGGCGCCTGGTGCTGGCGCCGCCGGAAGTGTTCCGCTACGTCGTGGTGCACGAACTTTGCCATCGCATCCGCCTGGACCACTCGCGCCAGTTCTGGACGCTGGTGATGCGGCAGATGCCGGAAAGCAGCGCTTGGCGCGCCTGGCTGCGCCAGCAGGGCGCCTCCCTGCATACGGTCCTGCCACGGCGCTAATTTGACCGGCGGCGAGGTGAGGGCGGCTTCCCGCACGGCTTTTGAGTGAAATCGGTGCGGAAACGCACGGAATTGGCAGCTCCCGCCGGTCAATCCTGACCCATTCCGGGGCCATGCGGCCCCAGCCGCCGCGGCCCCCTCAAACAGAGGTTGTATCCGGCGCGCAGGGCCGGTAATGTCGTGGTCCGCACATTGGCGGAGGAGCACGCGATGGGCACGCTGGATTCGGTACGGGTACGCGATTACATGAGCACCAAGCTCATCACCTTCACGCCGGAAACGGAAGTGATGCGGGCCGTGAATACCCTGGTGCAGCACGGCATCGCCGGCGCCCCGGTGGTGAACAAGGAAGGCAAGGTGGTTGGCATGTTCTCGGAAAAGGACTGCCTCAGCGTCGCCCTGGTGGCTTCGCAGGACACCTGTATCGCCGGGCCGGTAAGCCAGTTCATGAGTACCAAGGTGGTCACCGTCGACCCGGAGATGAACCTGACGCAGCTGGCCACCATGTTCGTCAACCAGTCGTTCCGGCGCTATCCGGTGCTGGAGGACGGCAAGCTGGTGGGGCAGATTTCGCGCTCGGACGTGATGAAGGCGATCAATTCGCTCTGCTGATCCGCGGCGGAAGACCCCGCCTCGCAGGGGTCGCGATCACTGCCACAAACGGATGAGGTTGCGGCCATCCGGAATGCACATGCTGGACAACCAGCAGCCCATTCCGGAGGAGCCCGCTCATGCTGAGCCTGCAGCAGATTTCCGACCGCCTGGAAATCCAGCAACTGTTCACCGATTACGCCACCGCCATCGACACGAAGAAATTCGACCTGCTCGATGCGGTCTTCACCCCCGACGCCTATATCGACTACCGCGCCATGGGCGGCATCGACGGCCGCTTCCCGGAGATCAAGGCCTGGTTGTCGCAGGTGCTGCCGAACTTCCCCATGTACTTCCACATGGTGAGCAACGCCGCCCTGAAAATCGACGGCGACCAGGCCAGTTCCACCATCATCTGCTTCAACCCGATGCAGATCAGTCTGCCGGACGGCAAGGCGCAGGTGATGTTTCTCGGCCTCTGGTACCACGACAAGTTCGTACGCACCGCGCAGGGCTGGCGCATGAGCGAGCGGGTCGAGCAGAAATGCTTCGACTACAACGTGCCGGGCGGCGTCGGCACCGGCTAGAGCTTATTCGCAAATCCCGTTCGTCCCGAGTGCCCGCGTAGCGGGTGTATCGAGGGACTAGCGCGGAACAGTCCCTCGATACGCGTTGCTTCGCAACGCACTCGGGACGAACGGATTTGGGTAGTTGGGCCGGTCCCTACGCCCCGGCCCGCTCCGCCTCGACCTGCGGATTCTGCGCCGGCATGGCGAAGCGGCACAGCAGGATGCCGGCCATCACGATCACCCCGCCCACCACCTGCTGCGGGCCAAAGCCCTCGCCCAGGATCAGCCAGGCGAAAACGGTGGCGGCGATGGGCTGCACCAGCAGCGTCACCGAGGAGAACGAGGCCGGCAGATGCGCCAGCGCCCAGGCGATGAGGCCCTGGCCGCCGACGTGGGAGATCACCGCCAGCGCCGCCAGGATCAACCAGGAATGCGCATCGCGCGGCCAGAACGGCTCGCCGGTGGCCAGGGTGATCGCCAGCAACACCACGGCGGCGCCGGCCGAGCTGCGCAGCATCACGTCCAGCGCCGAGAAATTCTGCCGACCGCGGCTGACCAGCAACTGGTAGGCGGCATAGAACATGGCGGTGACGATGGCCAGCACATCGCCCAGCGCGGTCTCGCGGCCGATGCGCAGGCTGTCGGCGAGCAGTACCGTCGCCCCCGCCAGCGCCAGCAGCAGGCCCAGCCAGAAGCGCGGCGCATGGCGCTGATGGAAGCCGAAATGCAGCACCAGGGTCAGGAATACCGGCGCCAGATTGGTCAGCAGGGTGGAATTGGCGATCGAGGTGAGATGGATCGACTGGTGCCAGATGGCGAGATCGCCGGCGAAGGCCAGGCCCGCCAGCCACAGCACCAGGGTGCTGCCGCGCTTGCGCTCCGCGCCTACCTGCGCCACCGCACGGACGCTGAGCCTTTGCAACAACCACAGTACCGGCAGCGCCAAGAACACGCGCCAGAACGCCGCGGCGGTGGGGCCGACGCCGGCCAGGCGCACGAAGATCGGCGCCAGGCCGATCAGCACCGCGCCGAGCACCAGGCCGGGCAGGGCGTGACGGACGCTGGCGGTGGCAGTGGAGGACATGAAGTTCGCTGTGAAACGGTGCGCGTTGCTCAGGCGATTCCGCGGTGGAAGGGAACGCGCGTGCGTTTGCGCACACTAAGTTGGGTAACCACCAAGCTATTTTATGCATTACGACCCCTTCATGCTGAAGATCGTGGGCGGACTCCTGGGAATTCTCGGAGTGGCCTTCGTCTCGCGCGCGCTGCGCCAGCCGCACGTGGTGGGCTACCTGGCCGCCGGCATCCTGCTCGGGCCGCACGGCCTGGCCCTGCTGACCGAGCGCGCCACGCTGTCGCGCATTGGCGAGTTCGGCGTGCTGCTGCTGCTCTTTTTCATCGGCATGGAGAACAACCCGCGCGACCTGCTGACGCGCTGGCGCATCACCTTCATCGGCACCGCGGTGCAGATCGTCGCCAGCGTCGGCTGCATGTGGCTGCTCGGCTGGTGGCTGGGCTGGGGCGCCTCGCGCATCGTGCTGCTGGGCTTCGTGGTGAGCCTGTCGAGCACGGCGCTGGTGCTGAACTACCTGCGCGAAACCGGCCAGACCGAGGCCAAGATCGGCAAGGACGCCCTGGGCGTGCTGCTGGCGCAGGACCTGGCGGTGATCCCGATGCTGATCGTGATCAATTTCTTCGGCAGCGGCGGCGTCGACGGCGCGACCATCGCGCTGCAGATCACGGGCGGCGCGCTGGCCCTGGCGCTGCTGGCCTGGATCGTGTGGGGCAAGAACCTACGGCTGCCGTTCAGCGAGAAGCTGCGCGGCGACCGCGAGCTGCAGATTTTCGTCGCCTTCGCCCTGTGCCTGGGCTTCGCGCTGCTGGCCGAGGGCTTCGAGCTGTCGGCCAGCCTGGGCGCCTTCCTCGCCGGCATGCTGGTCGGCGCCGCCCGCGAAACCGAGTGGGTGGCGGACCGGATGGAGCCGTTCCGGGTGGTGTTCGTCGCCGTGTTCTTCGTCTCGGTCGGCCTGCTGGTGAGCCTGGACTTCGTGCTGGAGCACGCCATGCTGGTCGCGTTCATCTCGGTGGCGGTGCTGCTCGGCAACACCCTGATCAACGCCCTGATCTTCCACGCCCTGAGCGATCCCCTGCGCTATTCGGTCTACGCCGGGGCCCATCTGGCGCAGATCGGCGAATTCTCCTTCGTGCTGGCGGCGGTGGGCGTGCAGGGTGCGCTGATCACCGGGTTCGAGTACCAGCTGGTGATCGCGGTGATTTCCGCCACGCTGCTGTTGTCGCCGGCCTGGATCAGCCTGATCGGCCGCGCCCAGCGGCGTATGCTGCACATCCGCAAGGCGCGGCTGGGCAGCAGCGTGGCCGACGGCTAAAAGGCGTCGGCGCGGCCGGAAAACCCGGCCATTAGGTCATTCCGCACTATTGCCGCGGCGGGTGAAAATAACGTCGTGCACCGTTTTTATGCACATAGCCCAGGGAACGCGTCTTTTCACCGGGGTCAAGAGGCGGCGCAGATGCGCCTTTTAAAACGCCTTATAAGCCACTGATTTGTATATTGTTATATATATGAAACATTTCCGGGCCGGTTTTGTCGGCAAATACATACCGCTACGTACCGGCTTTCTGTCCACACAATTATCCACAACGCCTCCGTGAAGCTTGTCAGCGTCGCCATCCCCGCACCGCTGCGCCGCCGCTTCGACTACGCGGCGGGCGACATCGACCCCGCGCTGCTGCTGCCGGGCGTGCGCGTGCGGGTGCCGTTCGGGCGGCGCGAGCAGATCGGCGTGGTGCTGGAAGCGCCGCGCGAAGTGGCCGCGCCGGAGTTCGAATGCCGGCCGGTCACAGCCGTGCTGGACCCGACGCCGCTGCTCGATGCCGAGTTGCTGGCGCTGTGCCAGTGGGCCGCCGACTATTACCATTACCCACTGGGCGAGGTGCTGGCCGCGGCGCTGCCGGGACCCCTGCGCCACGGCAAGCCGGCGCCCTCCACCGCCGCGCCGACCCTGCTCAGCCTGACCGCCGCCGGCAGTGCAGCGCTGGCGGCACTGCCGGCGCGCTCGGCGGCACTCAAGGCGCTGCTCGAAAAACTGGGCGGCGGTGCGCTGTCGCGCGCCACTCTGCTGGAAGCGCAGCCCAAGGCCGCGCCGGCCTTGCGCCGCGCGCTGGCGCAGGGCTGGGTGGAACACGTCGCGGCAGCGGGCGGCGGAGAGGTGCGGATGCTGGAGACGCCGCCGCCGCTCACCGCCGAGCAGAGCGTGGCGCTGGCCAGCCTGCGCGCCGCGCCGCCGGGTTATGCGGCGACCCTGCTGGAAGGCGTCACCGGCAGCGGCAAGACCGAGATCTACCTGCAGCTCACCGCCGACGCGCTGGCGCGCGGCCAGCAGGTGCTGGTGCTGGCGCCGGAGATCGGCCTGACGCCGCAGCTGGCGGAGCGCTTCGAGCGCCGCTTCGGCGCGCGCGTCGCCAGCTATCACTCGGGACTCAGCGACAACGAGCGGGCGCGCAGCTGGATGCGCGCCCGGCGCGGCGAGGTGGACGTGATCGTCGGCACCCGCTCGGCGGTGTTCGTGCCGCTGGCGAAAGCGGGCCTGATCCTGATCGACGAGGAGCACGACGTCTCCTACAAGCAGCAGGAAGGCCTGCGCTACTCGGCCCGCGATCTGGCCCTGATCCGCGCCCGGCGCCTGCGCATCCCGGCCGTGCTGGGCAGCGCCACCCCGGCGCTGGAGAGCCGCCACAATGCCGCGGCCGGCCGCTACCGCCACCTGCGCCTGCAACAGCGCGTGTTCTCCGCCGCCGGCCCGCGCATCGGCGTCGTCGACATGCGCGCCCAGCCCCTCAAGCACGGCCTCAGCGCGCCGCTGCTGGACGGGGTGGAGCGGCATCTCGCAGCCGGCGGCCAGGCCCTGCTGTTCCTCAACCGCCGCGGCTACGCCCCGGCGCTGCTGTGCCACGACTGCGGCTGGGTGGCGCCCTGCCCGAACTGCGATGCGCGGATGACCCTGCACCGCGCCCGCAAGCGCCTGATCTGCCATCACTGCGGCCACGCCGTGACCATGCCGCTGGCCTGCCCCGATTGCGGCGGCACGACGCTGGTGCCGGTGGGCCAGGGCACCGAGCGGGTGGAAGACACCCTGCGCATGCGTTTCCCCGAGCGGCGCATCGAGCGCTTCGATTCCGACCGCCTCGGCCGCGCCGGCGAGCTGGAGCGCCTGCTCGCCGATGTGCGCAGCGGCGCCATCGACATCCTGGTCGGCACCCAGGTGCTGGCCAAGGGCCACGACTTCGCCGGCCTCAGCTTTGCCGGGGTGCTCGACGTGGACCAGGCGCTTTACGGCAGCGACTTCCGCGCCCTGGAACGGATGGGCCAGCTGGTGACCCAGGTGGCCGGCCGCGTCGGCCGCACCGGCCAGCCCGGCGAGGTGCTGCTGCAAACCCACCAGCCGGAACACCCGCTGCTGCGCGTGCTGATCGACCGGGGCTATCCGGCCTTCTGCGAGGCCCTGCTGCAGGAGCGCCGCGATTTCGGCCTGCCGCCATTCGCCCACCTGGCCCTGCTGCGCGCCGAGGCGCGCGAGGAAGGCGAGGCGCTGGCCTTCCTCAGGCAGGCACGCGACCGCATGCCGCAAGGCTCCGGCATCGAAGCCCTCGGCCCCGCGCCCGCCGGCATGGCCCGCCGCGCCGGCTACCACCGCGCGCAGCTGCTGCTGCGGGGCACTTCGCGGACCGCCCTGCACCGGCTGCTGGAGCAGTGGATCGCCAACATCGAGACCCTGCCCGCCGGGCGGCGGCTGCGCTGGTCGGTGGACGTGGATCCGGCCGATTTGTTTTAACCGCTCTCAAAGCCCTGTCATCCTGAGCGTAGCGAAGGATCTGGCCGCGAGCTGTGACCTAGTGCCAGGCCAGATCCTTCGCTGCGCTCAGGATGACAAGGGCGAGTTGCTTTTGTAGGGCGGCCTGTGGCCGCCGCTGCGCGAAAGCCGGGCCGAGCAACGGCGGCCACAGGCCGCCCTACTGTGCTGCACGCGCCGCACAGGCAGTACAATGCGCAGTTCAAAGCCTAACCACGACGCGACGCTTCGCGCGCCCGAATGAAACTCCAGATCCTTGCCCTGCTCCGCCAGGCACTCGACCAGTTGCTGGCCGGCTCCGCCGTCACCGCGCCGGAGACGATCAACCTCGATCCGACCAAGGACAGCAAGCACGGCGACTTCGCCACCAACCTGGCGCTGGCCCTGGCCAAGCCGCTGGGCAAGCCGCCGCGCAAGGTGGCCGAGGAAATCGTGCAGGCGCTGCCGGTTTCGCCGCTGGTGGCCAAGGTGGAGATCGCCGGGCCCGGCTTCATCAATTTCTTCCTGGCCCCCGCCGCCTTCCAGGCCGTCGTCGCCGACATCCTCGAGCGCGGCGCGGCCTATGGGCGCAACAGCAACGGCGCCGGCAAGAAGGCCATGGTGGAGTTCGTCTCCGCCAACCCGACCGGACCGCTGCACGTCGGCCACGGCCGCGGCGCGGCGGTGGGCGACAGCCTGGCGCGGCTGCTGGATGCCGCCGGCTGGGACGTGTGCCGCGAGTTCTATTACAACGACGCTGGCGCGCAGATCGCCAACCTGGCTTTGTCGGTGCAGGCGCGCTGCAAGGGCGTCGAGCCGGAGCAGGCGGGCTGGCCGGAGAGCGGCTACCGCGGCGACTACATCAAGGACGTGGCGCGCGCCTACCTGGCCGGCGAGTCGGTGAAGGCCGACGACCAGGACGTCACCGCCGCCGCCGACCCGGATGACCTCGACGCCATCCGCCGCTTCGCCGTGGCCTGCCTGCGCCGCGAGCAGGACCTGGACCTGAAGGCCTTCGGCGTGCACTTCGATGTCTACTACCTCGAGTCCTCGCTCTACAGCGACGGCAAGGTGGAGCAGACCGTCGAGGCGCTGCTGAAGAGCGGCCACACCTTCGAGCAGGACGGCGCACTGTGGCTGCGCACCACCGACTTCGGCGACGACAAGGACCGCGTCATGCGCAAGTCCGAAGGCGGCTATACCTACTTCCTGCCGGACGTGGCCTACCACGTCAGCAAGTGGCAGCGCGGCTTCGTGCGCGTGATCAACGAGCAGGGCGCCGATCATCACGGCACCATCGCCCGCGTGCGCGCCGGGCTGCAGGCGCTGGAGATCGGCATCCCCAAGGGCTGGCCGGAATACGTGCTGCACCAGATGGTGACGGTGATGCGCGGCGGCGAGGAGGTGAAGATCTCCAAGCGCGCCGGCAGCTACGTCACCCTGCGCGACCTGATCGACGAGGTCGGCCGCGACGCCACGCGCTACTTCCTGGCGGCGCGCAAGTCCGACTCGCAGCTGGTGTTCGACATCGACCTGGCGCGGGCGCAGACCAACGACAACCCGGTGTACTACATCCAGTACGCGCATGCGCGCGTCGCCGCCGTGCTGCGCCAGCTGGCCGAGCGCGGCCTGCCGGCGTGGAGCGCCGAACCGGGCAAGGCGGCGCTGGCGCATCTCACCGAGCCGTCCGAACTGGCCCTGATCGCGCAGCTGGCGAAGTATCCCGACATCGTCGCGGCGGCGGCGGAGCTGATGGAGCCGCACCTGGTGGCGCAATACCTGCGCGAGCTGGCTGCCGCTTTCCACGGTTTCTACAACACCCAGCCGATGCTGGTGGACGAGGCCGGCCCGCGCAACGCGCGCCTGGCCCTGGCGGTGGCGACGCAGCAGGTGCTGCGCAACGGCCTGGATCTGCTTGGCGTATCCGCGCCGGAAAAAATGTGAGGACTGATTGATGGCCAAGGACTACGCCAAGAACCGCAGCAGCGGCAGCGGCGCACGCGGCGGTGCCGGACGCGGCGGCGCGGCCACCCGGCGCAGCGGCGGCGGTGGCGGCAAGTCCGGCGGCGGCTCGTCCGGGCTGGTGGTGGGCTTGATCATCGGCCTGTCGCTGGGCCTGTGTGCCGCCGGCTGGGTCTGGATCAACCGCCCGGCCAAGACCTCGCCGCTGATCGCCAGCGCCGCGACACCGGCCGCCGTCGCGGCGAACGCGCAGAAGCCGATCCCGCTGCCGCCGAAGCAGCCCTCCAAGTACGCCTTCTACGAGATGCTGCCGAGCTACGAGGTGGTGATCCCGCGCGAAGACGCCGCCGCTTCCGCCAAGTCCGGCAAGCCGACCACGCCGGAGATCGCCGAGCCCGGCCAGTACCTGATCCAGGTCGGCGCCTACAAGACCCGCGACGAGGCCGAGCGCAGCCGCGCCAGCCTGGCCCTGCTGGGCGTGGAATCGAAGATCGAGCAGGTGACCATCGACCAGAGCGAATCCTGGTTCCGCGTGCGCATCGGCCCGCAAGCCAGCCTGCCCAAGGCGCAGGAAATCCTGCAGCGGCTGGATGACAACGGCATCAAGGGGATGCTGGTGAAGGTGAAGGCGGGTTAGGTCTTGCGCCGAGCCGTAGCCCGGGAAGCGCGCAGCGCTACCCGGGAGGTTCACCGCAGAATGAAGCGCCCCCGAGCAGCGCTGCGCGCTCCCCGGGCTACGATCCTGGCTTAGTCTTCGTCGCCGTCGTTCTTGTACGGCTGCGCCGGCGGCAGCTTGTCGCCCTTGCGGAACGTCCCCAGCAGCTTGAGCGTGACGAACGGCCCGACCAGCACGCCGATCACCGCCAGCAGCAAAATCCATTCGGTCTTGTTCATGGCTACAGCGATTCCAGCCTGGCCTGCGCCAGCATCAGCCACTTGGTGCCGGCTTCGCGGAAGCGCACTTCGACGCGCATGCGGTCGCCGTCGCCGTCGAAGGTAAGGATGGTGCCTTCGCCGAACTTGGCGTGGCGCACGCGCGCGCCGAGCTTGTAGCCGCCCGGCACTTCGTTGGCGGTGGCCGCCGAGGTGGCGGTGCGCGAGGGCGCGCTGTCGTAGCGATTGCCGCCACGGTTGGGGTAGCTGCTGCCCGGGCTATAGCCGCCGCCCGAGCCATACGGCCGTGACGGCGGCGCATACGCCGGGCGCAGGATGCCGGCGCGCGGGCGCGTCTCGACGATGTATTCGGCGGGGATTTCCTTGAGGAACATCGACTGCATGCCGATCTGCTCGACGCCGTGGATGCGCCGCACCTCGGCATAACTCAGATAGAGCTGCTTGCGCGCGCGGGTGATGCCGACGTAGCAGAGGCGGCGCTCCTCCTCGAGCGTGCCTTCCTGCACCGCGCGCTGGTTAGGGAACAGGCCGTTCTCCATGCCGACCAGGAAGACGATGGGGAACTCCAGGCCCTTGGCCGAGTGCAGCGTCATCAGCTGCACGCAGTCCTCGCCGGCGCCGGCCTGGCGCTCGCCCGATTCCAGCGCGGCGTGGGCCAGGAAGGAATCGAGCGGATCGAGGGCCTCGTCTTCCGGCGGGCGCTCGAAGCCGCGGGCGGCGTTGATCAGCTCGTCCAGGTTCTCCAGGCGCGATTCGGCCTGCTCGCCCTTTTCCTTCTTGTAGTGCTCGCGCAGGCCGGAGCGCTCGATGGTCAGGTCCATCCGCTTCGACAGCGGCATCTCCTGCGTGTCGGTGGCCAGGCCCTCGATCAGGTCCATGAACAGCTTGAGGTTGCCGTGGCTGCGGCCCAGCGCCGCGCCGGAATTCTGCGCCGCCTTCCACAGCGAAATGCCCTGCTCGCGCGACAGCGCGCGCAGCCGCTCCAGCGTGGTGGCGCCGATGCCGCGCGCCGGCGTATTGACGGCGCGCTCGAAGCTGTTGTCGTCGTCGCGGCTCGAAGTGAGGCGCAGGTAGGCCAGCGCATCCTTCACTTCCATGCGCTCGAAGAAGCGCAGGCCGCCGTAGATGCGGTAGGGAATGCGGTTGCGGATCAGCGACTCTTCCAGCACGCGCGACTGCGCGTTGGAGCGGTACAGCACCGCCAGATCGACATAGCGGCAGCGCCCGTCGAGGTGCGACTTCATCTTGTTGACGACGAACTCCGCCTCGTCGTACTCGTTGAAGGCGGCGTAGAGCTGGATCGGCTCGCCTTCGCCGTCCTCGGTCCACAGGTTCTTGCCGAGGCGGCCGGAGTTTTTCTGGATCAGGCCGTTGGCGGCCTTGAGGATGGTGCCGGTGGAGCGGTAGTTCTGCTCCAGGCGCACCACCTCCAGTCCCGGGAAGTCGTGCGACAGCCGCATCATGTGCTCGACTTTCGCGCCGCGCCAGGAATAGATCGACTGGTCGTCGTCGCCCACCGCGAACAGCACGCCGCGCTCGCCCGCCAGCACGCGCAGCCAGGCGTATTGCAGGGTGTTGGTGTCCTGGAACTCGTCGACCAGGATGTGGCGGAAGCGGTTGCGGTAATGCGCCTGGATCGCCGCGTTGTCGCGGCACAGCTCGTGCGCGCGCAGCAGCAGCTCGGCGAAATCGACCAGGCCGTTGGCCTCGCACTGCTGCTGGTAGGCGCTGTAGACCCGCGCCAGCTGGCGTTGCGCGAAATCGCCCTGATCCTGCAGCGATTCCGGCCGCCGGCCTTCCTCCTTCTGGCTGTTGATGAAACCCGTCACCAGCTTCGGCGGCCACTTGTCCTCCGGCAGGTCGAGGCCGCGCAGCACCCGCTTCACCAGCCGCTGCTGGTCGTCCGCATCGAGGATCTGGAAATTCTGCGGCAGCCGCGCCTCTTTCCAGTGCAGGCGCAGCATGCGGTGCGCGATGCCGTGGAAAGTGCCGACCCACATGGTGCGCACCGGCACATTGATCAGCTGCTCGATGCGCCCGCGCATCTCCGCCGCCGCCTTGTTGGTGAAGGTCACCGCCAGGATCGAATGCGGCGACACATTCTCCACCGCGATCAGCCAGGCGATGCGATGGGTCAGCACGCGGGTCTTGCCCGATCCCGCCCCCGCCAGCACCAGCCGGTGCTCGGGCGGCGCCGTGACCGCTTCTTTCTGCGCGGGATTCAGTGCCGCGACCAGCGACACCACTTCGGGATTCGGAGCTTCGAATTGCATCGAAGCATTGTACCGCGCAAAGACCGGCAAGCCCGCGGGTTTTACCTCCAGATCGCCACCGGCTGGCGGCCCGAAAGAACACACCGCAGGAATAGCTTAAGCCCGGCAAAGCGCATCAATTGCGGCCATTTTCCTGGCTCTGACGCTTTTGCGCACGCGCTTGCGCGCGGCCATTTGACCGCGCTGCCTGAAAGTGCGGTTCCGCCCTGATGGCGGGTTACTTCTCTTTGGTCTCGTCCAAAGAGAAGTAACCAAGAGAAATGCGACCCGATGTCTGCGCCGAATCATCGCAAAGCGATGATTCGGTTCCCTGCGCTTCTCGCTCGCGGCGGGTTTCACCCACAGGCCATCCATGGCCTGTGGGTGAAATCGTCGGCATCGTGCCTCGCCCCGCGTCTACGCGCGGGCCTGATCGCCGCAAGCGGTGATGCTCGGCGCAGCCAGACGGGAGCGAACATCTGCAGCCACATCAAAAGCAAAGTCAAAAACGTCACGCTTCCCTGCCTTTATCCCCCTCCCCTTGCGGGAGGGGGCTAGGGGGAGGGGTGGTTGCGGCGCATACCGCCAGAACTGGATCCCCGCCTGCGCGGGGATGACAACGGGGAAGAGTGTGCGCTTGGCCATTCGATACGCCCACTGTGCGGGCACTCGGGGCGAACGAAGGTCCGTACTATCGGAGACGAAAAGCACCCCTCCCCTCAATCCCCTCCCGCAAGGGGAGGGGAAGAAAAGCAGGAACGCGCTACTTCGCGGCCGCCTTCCTGCGCCGTTTCACCATCTGCAAATTGATCAACTCCACCGCAGCCGAAAACGCCATGGCGAAATAGATATATCCCTTCGGCACATGGAAATCGAAACTCTCCGCCACCAGCGACATGCCGATCAAAATCAGGAACGCCAGCGCCAGCGTGCGGATGGTCGGATGCTCGTCGACGAACCGCGCAACCGCGCCGGCAAAGAACATCATCACGATCACCGCCGACACGATCGCCGCCACCATCACCGGAATATTCTTGGTCATGCCCACCGCGGTGATGACCGAATCCAGCGAGAACACCACGTCGAGAATCATGATCTGGGTGATGACGCCGTAGAAGCTGGCGCGCCGCGGCGGCGGGCCGCCGGCGGCAGCCTCGGCGGCGCCCTCCAGCTGTTCATGGATCTCCAGCGTGCTCTTGCCCATCAGGAACAGGCCGCCCAGCAGCAGCACGAAATCGCGGCCGGACAGTTCCTGGCCGAAAATCGTCAGCCAGGGGGCGGTCATGCGCGCCAGGAAGGCCAGCGACAGCAGCAGCAGGATGCGCGTGACCATGGCGCCGGCCAGGCCGATGGTGCGTGCCCGCGCCTGCTGCTCCAGCGGCAGCTTGGAAGCGCTGATGGAGAGGAAAATGATGTTGTCCACGCCCAGCACGATCTCCAGACCGGCCAGCGTGAAAAATGCCGCCCAGAGATCCGGGTTGAGCAGGAAGTCCATGAAAAAGGCGCGTAAGGGGTTTGAAAGCCATCATAGCCGGATTCGCCAATATGACGATTCGGCGACATTCCACCGGTTTGTCATATTAGCTTCGGATAATTGCCCCAATAGCGACTGTTTCCTGGACTAACGGCGCCAAGGCGCCGCGGAGCGGCGAGCCATGCGGATCGCATATGGGGTGATGGGTTACGGGCGGGGCCACGCCATGCGCAGCGGCGCGGTGCTGCCTTCGCTGATGGCCGAGCACGAGGTGACGGTCTTCGCCGGCGGCGACGCCTACGAGGTGCTGGCGCCGAAATTCCCGACGGTGCGCATCCCGATCATCGGCTACGCCTACAACGAGCGCGGCGGCCATTCGTTCCAGCGCACCATTTCACGCAATTTCTCGCCGATGGCCGACCTGCTGTTCGGCGGCGAGGGCTCGGCCCTGGTGGAGCGGGAATTCCGC
>Ga0302314_10002196_pt1 | contig 36447 bp, 34 predicted proteins | sample III_Palsa_N2_3_FD_200533 | JGI IMG/M metagenome (GOLD analysis project Ga0302314, IMG submission 200533) | Peat permafrost microbial communities from Stordalen Mire near Abisko, Sweden - III_Palsa_N2_3 | ecosystem: Environmental > Terrestrial > Soil > Palsa > Peat permafrost | place: Sweden...
GAAGAATGGTGGAGCCGCCGGGAATCGCACCCGGGTCCAGTCCGCTTATTACGCGCGCGTTTATCTCCATAGTCCGGACAAGTCCGAACCCTTCCAAGATAGGCGGCCTGGGCCGCTCTGGGAAGGGCTGGCCGCCAGCGCGGCGCGCGAGGCCACTGGACGTGGCGGCTGGTTCATTCCAGGTTCATGGCGTTATTGTTGAACTGGACCTGTTGCAGAGGGACCATTCGCGGAGAGACGCTCATGAAGAGTCTGAAGCATACCATCATCGCCGCGACGGCCGCCTTGGCGACCGTCGGAGGCGCTTCGGCCGGGGTGACGCCCGCGTTCGCGGCCGCCGACCCTTCGGCGCAGATGATCACGGCGGTCTACAACCCGTCGGCGCCGGTCACGCTCGAGAAGACGGCGTGGTTCTACGGCGGTTACAACTATTGCTGGTACGGCGGTGGGTGGCGCGGACCCGGCTACTACTGGTGCGGCTACGCTTGGCGTCGCGGCTATGGCTGGGGCGGCCCGATTGGCTGGCGCGGCTGGGGCGGCGGTGGCTGGCGCGGCGGCCCGGGTTGGCGCGGCGGCGGTGGCTGGCGCGGTGGCGGTGGCTGGCGCGGTGGTCATGGCGGCTGGCATGGCGGCGGTCGCGGTGGCGGTCATCGCGGGCCTCGCTAGGCGTATCCCCACATTGGGATGAGATCGGGCGCCGGGGCATCTCCGGCGCCCTTTTTCGTGTGTTCACGGTCAGCGACGGCTGGCGAAGCGTGAACGACGGGCGGAATCTCGCCAATCGACGGGTCAGCTTCGCCAGCGGCCTGGGGCCTGCGGGCGGTCGCGGCCTACCTTCCGGGGCGTTTCAAGCCCCTGGAGTTTCACTCGCTATGAAGAACCTTTTCTACGCCGCGCGGCCGATCATCACCGACATGTTGTCGACCATCCTGTTCGCGGTGCTGTTCGGCCTCACCAACAATATCTACCTCTCCACCGGCGCGGCCGTGGCGCTGGGCGTCGGCCAGGTGGCTTTCGAGAAGCTGCGCGGCAAGCCGATCCCCGGCATGCAGTGGGCCAGCCTCGGCCTCGTCACCGTGCTAGGCGGCGCGACCCTCTTCACCGGCGACCCGCGCTTCGTGATGATCAAGCCGACCATCGTCTATTTCACCGTGGGTGTGGCGATGCTGCAGCGGGACTGGATGGATCGCTACATCCCGCCCGTCGCCAAGGATTATCTGCCGCAAGGCCTGATCGTCGGCGCCGGCTACGTCTGGTCCGGTCTCATGTTCCTGACCGGCGTGCTCAACCTCTTCTTCGCCTTCGCCATGGGCCACAAGGCCTGGCTGGAGTTCGTGGCCATCTTCCCCCTGGCCTCCAAGCTCGGCCTGTTCGCCATCCAGTACGCCGCCTTCCGCTTCGTCGCCCTGCGCAATCATCGCGCCCAGGAAGCGCAGGCCCTGGCTCAGCCGGCCTGACGTCGCGTCACCGGTGACCCCTCCTCGTTCGTGGGCGTATGCTCAGCGGGCGAGGAGGAGCGGTCATGGACATCGCGACCACGAGCTTTGACACGGCGGCGCATGTCGAGCGCATTCGCCGCGACGGCTACACCATCATCGAGAACACCCTGGACGACAACGGCCTCGCCGCCTTCCGCGACGGCGTGGCGACCCATCTCGGCCGCTGGACCGGCCGCAACCCGTTCGAGGGTCTCAAGACCGAGCGCGTCTACACCCTGGTGGCGCGGGGCCGGGTGTTCGAGGACCTGGCCGCCGATCCGCGTATCCTGGCGGTGGCAGGCGCGTTCCTCCGCCCCGGTTTTCTGCTGAGCGCCAGCCACGCCATCCAGATCCATCCAGGCGAAGCGGCGCAGTCCCTGCACTTCGATGACGCCTTCTACCCCTTCGAGCGCCCGCGCCCGCCGCTGGGCGTGAGCGTGATCGGCGCTGTCGACGCCTTCACGGAAGAGAACGGGGCGACGCTCGCCATCCCCGGCAGTCACTCATGGTCGGCGGTCGAGATCGCCGAGGCGCGCGAAGCCATCGCCTGCGGCGGCGGTCCGGAACTGGCTCCCTTCGAGATGCCGGCCGGCGCCGCGGCGGTGTTTGCCGGCACCCTCGTCCATGGCGCGGGCGCCAACCGCAGCGGCAAGCCTCGTCTCGGCTACACCAATCAATATTGCGAGCCCTGGGCGCGGACCCAGGAGAACTGGTTCCTGGGCATACCGCGCGAGCGGGCGGCCGCCATGTCGTCGACGTTGCAGGCGCTTTTGGGCTACAGCCTGATGCCGCCGTTCATGGGCGAGGTCAGCGGCACGCATCCGGCCAAGGCCCTGGCGCCGGACTGGATTCCGCCCGTGGTTCAGCAGGAAAAATAGGCGAATTTTCCCGCTTGACCCCGCCCCTGGGGCGGGCCTCACAAGCCGAAGGGTCGAAACGGAGAGCGTCTCGTCCATGCCGGACCCCGAGCGTCACTACAGTCCCGCCGAGGTCTCGCGTCTTCTGGGCGTGAGCGCCAAGGCCCTGCGGCTATATGAGGCGCGAGGACTGGTCACGGCCGCCCGCGCGTCGAACGGCTGGCGTGTCTACGGCCGGACCGAGATCGCGCGCCTGACCCAGGTGCTGGCCCTCAAGGCCTTGCGCCTGCCGCTGACGCGCATCGCCGAGCTGATGCAGGGCGTGAGCCTGGACCAGACCCTGGCGGCGCACGAACAGGTGCTGTGGCGGGATGCGGCCCAGGCCGCCCGCGCGCTCGGCTTGGTGCGGGCGGCGCGTGGCAAGCTGGCGGCCGGCGAGGCGCTTTCCATCGACGATCTCGCAACCCTCGCCAAGGAGACCGTCATGACCCACAAAACCACTACCGCCAAGATGGGCGACCTGATGCAGCCCTTCGTCACCAAGCACTTCACCGCCGGCGATATCGAAAAAGCAAAGCAGGCCGCCCCGCCGTACGACAAAGACCAGGTCGCCCGGGATTGGAACGAGATGTTCGCCGAGGCGCAAGAGCTGATGGACGCTGGCGATTCGACCTCGCCGCACGCCCTCGCGCTGGCCGCGAGGTGGAAGGCGGCGAGGGCCGCCTTTTCCCCAGATCCGGAGATGCAGGCCAAGGCGGCGGCCGTTTGGAGGGACGCGCTGGCCGACCCGGAAACAGCGCCGAAATTGCCGGTCGGTCCCGCCGTCTTCGCCTTCGTTCGCAAGATCTGGGAAGCGGCAGGGTGAGAACTCTCTTCCCCCCGCACCGGGGGGAAGTACCCGCGAAGCGGGGGATGGGGGATCGGCGCCGGCGTGTCCGATCCCCCCTCCCGGCTTCGCCGTACTCCCCCCTCGTGGAGGGGGGAGAGAAGGCACGTCCCTAAAGCTTCAGCTCGCCGCGTTCGATCGACAGGACACCGGTGCGCGAGACTTCCACCAGGCCGATGGGGCGCATGAGGTCGACGAATTTGTCGATCTTGGACGGGGCGCCGCTGACCTCGAAGATGAAGCTCTCGGAATTGGTGTCGATCACCCGGGCGCGGAAGATATCGGCCAAGGCGCGGGCCTCCGTGCGGTCCGCGCCCGTCCCGCGCACCTTGACCAAGGCCAGCTCGCGCTCGAGGCCGTTTGGGTCGCGGGTGACGTTCTGAACGTGGCGCGTAGAGACCATCTTCTCGAGCTGGGCCTCGATCTGCGCCAGCACATGCGGCGTGCCGCGGGTGACGATGGTGATGCGGCTGGTGCGGGCGTTGCGGTCAGTCTCGGCGACGGTCAGGCTTTCGATGTTGTAGCCGCGGGCGGCGAACAGGCCGACCACCCGGTGCAGCACGCCCGGTTCGTTGTCGACCAGCACGGCGAAGGTGGCGAGATCCTCCGCCTCCTCGGCATGGCCCATGTCGTAGGCGCTGGCCGGCGCCTCGCCCTGCTGATCGCTCACACCAGTCTCCGTCCGGCCTCGCCGATGACCGCGCCGAGATCGGACGCGTCTTCGCCGAGCAGCATGTCGTTGTGCGCCCGACCCGAGGGGATCATCGGGAAGCAGTTCTCCGCCCGCTCGACACGGCAGTCGAGGACCACCGGCAGGGGCGTGTCGATCATCTCCTCGATCAGGCCGTCGAGCTCGTCCGGGTGGCTGGCGCGCAGGCCCATGGCCCCATAGGCCTCGGCCAGTTTCACGAAGTCGGGCAGGCTGGCCGAATAGGAGTGGCTATAGCGCTCGCCGTGCAGAAGCTGTTGCCACTGGCGCACCATGCCCATCCATTCGTTATTGAGAATGAACACCTTGATCGGCAGGTCGTGCTGGATGGCGGTGGACAGCTCCTGGATGGTCATCTGCACGCTGGCGTCGCCGGCGATGTCGATGACCAGGCTCTTGGGGTGGGCCGTTTGGACGCCCACCGCCGCCGGCAGGCCGTAGCCCATGGTGCCGAGGCCGCCGGAGGTCATCCAGCGATGCGGCTCATTGAAGCCGAAGTGCTGCGCCGCCCACATCTGGTGCTGGCCGACCTCGGTGGTGATGTAGACGTCGCGGCCGCGGGTCAGGGCGAACAGGCGCTCGATGGCGTACTGCGGCTTGATGATGTCCGTGGACCGACGATAGGCGAGGCACTTGCGCGCGCGCCAGGTCTCGATCCGCTCCCACCACGCCTTCAGCCGGTCGGCGCGCAACCGCTCAGGCTTCAGCGCCTGGACGAGCGCGGCCATGGCCTGGCCGGCGTCGGCCAGGATCGGCACGTCGGCCCGCACCACCTTGCCGATCGAGGACGGGTCGATGTCGATGTGGATCTTCTTGGAGCCCGGCGAAAAGGCGTCCAGCCGTCCGGTCACCCGGTCGTCGAAACGCGCGCCGATCGCCACCATCACGTCGCAGTCGTGCAGGGCGTTGTTGGCCTCGAAGGTGCCGTGCATGCCGACCATGCCCAGCCAGGCGGGATCGTCGGCCGGGAAGGCGCCCAGGCCCATCAACGTCGAGGTCACCGGCGCCCCGGTGAGCCTGGCCAGTTCGCGCAAGGTCGCGCTGGCCCCACGCCCGGCGTTGATCACGCCGCCGCCAGTATAGAGGATCGGCCGCTTGGCGGCGGCGATCAGGCTGGCCGCCTCGGCGATGGCGCGAGGATCGGGCGCTGTCCTCGGCCGATAGTCGTGCAGCGGCGCTGCGGCGTCGGGACCCTGATAGGGCGCGCTGGCGAACTGCACGTCCTTGGGCACGTCGATGACCACGGGTCCCGGACGGCCGGTGGCGGCGATGCGGAACGCCTCGTGCATGACCCTGGGCAGGTCGGCGACGTCCTTCACCAGATAGTTGTGCTTGGTGCACGAGCGGGTGATGCCCACCGTGTCGCATTCCTGGAAAGCGTCGGTGCCGATGAGGTGGGTGGGCACCTGGCCGGTGATCACCACCAGCGGGATCGAATCCATCAGGGCGTCGACGATGCCGGTGACGGCGTTGGTGGCGCCGGGGCCCGAGGTCACCAGCACCACCCCGACCTTGCCGGTCGAGCGGGCGTAGCCTTCGGCCGCGTGGGTGGCGCCCTGTTCGTGGCGAACCAGGATGTGGCGCAGGCGCGGCTCGTGGAACAGGGCGTCGTAGATCGGCAGGACCGCCCCGCCCGGATAGCCGAACAGGTCGGTGACGCCCTGGTCGACCAGCGCGCGCACCACGATCTGGGCCCCGGTGAGGATTTCCGTGGCGGCCTGGTCGGCGGGGGGGCTGGGATGGACGGTCATCTGTCTGGCTTTCCGGGGTGGGAGCATAGGGGCAAAGAAAAAGGCCCGCGAGGGGCCCTGGCATGCGCGACCGACCGCGAGGCGGAGGGTGTTCAGCCCTTCGCCGCGATCGGCCGCCTAACAAGTACGATGGCGATTGCGCGCATCGGTTTTGCTCCCGAAATTCCGCCGCGGGTGATGCCATTGCGCGCGGCCGTGGTCAAGGCAGGGGTTTGCGCAATATTTTGCCGAACCCTGTGCGTCCGTGGTTTCTTGTGACGCCGGGCTTGCGAGTCGGGCGAGGAGAACGGCGGTCAGGTCCCATGGGCAAGGTGTACGAGGCGCTGGACGACAGGCTGACGGATTTCATCCTTCGCCAAAGGCTGTTCTTCGTCGCCACCGCGCCGCTGGCTTCCGACGGACACGTCAACCTGTCGCCCAAGGGATACGACAGCCTGGCGGTTCTCGACGATAGGACCGTGGCCTATGTCGACCTCGGCGGCTCCGGCGTCGAAACCCAGGCGCACGTGCAGGAAAACGGCCGCATCACTCTGATGTTCTGCGCCTTCGATGGGCCGGCCAATATCCTCAGGCTTTACGGCCGGGGCGAAGTCTTCGCCTTCGACCATCCGCGCTTCGCCGAGCTTATGGGCTGCTTTCCGAGCTATCAACGCGCCCGCGCGGTCATCCTCCTCCATGTCGAACGGGTCGCCGACAGTTGCGGCTGGGGCGTGCCGTTCTTCGACTACCGCGGCGAGCGCGACCAGTTGCGGCGCTGGGTGGAGGCCAAGCCGTTCGGCGAATGGGCGGCCAGACGCTTCGAGACCAACGCGGAGTCGATCGACGGCCTGCCGGGACTGGTTCCACACAGCTCCTAAAGGCCCAGCGCCTCCGCCAGCCCCGCGCCGCTCGCGGAGACCCGCGGCCAGTCCGCCGCCTGGGTGTTGAACCAGGCGATCTGGCGCTTGGCGTAGCGCCGGGTCTCGGCCTTGGCCGCCGCCAGGGCCTCGACTGGTGTGAGACGGCCGGCGAGCTGAGCGGCGAAGCTCGCCACGCCCAGCGCCTTCATGGCCGGCAGCCTCGAGTCGAGGCCGCGCGCCATCAACGCCTCGACCTCGGCCAGCGCCCCCGCGGCGGCCATGGCCTCCAACCGGGCCTCGACGCGGGCGTAGAGCTCGGCCCGGGGCACGGTGAGCACCACGCCCCGCCAGGCTGCCCGGGGGAGGGGCGCGGTGGTGTCGGCTTGCCAGGCGGTGACGGTGCGGCCGCTGGCCGCGAACACTTCCAAGGCGCGGGTCAGACGCTGGCGGTCGGCCGGCGCGATCCGGGCTTCGGCGGCGGGATCGATCGCGGCCAGACGATCGCGGAAGGCCGCTTCGCCCAGGGCGTCATAGTCGGCCAGGATCCTGGCGCGAACCTCGGGCGGAACCGGCGGGATGGCCGCGAGGCCCTGGGTCAGGGCGCGGAAATAAAGCCCCGTGCCGCCGACGACGATCGCCGGGCGGCCGCGCGCGGCGATGACTTCCAGGACGGGCAGGGCGGCGGCCAACCAGCGCCCCACCGACCAGGCCTCGGCCGCGTCTGCGACCCCGAACAGATGATGCGGCGCGGTCGCCTCGTCTTCCTGCGTCGGCCGCGCGGTCAGCACTCGCAGGTCGGCGTAGAGCTGCATGGAATCGGCGCCGACGATCTCGCCGCCCGTGGCCCGCGCCAATTCCAGCGCCACGGCCGACTTGCCGCTGGCCGTCGGTCCGGCGATCAGCCAAATCGGCGCCAAGTCCTAGCGTCCGCCCGCGGGCTCAAACGGCGTCGCAGGCTTGGGACAGGTCTTGACCGGCGTTGCTTCCGTGCCGAGCAGGGTGGTCGTCCAGCATTCGTCGAACACCGAACAATAGCAGCCGCGGAAGCTCAGATGGAGCATGGCGTCGTGATAGCGGGAGACGAGTCGCGGGTCGGCCTCGCGCCGGTTCAGGGTGACGATGGTGGCCACTTCGCCGGGCCGCAGCACGCGCTCGACCGTGACATCGTGGCTGAGCCCCTTGATGGGCTTCGCGGCGTCTTCGGCCGACAAGCCGCAGCAGCGTTGCAACAGGTCGCGCACGCTGGAGACCGGCGCGCCGTCATAAAGCACTTCGAACGACTTCACCTTGGCCGGGCCGACCCCGGCATTCATATAGCCGAAGGTCATGTCGCCGTCCGGGTCGACCGGGTCGCTCAGCGTCTGGTGCAGGAAGGGCCAGGAGTTGGCCGCCACCAGGTCGCGTTCGGTCTTACCATGCTCAATGGCGACGTAGAGCGAGACGCCGGAGATGAACACCGCCGAGATGGCCAGGATCAAATCGAGGCGGGCCTGGCCGGTCTTGCGCGGATGGGCATGAGGGCCCTCTGGGCCCATGTGCACAGGCGGCTCGCTCATCGTCCCTCCTATCCGCGGGCGGCATCGGAATAGCACACCCACGCGCGCGGCTTACAAGCTGAGGTTGATCGACAGACGCCGACGACGGCGGTAGGAGACGCCGATGCGAACAGGCGGGACGTGGCTGGGGATTGGGCGGGGGGCGTTCGCGCTCCTGGCCGGTCTCGCGCTCGCCCTGATCGTCGCCGTCCCGCCCGGCTTCATGGTCGGCGGCGGCGACGAGGCCCCGGCGCACATCGTTATCTGCACCGGCCACGGCGCCGTCGAAGCGGCCGTCGACCTCGCTGGCAAGGGCGCGCCCGCGCACCGCGGCAAGGCCGAGGCGACCTGCGTCTTCGCCGGTCACGCCGCGCCGCTTACGCCGACTCCCGTCGCCCCGGCGATCGCAATCGCCTGGATCCTGACTGTCGCGCCGCGAGCCATCCCGGCCTCCCAGGTCGCCGTCGGCCGAGGCCTGGCCGCCCCGCCGCCGGCGCGCGGACCGCCCACCTCCCTGACCTGACCGAGCCTGCGCGGGGTTGCCCGCGTGTGACCCGTCACGGCGACCTCACGTCGCCTTGGGAGCTATTTCATGAACATCAATCTCAGATGGCGCGCGACCGTCATCGCCGCCTTCACCGCCCTGGCCCCCTCCATGGCGCTCGCCTGCGCCTGCGGCTGCGGCGTCTTCGACGTCGGCAACTCCACCCTGATTCCCGGCGGCGCCGGCGGCGTGGCGTGGCTCAGCTACGACTATCTCGACCAGAGTCAGAACTGGAGCGGCGCGTCACGCGCGCCGGCCGCCGACAACACCGACATCCGCATCATCAGCAGCTTCGCCACCCTGGGCGGGCAGTACATGTGGAAGAACGGCTTCGGCGTCATGGCCGAGGTTCCGGTCACCGACCGCAGCTTCACCACCGACGAGAACGGGCCGTTCCAGACCTTCCGGCACACGGGTCTGGGAGACATCCGGGTGATGGGCGTCTACTCCGGCTTCTCGCCCAACATGTCGACCGGCGTCACCTTCGGACTCAAGCTGCCGACCGGCGGGTTCAACTATTCCGGCTACGACCGCGACGTTCAGATCGGCTCGGGCACCACCGACCTGCTCCTGGGCGCCTATCACACCGGCGGCGTCGGTCGGGACACGCCCTGGACCTGGTTCGCCCAGGGCCAGTTAGATCAGCCCCTCGACTCCCGCGCTGGCTACAAGCCCGGGCGCGAGCTTGACGCCTCGGCGGGCCTCGCCTGGTCGGCCAGCCAGCCGACGGCGCCGGTGTCGATCACGCCCATGCTGCAGCTGATCGCCTCGGCTCGCGCCAGGGATGGCGGACCGGCCGCCGATCCGGACAACAGCGGCTATGAGCGGCTGCTGGTCGCCCCCGGCGTGCAGCTGAAGGCCCGTAACTGGAAGCTCTACGGCGACATCGAGCTGCCGCTCTACCAGCGCGTCAACGGCAACCAGCTGATCTCGCCGGCCCTGTTCAAGGTGGTGCTCAGCCGCAGTTTCTAGCTGGGCGCGGCCCGCGCTAGAGTGAGGCCGCACGGCGGGGAGCGGCGATGATCAAAGGTCTTGCGATGGTGATGGCGGGCGCGCTGGTTGCGGCCGGGGCGGCGCGGGCGGCGGCCCCGCCGGACCCGGCGACGGAACTTCACCGGATCCTGGCTGACTACGACGCCTTCTGGAACCGCAACGATCCCATCGGCGCCGGGCAGCGCGGCGATTTGGCCGCTCAGGCCCTGTGGCCGGACGATTCGCCGGCCGAGGAGGCGCGCCGCCACGGCCAAGATCTCGCCTTCAAGCAACGCCTGGACGCCGTGCCCGCCGCGGCGCTCACCGGCGAAGACGCGCTGAACCGGCAGCTTCTGGAGGCCCAGCTTTCCATCGACATCGAGGGCGATCGCTTCGACGAGGAGCGCATCCCCTTCACCAATGACGAGGGCTTTTTCGTCGCGCCCGCCGAGGTGGCCTCCGACACCGTCCTGCACGACGAAGACGAGGCCCGGGCGTGGCTGGCGCGCATAGGCTCGCTCGACAAATACTATGCGACCGAGACCGACAACATGCGCCGGGGCCTCTCCACCGGCTTCGTCAGCCCGAGGATCACCGCGACCACGGCCGCCAAGGCGACGCGCGCACAGGCCGACTTGCCGGCCGAGCAGAGCCCGCTGCTGGCCCCGTTCGACCGGCTGCCGCCGGCCATGGCCGGCCGCCGCGAAGCCTTGCGCGCCGAGGCCCTGGAGCTGATCCGCGGCCGTGTGAAGCCGGCGGAGGCGAAGCTGGCCGACTTCTTCCAGAACGATTACCTGCCCAGATCCCGCGACACCCTGGGGGCCTACGCCCTGCCGGACGGACGGGCCTACTACGCCTACCGCGTGAAGCGCGAGACCACGACCGACATGACCCCGGACGAGATCTTCGCCCTCGGCCAATCGGAAATCATCCGCATCCGCAAGGCTATGGACTTGGAGATCGCCGCAAGCGGCTTCCACGGAACCTTCCGGGAGTTCCAGGACAAGCTGCGCACGGATCCCGAGTTCTATGTCACCACGCGCGAGGCGCTGATGGAGAAGGCCAGCCGGCTCGCCAAGCGCGTCGACGGCCAGCTGCCCGCCTTTTTCGGCAAGCTGCCCCGGCTCTCCTACGGCGTGGTCGAGGTGCCGCGGGCCATCGAGGACGGCTACACCTCGGGTCGCTACAACCCTGGCAGTCCCGAGCAGGGTGTCGCGGGCAAGCTGATGATCAACACCTCGCACCTCGACCAGAGGCCGCTCTACGAACTGCCGGCTCTGGTCAGCCACGAAGGCGCGCCCGGACATCACATCCAGATCGCCCTGGCCCAGGAGCAGACCGGCGTGCCGGTGTTCCGCAAGGACAGCGGCATCACCGCCTACGTCGAGGGCTGGGCGCTCTATTCCGAGCAGCTCACCCGCGAGATGGGCCTCTATGAGACACCCTATGAGCGCTTCGGCCTGCTCTCCATGGAGATGTGGCGCGCTTGCCGCCTGGTCATGGACGTCGGCATTCACTGGAAGGGCTGGAGCCGCGACCAGGCGCTGGCGTGCCTGAAGGACAACAGCGCCCTCGCCGACAAGAACATCCAGAACGAGACCGACCGCTACATCGGCTGGCCCGGCCAGGCGCTGGGCTACAAGATCGGCCAGCTCGAAATCGAGCGGCTGCGCGATAAGGCGCGGGCGCAGCTGGGGCCGAAGTTCGACTATCGCCGCTTCCATGACGTGGTGCTGGACGAGGGGGCCATGCCGCTCTCCGTGCTCGCCGCGCGTGTCGACGCCTGGCTGGCGGCGCAGGGGCGCTAGGGGTGCGTCTGGTCCTGGCGCTGGCTCTCGGCCTCCTCGCCGGCCGGGTGTCGGCGGCTTGCACGATCAAGCAGCTCGCCGAACTGCCGGTGACCATGCAGGGCACTCGGCCCCTGATCGAGGCCGGGATCAACGGTGCGCCGACGATGTTCCTCGCCGACAGCGGCGCGTTCTACAGCATCATGTCACCGGGCGCCGCGGCCGAGCATCATCTGCGTCTCGAGCCTGCGCCGTTTGGGCTGAGAGTTGAGGGCGTCGGCGGATCGGCGGCGCTATCGGTGGCCGTGGTTAAGGATTTCACCCTGGCCGGCGCCCCCGTACCCCGTGCCGAGTTCCTGGTTGGCGGTAGCGAAACCGGCGGTCTGGCGCAGGGCGTCATCGGCCGGAACATCCTGAATCTGGCCGATGTCGAATATGACCTGTCCGGCGGCGCCATTCGCCTGGTGCGCCCCGACCGCTGCGAGAACGCCATGCTCGCCTATTGGGTCAAACCGCAGGTCTCGTACGGCTCTGTCGCCATGGAGGAGGGTGCGCCGACGCGGTTCAGTCCGCCAGTTCTAGGCGCGGCCAGCGTCAACGGCGCGCGGATCAGGGTGATGTTCGACACGGGCGCGGCCAGTTCGCTGATGACCCTGTCGGCGGCCAGACGGCTGGGGATCGGGCCGGACGCTCCTGGCGTGGTCCCGGCCGGGATGTCAGGGGGCTTCGGCCCACGCATGATCAGAACCTGGATCGCGCCGGTGGACGTCTTCGAGATCGGCGGGGAAAGGATCGAACACACGCATCTGCGCCTCGGCGACACCCAACTGCAGGACGCGGACATGCTGCTAGGGGCCGACTTCTTTCTTTCGCACCGGGTCTATGTCGCCAACGGTCAGCGCCGAATCTACTTCACCTACAACGGCGGCGCGGTGTTCAACCTGACGACGGGCGGTGCCGCGGCCGAGCCGCCTGAATCGGCCAGCGCCGAGGCCGCCCCGACCGACGCCGCCGGATTCGCTCGGCGGGGCGCCGCCGAAGCCGCGCGGCGCGACTTTCCGGCGGCGACCGCCGACCTCGGCAAGGCCATGGAGCTTGACGCGAAGGATCCCGACTATCCCTACGAGCGGGGGGTGGCCCGCCTCCAGGCCGGCCAGCCTGTCCAGGCCATGGCTGATTTCGACCGGACCCTGGCGCTCGCGCCCACCGACACGCAGGCGCTGATCGCGCGCGCCGACTTGCGCCTCAACGCTCGTGACGGCGAAGCGGCCATCGGCGACCTCGACGTCGCCAATGGGGTTTTGGCGCCGGAGGCCAATGAGCGATTGGTTCTGGCGAATCTTTACCGCCGTGCGGAGAGGCCGAAGCTCGCCCTCGCGCAGTACGATCTGTGGATCAAGGCCCATCCGGACGATCGCAGCCAGGCCGAGGCTCTGGGCGGCCGCTGCTGGGTGCGAATGACCCTGAACGCTGACCTCGACAAGGCCGTGGCAGACTGCCAGCACGCCCTGCGCCTGCTGCCATCGGATTGGGGCCTGCTCACCGACCGCGCCTTCGTCAGGCTCCGGCAGGGTGATTTCGACAGGGCGATCGTCGATTTCGATGAGGTTCTGAAGCTCAAGACGCAATACGCGTGGCCCTACTATGGCCGCGGACTGGCGAAGTTGAAGAAGGGACTCGTCGACGAGGGCAACGCCGACATCGCAGCCGCCGCGGCAATCGACCCCTCGATCGCCAAGGCCGCCGGCCGCTATGGCCTCGCGCCCTGAGTTGACCGGCCGACCGCCGACCGCGTAACCCGGCGCCGTCGCGCCCGCGCGCGACCAACCGGCGAGGTCGATGGATGAAGGTGCTGGTCACCGGCGGGGCGGGCTATATCGGCAGCCACGCCTGCAAGGCCCTCGCCAGGGCCGGCCATGAACCCATCGTCTTCGACAACTTCTCCGGTGGCCACCGCTGGGCGGTGCGCTACGGGCCGCTGGAAGAGGGCGACGTCGGCGACCTGAGCCGCCTCACCGAGGTGATGAATCGAGTCCGGCCGGACGCGGTCATGCATTTCGCGGCCCTGATCAGCGTCGGCGAGTCGGTGGATGAGCCCGAGCTCTATTACCGGGTGAATGTCGGCGGGGCGGTCAACGTGCTCGCCGCCATGCGCGCGGCGGGCGTGAAGCGCTTCGTCTTTTCTAGCACCGGCACCGTCCACGGTCCGCCGCCGGCACTGCCGATCACCGAAGACATGCCGCTGGCCCCGATCAGCCCCTACGGCCGCTCCAAGGCCATGGTCGAACAGATCCTGGCCGACGCCGCGGCGGCCTCGGACCTGTCCTGCGTCGCCTTGCGCTATTTCAATGCGTGCGGCGCCGATCCCGACGGCGAGCTCGGCGAGGCGCATCATCCCGAAACCCATCTCATTCCCCTGCTGCTGGTGGCGATCCGCGACGGCGCGCCGCTGACCCTCAACGGCGAGGATCATCCAACCCCGGACGGCACCTGTGTGCGCGACTATATCCATGTCAGCGACCTGGCCCGCGCCCACGTGCTCGCGCTCGAGGCCCTGAAGCCGGGTTTCCGCGCCTACAATCTCGGCACCGGCGAGGGCTACAGCGTGCGCCAGATCATCGACGCCGCGCGGCAGGTCACCGGCCGGCCCGTGGATATGTGCGTCGGTCCGCGCCGTCCGGGCGACGCGCCGGCGATCTGGGCCGACACTGCCCGCGCCGCCGCCGAGCTCAGATTCACCGCCGAGAGCTCGTCTCTCGCTACGATCATCGAGACGGCGTGGAACTGGACCGTCCGTCCACCCGCTTACGCCCGACCATGACCGTCCCAGCCCAGATCGTCGCCGAGCGCGACCGCCTCAAATCCTGGCTTCTCGACCACGCCCTGCCGATCTGGTGGGCGCCGGGGGTCGATCTCGAGCACGGCGGCTTCCACGACCGCCTGGATGTTTCCGGCCGGCCGATCCTGGGCCCCAAGCGCGCCCGCGTCTCCGCTCGCCAGGTCTATTCCTATGCCGTGGGCGGCGCGTTCGGCTGGGACGGGCCGTGGCGAGAGGCCATCGACCATGGCCTCGTCTTTCTGGAAGAGGCGCACCGGCGGCCGGACGGCCTCTACCGCACGCGGGTCGACCCGGCGGCGCCCACCAATGCGGTCGATCTCTACGACCAGGCTTTCGTGCTGCTGGCGCAGGCCGTCGCTGCCGGGCAGGGCGATGTCGCCGCGCCGGCGTGCGCCGAGGCCTTGCTGGCCCGCCTGCCGCGCGAGCCCATCGGCGGTTTCGCCGGCCTCAACGGCGCCGGCCTCGACGCCAATCCCAACATGCACCTCTTCGAAGCCTTCCTGGCCTGGGACGCTCAAGCGCCGGGCGGGCCCTGGCGCGAGGTCGCCGCCGGTCAGGCGCGCCTGGCCCTGACCCGGCTCATCGATCCGGAGACCGGCGCGCAGAGCGAGCTCTTCGCACCCGGCTGGACCGCCCCGCTCGCGGCCGAGCGCGGCGTCTGGCCGGGCCACCAGTTCGAATGGGCGTGGCTGCTGATGCGCTGGAACCTCGTCTCGGGCGACGCGCCGGCGTTCGCCGCCGCCCTGCGCCTGATCGAGCTCGCCGAACGCGCCGGCGTCGACCCCGACCGCAATGTGGCGATCAATGGCCTGGACGGCGAACTCGCGCTCGTCGATCCCGGCACCCGCCTGTGGCCGCAGACCGAGCGCCTGCGCGTGGCGGCCCTCGCTGGCGCGCTCACCGGCGATGCGTCGTTCTGGGACATGGCGGCCAAGGCCGCGGCCGGACTGTGGCTGTTCCTCGACGTGCCGACGCCGGGCCTCTGGCGCGACAGCCTGGAGAGCGACGACCTCTCAGCGCCAGCGAGTTCGCTCTATCATATCGTCGGCGCCATCCAGCAGCTCGACCGAGTGGTCGAGGGGCAATTCTAACCCCCGGCGCTTCGCGCCACCTCCCCCATCAAGAGGAGGAACATCCTAGCAAATCTTGCCCTTAGGCGATGCCGGCCCTCAGGAAGTCGTGCGTGCCGACCACGCCCACCGGGCGACCCTGGTCGCAGGCGATCAACAGCTGAATCGGAGAGGGTCGCTCGGTCATCATGCGCAGGGCCTCGGTGGCCAGCAGATGCGGATCGACAGTGACCGGCGAGCGGATCATGTGCGCCGACATCGGCGCGCTGAGGTCGGCGGTCGGCAGGGCGCGGCGCAGGTCGCCGTCGGTGAACACCCCGGTGAGCACGCCGGCCGCGTCGACCACGGCCACGCCGCCATAGCGTTTGCGGGTCATCTCAACGATCGCCTCGGCCAGGCTGACGCCTTCGGCCACGATCGGCACATGCTCGCCGCGGGCCATGATGTCGCCGACGGTGACCAGCTGCGCGCCCAGCGTGCCGCCGGGATGGAAGTCGCGAAACTCGGCGATGGAAAAGCCGCGCGCCTCCAGCAGGGCCACGGCCATGGCGTCGCCGAAGGCCATCATCATGGTCGTCGAGGTGGTCGGCGCGCGGGTGTTCTCGCAGGCCTCGGCCGCCTTGGGCAGGATCAGGGCGACGTCGGCCGCCTCGGCCAGCGCGCTGTCGGCGACGGACGTCAGGCCCAGCAGCGGCACGGCGAAGCGTTTGCAATAGTGAATGACGTCGCGCAGCTCCGGCGTCTCGCCCGACCATGACAGCGCCAGCAGGACGTCCGAACGCGCCACCATGCCCAGATCGCCGTGGCTGGCTTCGGCCGGGTGCAGATAAAACGCCGGCGTGCCAGTCGAGGCGAAGGTGGCGGCGATCTTGCGCGCCACGTGACCGCTCTTGCCCATGCCGGAGACGACAACGCGGCCCTGGGCGCGGGTGATTCGGTCGATGGCCGCCTCGAAGGCTTCGCTGAGCCCGTTGTCGAGCGCTTCGGCCAGGGCGGTGAGGCCGTCGATCTCGGCCCCCACGGTGCGCACGGCGGAACGAACGTAGCCCCGCTCGGCGGGTTTGAGTTTTGGCGTCGCCGGCACTTACGCCTACCTTTCGACCACGGACGGTGCGATCCTAGGCCTGTCGGGCGGCGGGCGGAAGCTTTGATGAACACGGATGGCCGGTCTGCGGCGGTGATCCTGGACCGAGACGGCGTCCTCAACGTCGATCACGGCTATGTCGGAGAGGTCGCCCGCCTCGAGTGGATTGCCGGCGCCAAGGCGGCGGTGCGACACTTCAACGACCGAGGATTGCTGGTCATCGTCGCCACCAATCAGTCGGGCGTGGCGCGGGGATTTTTCGATCTTGCGGCCGTCGACACCGTGCACGAGCAGATGCGCGCCGACCTGGCGGTGGAGGGCGCGCGCATCGATGACTTCTATGTCTGCCCTTATCTCGCCGACGCGCCGGTGGCGGAGTTCGCCCATCCAAACCATCCGGACCGCAAGCCCAATCCCGGGATGATCCTGCGCGCCATCGCCGACTGGTCGATCGATCCGGCGCGGGCCCTGGTCATCGGCGACAACGAGCGCGACCTCGAGGCCGGCCGGCGGGCGGGGGTGCGGGGGGCTCTGTTCACGGGGGGAAATCTCGACGCCTTCGTCGCCGGCCTGACCTTACCGAAATGATTCGATACAGCTTTTGTCTCGCGCCCCGGCGCGGCGCGGCTTAGGTGGCGCCCCCCATGATCCCGTTCATCGACCTCGCCGCGCAGCAGGCGCGCATCCGCCCGGCGCTCGACGCCGCCATCGCCCGCGTGCTGGCCCACGGCGCCTATGTCATGGGCCCCGAGGTCGCGGCGTTCGAAAAGGCCCTGGCCGCGTTCTGCGGCGCCGAGCTCGCGCTTTCCTGCGCCAATGGCACCGACGCCCTGGCCCTGCCGCTGATGGCCTGGGAGATCGGGGCCGGCGACGCCGTCTTCTGTCCGTCCTTCACCTTCACCGCCACGCCCGAGATCGTACCGTGGATGGGCGCCACGCCGGTATTCATCGACATCCGGCCCGACACCTACTGCATCGATCCGGACCATCTGGAAGCGGCCATAGCGGCGGTGAAGGCCGAGGGTCGGCTCACCCCGCGCGCGGTCATCGCCGTCGACCTCTTCGGCCACCCGGCCGACTATCCGGCCATCGCCGACACCTGCCGCCGCCAAGACCTCAAGCTGATCGCCGACTCGGCCCAGGGCTTCGGCTGCACCCTCGGCGGCCGTCATCCCATCCATTGGGCCGACGCGGTCTCGACCAGCTTTTTCCCGGCCAAGCCGCTCGGCTGTTACGGCGACGGCGGGGCGGTGCTGACCGGCGATCCGGCGCTGTGGGAGCGGATGGACAGCCTGCGTATCCACGGCAAGGCGGTGAAGAGCGACGGCGCGGCGGCGGACTCGCCGCACGATCCGAAATATCTCAACGCCCGCGTTGGTATGAACTCGCGCCTCGACACCCTGCAGGCCGCTATCCTGCTGGAAAAGCTGGCCATCTTCGAAGGGGAGATCGCCGCGCGGCAGGCGGTCGCAGAGCGCTACGCCGTGGGCCTGGAAGGCGCGGTGCTGTCGACGCCCAGCGTTCACGGCGGCGTCTCGGTATGGGCGCAATACGTCATCGAACACGCCGACCGCGACGGCCTCGCCGCCCACCTACGCACCCAGGGCGTGCCGACCGCCGTCTACTATCCCGTGCCCATGCACCGCCAGGCGCCCTACGCCCACTTCCCGCAGGGCCCCGGCGGCCTGCCGGTCTCAGACGCCAAGGCCGCCACCGTCCTCGCCCTGCCGATGCACCCCTACCTGACCCCCGAAGTCCAGGACCGCATCATCGCCGCCATCCGCGGCTTCAACGGCTAGCGGATCGGCGCCCAACGGGCGCGGACTATGCCGTCGGTGTTTTCCGCTCAGGCGGCCGCCGGCTGGCGCGCCAGCGCCTGAACCGGGGCGTAGCCCAGGCGATAAGCCCGACGACGATCGCAAAGGGCAGCGCGAACCCGACCACATAGACTATGGCGGCGAGGGCCGTGACGAACGTGCCGACGAAGCCGTGGACCGCCCCCGCAAGCGGCGCCCAGGTTCCTCCGGACATGATGTTTTCACTCGTCCCGTAGTCGATGGTGACGTCCGAGGTAGCCACCCGCTTCTGCAGCACGGCCAGTTCTGATTGCATCGCGTCGAGATCCCCCTGAGCCTTGGCAAGGTCAGTGGCCAGGTCGACAAGGTCGGAGGTCTTGCCCGGCCGGCGCTGAAGGGCTTCCTCAAGCCTGTCCCGGAGGGCTGTCTGAGCCTTCAGATGGGCGGCGACGTCGACGATCTGGACCGACAGGTCCTCCGAGGTTACCGAAGTCTTGGCGATCCTTCCGCCTGCGCCCTTCAGATCGTCGGCAAGCGTTTTGCGAAACGCGGCAACCCAGGCCGGCGTCGCTTTCAAGGTCAGGGTGGCCGTCACCTGATCCCTGTCGGCTTGCTCGATATTGGACCCCGTGACTTCACAGGCGGCCGGGCCGGCGTTGTTGCAGGCGTTTTCGTGCTCGGCGAGTAGGTCGCGAATGCGCGAGGCGGGCGCCTCGACGCCAAATTGATAGGCATAGGCCAGCATCGGCGCCGAGGGGACGAGGCGGGAGCTGGAATCCGCCTTCCCGGGTTTCGCCGGCGGCGCGGCTTGCGCCGCGTCGGCGCTCGCACTCGCGGGGTTCGGTTTGCCGGCGGGCTTCGAACATCCGAACAACAGGACTGTGGCGCAGACCCAAACGAGGACACGCATGCAGCGTCTCTCCCTATCGACGCCCCAGACCATCATGAGATCGTGATCACGAAAGCGTGATCTCAATGTGGCGAGCGGCGAGGCTGGCGCGGGAACTGGTTAGAACGGCGCGGGCGGGGGCGTTGGAGGGTCATTCGAATGTCCAGGCGAACCGTCGCCGAGATCGTCGTCGATGTCCTGGAACGGGCTGGGACCAAACGCTGCTACGGCGTGGTCGGCGACACCCTCAACCACGTCACCGACGCCATCCGCCGCAGCTCGATCGACTGGGTGCACATGCGCCACGAGGAGGCCGGCGCCTTCGCCGCCGGGGCCGAGGCCTATGTCACCGGAGACCTCACCGCCTGCGCCGGTAGTTGCGGACCGGGCAGCCTGCACTTCATCAACGGCATCTATGAATCCCACCGCAACCGCGCGCCGGTGGTGCTGATCGCCAGCCAGGTGGCGAGCGCCGAACTGGGCATCGATTTCCCGCAGGAGGTCGAGTTCCGGCCCCTCTACGCCCACTGCAGCGTGTTCTGCGAAGCGATCATGAACCCGACCCAGGCGCGGCGCATGGCCACCCTGGCCTGTCAGGCGGCCCTGACCAAACGCGGCGTCGCCGTGCTGGTGCTGCCGGGCGATATCGCCGCCCTGGAGGTCGAGGAGGGACCGGCCTACGCCGTCCACGCGCCCTCGCCGGTGACCACGCCCTCGCCGGCCGAGCTCGACCGCATCGCCGCCCTGCTGGCCAAGGGCGGACGGATCGCCGTCTACGCCGGGGCCGGCTGCGAGCACGCGCACGACGAGGTGGTGCGCTTCTGCGCCAGCCTCGGCGCGCCCATGGCCCATACCTCGCGGTCCAAGGACTTCCTGGAGCCGGACAATCCCCACAACGTCGGCATGACCGGCGTCTTCGGCGCCAAGGCCGGCTTTCATGCCGTGACCAGCTGCGACACGCTTGTCCTGTTGGGCTGCGATTTCGCCTGGCGACAGTTCTATCCCAAGGACGCCCGCGTCATTCAGATCGATATCGATCCGACTCACCTCGGCCGCCGTCACCCGGTGGAGATCGGCGTGGTCGGCGACATCGGGGCCAGCCTCGCCGCGCTGCAGCCGCGCCTGAAGCCGCTGGCCGACCGCGCCTTCCTCGAGGAATGCCTGAAGCTGCGCGCCGAGGATCAGGCCGAGCTCGAGCGCCAGGCGAAGGTGGGACGCAATGACCTCATCCATCCCCAGCGCCTGGCCGCGCTGATCGACCGCCATGCCGCGGACGACGCCCTCTTCACCGCCGACGGCGGCAGCCCGATGGTCTGGCTGCTGCGCCATATCGCCGTCAACGGCCGCCGGCGCACCCTGACCAGCCTGCTGCACGGCACCATGGCCAACGCCATGCCCCAGGCCCTGGGACTCAAGAAGGCGCTGCCCGATCGCCAGGTGATCGCCCTCTGCGGCGACGGCGGCCTGGCCATGCTGCTCGGCGACCTCTTGACCGCCATCCAGGAGGAGATCGCGGTCAAGATCGTCGTCTTCAACAATGGCACGCTCGGCTTCGTCGAGCTGGAGATGAAGGTCGAGGGCCTGATCAACGCCTATACCGATCTCAAGAACCCCGACTTCGCCAAGCTGGCCGAGGTGATCGGCTTCAAGGGTTGGCGCGTGGAGACCAACGACGCCCTGGAGGACGCCATCGTCCAGTTCCTGGCTCATCCGGGGCCGGCCCTGCTCGACGTGAAGGTCAACCGCACCGAACTGGTCATGCCGCCCAAGATCGAACCGGCCATGGCCTTCGGAACTCTGCTCTACAGCGCCAAGGCCGTGCTCGGCGGCCACGCCGCCGATGTGGTCGACCTGATCGACTCGAATGTCCGACGCTGAGGCGGCGCGCTCGCCGCGCGTCCGGACGATCGCGCGGGCGGTCGCGGGTTTGACCGCGCTCGCGGGGTGGCTGGCGCTCGCCCTCCAGCTCTGGCTGATCGTCGAGACGATGGCGTCCGAAGGCCTGGCGGCGGCTGTCTGGCGCTACTTCGGCTTCTTCACCATCCTCACCAACCTCTTCGTCGCCATGGTGGCGACCGCGATGGCGCTCGGACCCGGCGGCCGGCTGGCCGGCCCGCGCGTGCGCCTGTCGGCGGCGACCTCGATCGTGTTCGTCGGGATCGTCTACTCCGTCGCGCTGCGCTCGACCCACACCTTCACCGGCTGGGGTGCGGTGGCCAACCACGCCCTGCATGATGCGACGCCTCTGCTGTTCCTGGCCGCCTGGCTCCTGGCTGGGCATGGGGCGCTGCGCTGGCGCGACGCCCTGTGGGCGCTGGTCCCGCCGTTGGCCTACTGCCTCTACGCCTTCGCCCGCGGGGCGGCCGACGGCTGGTACGCCTATTGGTTCCTCGATCCGCGCGCGCTCGCCCTGCCCAAGCTCGCGGCCAGCATCGCCGTGCTAACCGCCGCCGTCTTCGTCATCGCCCTCATCCTCACCGCCATCGACCGCTGGCTCGGCAGGCGATTGTCCCTATAGGTAGGGTCATGGCCGAACCGCCCGAACTCGCCGCCAACCTCGTCCAGCTCGGCGAGCGCATGGTCGACAGCACGCCCCAGGCCGCGGCGCTCGGCTTTCGCCTGGTGTCGGTCGAGGCGGGCCTGGCCGCCATGGCCGTCCCGCCCGACGACAAGCTGGTCGGCGATCCGGAGACCGGGGTTATCGCCGGCGGCGTCGTCACCACCCTGCTCGACCACGTCTGCGGCCTGGCCGTGACCTCCAAGCTGCTGGAGAGCGGCGTCTTCAGCTCCATCGCCACCCTCGACCTGCGCATCGACTACATGCGCGCCGCCGAGCCGGGCCGCGAGGTCGTCGCCCGCGCCCATTGCTACAAGCTCGGCCACACCATCGCCTTCGTGCGCGCCACCGCCTTCGACCTCACGGAGGACGACCCCATCGCCACCGCCCAGGCCGCCTTCGCCATCGGCTCGCCGGGTCGGCTCGAATGAGCGACGACCGCGCGGCGCGCCTGACAGCCATGCTGGAAAGCCTGCCCTACATCCGCTTCCTCGGCATGCGCGCCGAGCTGGCCGGCGACGAGATGACCGCCATCCTGCCCTTCGCCCCGCATCTGATCGGCAATGTGGTGCTGCCGGCCCTGCACGGCGGCGTGCTGGGGGCGTTCATGGAGATGACCGCCATCTGCCAGCTGGGCGTGCATGAACCCGCTCGGCGCCTGCCGCGGACCATCGACGTCACTATCGAATATTTGCGTCCCGGCCGCGCGCGCACCACCTATGCCCGCGCTGAGCTGGTCAAGCTCGGCCGGCGCATCGTCAATGTCCACGTCGAGGCCTGGCAGGACACTCGCGCTTCCCCCGTCGCCGCCCTGCGCGGCCATTTCATGCTGAGCCCCATTTCACCTCTCCCGGCGGGAGAGGTCGAGACGCGCTGAAAGGCGCGTCCGGGTGAGGGGTTAGGGAACCTGGCCTCGTAATCCCTCACCCTCCCATGGCTTTGCCATAGGCCCCTCCCTCTCCCGCCGGGAGAGGGGTTTTGGTCCCACCATTGACCCTGCCGCCCCCGCGTCTTAACGCCAGGCCCATGCTGCAAGGCCTCTCCCATCTCGCCCGCGAGGCGCGCGTATGGCCGTTCGAGCAGGCGCGGGCCCTGCTGGCGCGTCTGCTGTGCGTGCGGCTGGACGGTGACTCAGAGCGCGACCTGGCCGCGACCCTCTTCGCCGCCGGCAAGATCGACGAGGCCCTGGCCGCCCTGCCGGCCCTGCGCGCGCCGGTCATCCTGCAGACCGGCTACGGCGCCTCGGGCCTGCCGCACATCGGCACCTTCAACGAGGTCGCGCGCACGACCATGGTGCGCAACGCCTTCCGCGCCCTCACCGAAGACCGCATCCCCACCACCCTGATTTCGTTCTCGGACGACATGGACGCCCTGCGCAAGGTTCCGGAGAATGTCCCCAACCGAGAGGCCCTGGCGGAGGATCTCGGCAAGCCGCTCACCCAGGTGCGCGATCCCTTCGGCGAGTACGCGAGCTTCGGAGACCACAACAACGCCCGCATGCGCGCGTTCCTCGACGCCCACGGCTTCGACTATCAGTTCTACTCGGCCACCGAATGCTATCGCTCCGGTCGCTTCGACCGCACCCTGCGCCTCGTCCTGGAGCGGTTCGACAAGGTCCAGGCGGTGATGCTGCCGACGCTGGGCCCCGAGCGCCGCGCCACCTATTCGCCGTTCCTGCCCATCAGCCCGACCACCGGGCGGGTGCTGCAAGTCCCGACCCTGGAGCGTTTCCCCGATCGCGGCACGATCGTCTTCGAGGACGAGGACGGGACCCGCGTCGAGACCCCGGTCACAGGCGGCGCGGTCAAGTTGCAGTGGAAGCCGGACTGGGCCAATCGCTGGGTCGCGCTCGGTGTCGACTATGAGATGAGCGGCAAGGACCTGATCGATTCGGTGAAGGCGTCCTCGCGCATCTGCCAGATCCTGGGCGGGACGCCGCCGGAGGGCTTCAACTTCGAGCTCTTCCTCGACGAGCACAATCAGAAGATCTCCAAGTCCAAGGGCAACGGCCTGACCCTGGAGGAGTGGAGCCGCTACGGAGCGCCCGAGAGCCTGGTCTATTACCTGTTCGGCTCGCCGCGCTCGGCCAAGAAGCTGGCCTTCGAAGTCATCCCGCGCGCCGCCGACGAATATCTGCAGCAGCTCGACGCCTACAACCGCTCGCCGGCGCCGCGCGGTGAGAACGAGCGACCCGCCAATCCCCTCGACAATCCGGTGTGGAGCGTCCACGGCGGCGCGCCGCCCGACAAGGGCTCGCCGGTGTCGTTCGGCCTGCTGATCAATCTGGTCTCGGCCGCCAACGCCTCGGATAAGGCCATCCTGTGGGGCTTCATCGCCCGCCACATGCCGGGGGCGACGCCGCGGAGCGAGCCTCTGCTCGACCGCCTGACCGACTACGCGGTCCACTACTACGAAGACTTCGTTCGTCCGGCCAAGCGCTTCCGCGCGCCGGACGACCGCGAGCGCGCCGCCTTCGCCGACCTCGCCGCCCGCCTGCGCGCCCTGCCGCCCGATACGCACGACGCCGAGACGGTGCAGAACGAGGTCTATGAGGCCGGCAAGGCCGCCGGCTTCGAGCCCCTGCGCGCTTGGTTCACCGCCCTGTACGAGGTCCTGCTCGGCCAGACCCAGGGCCCCCGCTTCGGTTCCTTCGTGGTCATCTTCGGTCTGCCTGAGACCATCGCCCTCATCGAGCGGGCTCTGGCGGGCGAGAATCTCGGCTAGAACGCACCTCGTCCCGGCTGAATTCGGAGGCGGCGGAACCTAGCCGACCGAACGTCATTCCCCTCATGCGAAATGCGTTTGCGATCCCGGTCTCGGGCGCCGCCGTGCTTTACGAACGCGCGCGCCGCCGACGGTGCGGCTTGCACGATGTCGATCGACGGAGAGACACAATGAATCACCAGCACGTTGGGGCGGCCGAGGCGCGGGCCAGCGAGGATGGCGCAGCAGGTCCGGACGGCCTCCCGATCGACACGCTGTGCATCAACACCATCCGCACGCTGTCCATGGACGCCGTACAGAAGGCGAACTCGGGCCACCCGGGCGCGCCGATGGGCCTGGCGCCGGTCGCCTACACTCTATGGCAGCGGGCACTGTGCTATGACCCGGACCAGCCGGACTGGCCGAACCGCGACCGGTTCGTGTTGTCCAACGGCCACGCCTCGATGCTGCTCTATTCCCTTCTGCACCTGGCCGGCGTGAAGGACGCCGCCCGCAAGGGCGAACCGCTTGCGGTCCGCCTCAGCGACATCGAGTCGTTTCGACAATTGGATAGCAAATGCCCCGGCCACCCCGAGCATGGCGTGACCGTCGGGGTCGAGACGACCACGGGACCGCTCGGGCAAGGCTGCGGAAACAGCGTCGGGATGGCCATGGCCTCGCAATGGTTGGCCAAGCATTTCAACAAACCCGACTTCAAGCTGTTCGACTTCAACGTCTATGCCATCTGCGGCGACGGCGACATGATGGAGGGGGTCTCCAGCGAAGCGGCTTCCCTTGCTGGCCACCTTATGCTGGGCAACCTGTGCTGGATCTACGACAGCAACCGCATAACCATCGAGGGCCATACCGACCTGGCTTTCAGCGACGACGTGGCCGAGCGGTTCAAAGGCTATGGCTGGAACGTCGAGCATGTGGGCGACGCCAACGACATCGGGCGCCTGGCGCAGGCCTTCGAGACCTTCCGCAAGACCGGGAGCGCGCCGACCCTCATCGTCGTCGACAGTCATATTGGCTACGGCGCGCCGCATAAGCAGGACACCGCGGCCGCCCACGGCGAGGCGCTGGGCGTCGAAGAGTGCCGCCTGGCCAAACGCCACTATGGTTGGCCGGAAGACGCGCAGTTCCTGGTGCCGGACGGCGTGCGGGAGCAGTTCGACGCCGGCGTCGGCCGGCGCGGCCGCAAGCTCCACGCCGAATGGTCGGCGTTGCTGAAGGCCTATCGCGCCAAATACCCCGACCTGGCCGGCCAGCTCGACCAGATGCAGAGCGGCGAGCTTCCGGGCGGCTGGGAGGCGGACCTGCCCACCTTCCCCGTCGACGCCAAGGGCGTCGCCACCCGCGACTCCGGCGGCCAAGCGATCAACGCGATCGCCAGGAACTATCCGTGGATGGTCGGCGGGTCCGCCGACCTTTCGCCGTCCACCAAGACCAACCTGACCTTCGAGGCCGCCGGCAGTTTCGAAGCGGACAAATATGGCGGACGCAACCTGCACTTCGGCATCCGCGAGCACGCCATGGGCGCGGTCGTGAATGGCCTGGCTCTGTGCAAGCTGCGGCCCTACGGTTCGACCTTCCTCATCTTCTCCGACTACATGAAGCCGCCCATTCGGCTCAGCGCCCTGATGCGGCTGCCGGCCATTTTCGTGTTTACCCACGATTCCATCGGCCTTGGCGAAGACGGGCCGACCCATCAGCCGGTCGAGCAGCTGTTGTCCCTGCGCGGCGTGCCGGGTCTGATCACGCTGCGTCCCGCCGACGCCAATGAAACGGTCGAGGCCTGGCGGGTGATCGCTCGCCTGAAGCATCAGCCCGCCTGCCTGGTGCTGACCCGCCAGGCCCTCCCGACCTTCGATCGAAAGACCTACGCGCCCGCCAAAGGGCTCGCCAAGGGCGCCTATGTCATGGCCGACGCCAAGGCCGGGGCGCCCGAGGTCATCCTGATCGGAACCGGCAGCGAGGTTCAGCCTTGCGTTCAGGCCTATGAGACGCTGCGAGCGAAGGGCGTCGCGGCGCGCGTCGTCAGCATGCCGTCCTGGGAGCTGTTCGAGCAGCAGGATCAGGCCTACCGCGACAGCGTCCTGCCGCCGACGGTGACGGCGCGGGTGTCGGTGGAGGCCGCCTCGCCGATCGGCTGGGACCGCTACGCCGGCCCGAGCGGCGCCATCATCGGCATGCGCGGCTTCGGCGCCTCGGCGCCGATCAAGGACCTGATGAACAGATTCGGCTTCACACCCGAAAAGGTGCTCGCCGCGGCCCAGCAGCAGATGGCCAGGGCCAAGGATGGCGCCAGGGGCTCGCCGACCTCCAGGGCGGCGGGATAAGGCCATGCCCGACGATCGCCCGAACGGCGCCTCCGCCACCATGAAGGAAGCCGCGGAGAAGTCCCACCACCCGCTCAAGCCGGCCGATCCCTGCGCCATGGTGCTGTTCGGGGCTACGGGCGATCTGGCCGGGCGGCTGGTAATTCCCGCGCTGTACAATCTCGCGCGCTGGCACGCGCTGCCGGAGCATTTCGCCTTGATCGGCGTGGCTCGCGGGCAAGACTCCTTGGAGGATTGGCGCAAGGCCCTCCACGACGAATTGCAGGGCTTCGTCAGCGCCGGGTCGGGGACCTTCAACGCCGACCATATCGATGAAGCGGCGTGGAAGCGGCTGGCGGACACGATGTCCTTCGTCCAGGGCGACCTGACCACGCCGGAACTCTATCAGGCGGTCGGAGCCGCCCTCGAGGCGGCGCGGAAAGCGCACGGGACCGAAGGCAACGTCATCTTCTACCTCGCCGTCGCCGATCCGCTGTTCGGGCCGGTGGTGGAGCAGTTGGGCAAGGCCAAGCTCACCGATCAGCCCCCGGACAAGGCCGGACGCCGGGCCTTCTGGCGGCGGGTGGTGATTGAAAAGCCCTTCGGCCACAGCCTGAGTTCGGCGCGCGCCCTCAACGCCGACATCGGGAAAACGCTCGACGAAGAGCAGCTCTTCCGCATCGACCATTTTCTCGGCAAGGACACGGTCCAGAGCATCATGGCGTTTCGCTTCGCCAACGGCCTGTTCGAGCCGCTCTGGAACCGCGACCGGATCGATCATGTGCAGATCACCGCGGCCGAGACCGTCGGGGTCGGGCGGCGCAGCAACTTCTACGAACAGACGGGCGCGCTGCGCGACATGGTTCCCAACCACGTCCTCAGCCTGCTGTGCCTGGTGGCCATGGAGCCGCCCGTGGACTTCGGCGCCGCCTCGGTTCGCGCCAGGAAGGCGGACGTCCTTGCCGCCATGCCCTCCGCCGCACCCGCCAACGCGGCGCGAGGCCAGTACGGCGAGGGACACTCGGAAGGAAAGCCGGCCCAGGCCTATCGCCAGGAGCCCGGCGTGGCGCCGGACTCGGCCGTCGAGACCTACGTCGCCATGGAGCTGCATATCGACAACTGGCGCTGGGCCGGGGTGCCGTTCTTCGTCCGCACCGGCAAGCACCTGTCGGCGCGGATGACCGAGATCGCCATCCGCTTCAAGCAGGCGCCCTATGCGGTGTTCAAGGATACCCCGATCGACGCGCTGCGGCCCAACTGGCTGGTGATGAGGATCGCGCCGGACGAGGGCATAACCCTGCAGTTCGAGGTCAAGCGCCGGGGGCCGACCATGGATCTCGACCCCGTGGAGATGAAATTCAACTACGACGACTGGTTCAAGAAGGAGTCGATCGTCGGTTACGAAACCCTGCTCTACGACGTCATGATCGGCGATCCGACCCTGTTCATGAACGCCGACATGGTGGAGCAGGGCTGGCGGATCGTGCAGCCGGTGCTGGACGCCTGGGCGGCGGACAAGCCTGACTTCCCGAACTATGCCTCTGGTAGCGAGGGTCCCCAGGCCGCGGACCACCTTATCGCCGACGACGGCGACCGGACATGGCGGCCGACCGGCGGCGCGTCGTGAGCGTCGGCAGGGACATCCGGCTGCTTTTGAGCGACGTGGACGGCACCCTGGTCACCCACGACAAGATCCTGACCGACGCCGCCAGGGCGGCGGCGCGTGAGCTTCAGGCGGCGGGTGTCGACCTCGCCCTGACCAGCAGCCGGCCGCCGCGGGGCATGCGCATGCTGGTCGAACCTCTGGGTCTGCGACTCCCCCTCGCCGGGTTCAATGGCGGGGTGCTGGTCAATCCCGACATGTCAGTGATCGAGACCCGCGCGATCGATCCCCACGCGGCCGAACAGGTCGTCGATCTGCTGCTGGGGCTGGGCCTCGACGTCTGGGTCTACACCGAGGCGGATTGGTTCGTACGCGACCCGAAGGCGGCGCACGTGGCGCGGGAAGGGTGGATCCTGCAATTCGACCCGGTGGCGACCCCCACCTTCACGACCGAACACCTGGCGCGGGCCATCAAGATCGTCGGGGTCGGCGACGACCAAGCTCTCCTCGCCGCGGGTGAAAAGGCGGCGTGCGATCTCTTGGGCGATCGGGCGAGCGCCACGCGGTCCGCGGCCTATTTTCTCGATGTGACCAACCCCCAGGCCAACAAGGGCGCGGTCGTCGCCACCCTGGCGGGGTGCCTCAACATCCCGCCGATCCAGATCGCCACCATCGGCGACATGCCCAACGACGTCCTGATGTTTCGCCAGAGCGGCTTCTCCATCGCCATGGGCAACGCCAGCGACGAGGTGAAGGCGCAGGCGAGCGCCGTCACCGACAGCAACGAGGCCGACGGCTTCGCCAGCGCCGTACGGAAATTCATCCTGCCCGCAGTCGCCGGATGACCCCGGACGGGCAGCCAAGGAGGCGACCATGACGCCGCGCGTGAAAGAGATTCTGAGCTGGTACGGCGCGGAGAACGTCGGAACCCTGACCAACCTCGCGCGGATCCTGAACCATGGCCGGCTGGGCGGCAGCGGCAAGCTGGTCATCCTGCCGGTCGACCAGGGCTTCGAGCACGGGCCGGCCCGGTCGTTCGCGCCCAATCCTCCGGCCTACGACCCGCGCTACCATTTCGATCTGGCCATCGAGGCGGGCTGCAGCGCTTACGCCGCGCCCCTGGGCTTCCTCGAAGCCGGGGCGCGGGATCACGCCGGCGACCTGCCGCTGATCTTGAAGGTCAATGACGATGACACCCTGCTGGGGGAGAAGGATCCCGACCAGGCCTTGACGGGCAGCGTGCAGGACGCCCTCCGGCTCGGCTGCTGCGCCATCGGCTTCACCATCTATCCGGGATCGGCGCACCAGCTGGAGATGTTCGGCGAGCTGCGAGCCTACGCCGAGGAAGCCAAGCGCAACGGCCTGGCGGTGGTGGTCTGGTCCTATCCGCGGGGATCGGACCTCACTAAGGACGGCGAAACCGCCATCGACGTGATTGGCTACGCCGCCCAGATCGCCGCCCAGCTCGGGGCCAACATCATCAAGGTCAAGCTGCCGACGGCGCATATCGAACAGGCGGCCGCGCGCCAAGTCTATGAGGATCAGCACATACCCATCAACACTCAGGTCGATCGGGTGCGTCACGTGGTCCAGTGCGCCTTCGCCGGGCGACGTATCGTCATCTTCTCCGGCGGCGCCGCCAATTTCGATGACGAGGCCCTGCTGGAGGAGATCCGCGCCATCCACGCCGGCGGCGGCTTCGGCTCGATCCTCGGCCGCAACTCCTTCCAGCGCCCGAAGGCCAAGGCCCTGAAGATGCTGGGCGAGGTGATGGATATCTACGCCGGGGCGCCGGCGCCGTCATGACCGAGCAGCCGCTCTATCCCCTGCGCTTCGAGCCGATCTTCCAATACCGGCTCTGGGGCGGGCGGCGCCTGGGCCCGTGGCTGGGCAAGCCCCTTCCGGGCGACGGCCCGATCGGCGAAGCCTGGGTGCTGAGCGACCGGGACGACCACGCCAGTCTCGTCGCCGACGGCCCGCTCAAAGGATCCACCCTCACCCAGCTGATGGCGCGGTCCAGGGCCCAGATCCTGGGCGATCTGGCCGCGCGCTTCGATCGCTTTCCGCTGCTGCTGAAGTTTCTCGACGTCCGCCAGATGCTCTCGGTTCAGGTGCATCCGTCGGACGACAAGACGCGGCTGATCCCCGCCGGAGAGAGCGGCAAGACCGAGGCCTGGGTCGTGCTCGAAGCCGATCCCGGATGCCGGATCTATGCCGGACTGAAGCCTGGCGTCACCGCCCAGGATCTGCGCGCGCTCACCACCCGGACGGCGGACGATCGCCTGGCCAGCTTCAGGCCCGAGGTCGGTCAGGGCGTCCTCATCGAGGCCGGCGCGGTCCACTCCCTCGGCGACGGCGTGATGGTGTTCGAAGTCCAGGAGAACAGCGACGTCACCTTCCGCCTCTACGATTGGGATCACGTCGACGCCACGACCGGCAAGCCGCGGGATCTGCAGGTCGACGCGGCCCTGGCCTGCATCGATTTCAGTCAGGGCGCCATCCTGCCGGTCAGCCCCGCGGTGGAGGCGACCGCGCCGGTGCGGCGGGAACTCTATTTCGACAACCGGCATTTTCGTCTTTGGCGGCTTCGCGGCGCGGCGCCGTTCACCGTCGGCGCGGCCGCCGAGCCGCGAATTCTGGTCTGTGTCGAGGGGGGCGGCCAAATCGAGCACCAGGGAGCCCAATTCGCGATGGAGCGGGGTTCCGTAACCCTGTTGCCGGCGGCCGTGGGCGTCTGCCGCTTCCGCCCCGACCGAACCGTCACCCTTTTGGAAATCGCCGTGCCGGAGCCGTCATGAAAGACCTGATCGTCTTCGACCTCGACGGCACGCTCGCCCAGAGCAAGTCGCCGCTCGATCCCGAGATGTCCGGCTTGCTGAGCAGTCTTCTCGGCCTGGTCAAGGTCGCTATCATTTCCGGCGGCGCCTGGGTGCAGTTCGAGAAGCAGATTCTGCCGAACCTCGCGAACGACGACCGCCTGAACGGCCTCTCCCTCCTGCCGACCTGCGGGACCAAGTTCTTCCAACGCAAGGACGGGCGATGGGACATCCTCTATTCCGAAGACTTCACCGCCCCTGAGAAGAAGACGATCATCGACTCGCTCAACAAGGCCTTCGATCAGTCCGGATTCAGGCCCGCCAAACACTGGGGCGACTTCATTGAGGATCGGGGAGGGCAGGTGACCCTGTCCGCCCTCGGGCAAGAGGCGCCGCTCGAAGAGAAAAAAGCCTGGGATCCGGATTTCGCCAAACGGAAGAAGATCAAGGCGATCCTCGAGCCGCTCATCCCCAGGTTTTCCGTGCAACTGGGCGGGGCGACATCGATGGACATCACCCGGCCCGGCGTCGACAAGGCCTACGGCATCGGCAAGCTGAAAGAGGTCCTCGGCGTTCCCGTGAAAAGGATGCTGTTCATCGGCGACGCCCTGTTCCCGGGCGGCAACGACTATCCCGCGAAACAGGCCGGGGCGGAAAGCATCGAGGTGCGCGACCCGCAGGAAACCATGCGGGTCATCCAAGCCATCATCGCCTGCATGGAGGGCTAGGTGACGCCGTTCAAACTTGAGCGCATGGGCGTGATCATGGAGCCCAAGGCGGGCGAGGCCAACGAGATCGAGGGGGTCCTCAACCCCGGCGCCGCCCGCGCCCGCGACGGCCAGCTTTATCTGTTTCCGCGCCTGGTGGCCAAAGGCAACTATTCGCGGATCGGCATAGCCCGCGTGCTGTTCGACAAGTCCGGCGACCCCACCGGCGTCGAGCGCATGGGCGTCGTTCTGGAGCCTGAAGTCGACTACGAGCTGGGTGTGGACTGCCAGGCGGGGTGCGAGGACGCGCGCATAACCTATGTGGAGCCCGTCGGGCACTACGTCATGACCTACATCGTGCGGTCGCCCCATGGCCCCCGCATCGCCATCGCCAGATCGGACGATCTTTTCCACTGGACCCGCGTCGGGCTGGCGCGGTTTCATCCGTACAAGGGCATTTCGTTCGACGGGATCGACGACAAGGATTCATGCGTCTTTCCGACCCTGGTTCCCGATCCGTCGGGCAAGCCGTCCGTCGCGCTTCTTCATCGCCCCTTTTTCCCCGGATCGAGCCCGGAGGAAAAAGTCGAGCCGTCGGTCCCCGCGCCCGCGAGCCCCGAGCTCGAGAGCATCTGGATCTCCTATTGGCACATGAACGCGGCGACCCACTTGCCGATAAGCACCGAGTTCGTCGCCCACCGGGTCCTGGCCAGGCCTCAGGCGCCCTGGGAAGATCTGAAAATCGGCGGTGGCGCGCCGCCCATCCTGTGCCGCCACGGATGGTTGGTGGTCTATCATGGCGTCCGTGAACGGGCCGAATCGACGCTGGAGCGGCGCAAGTTCACCTATTCGGCCGGGGTCATGGTGCTTTCCAAGGAGCATCCGCACAGGATCCTCTATCGATCGCCAAGCCCGGTTCTGAAGCCTGAGATCCCTCTGGAACTCGAAGGCGTCGTGGATAGCGTCGTCTTTCCCACGGGCGTCGATCGCCGCGACGATCTCGGCCAGCCCGACCGTTTCGATGTCTACTACGGCATGGCGGATCAAAGAATCGGCGTCGCCCGCCTCCACGTGCCGGAGACCCTGCCGACGTAGCGGCGCGCGCTCAAAACACCTCTCCCGGCGGGAGAGGTCGAGACACTTCCCAAAATCCGCTCATCCCCGCGCAAGCGGGGACCCAGGTGTTTATGGGCGGTCGCCCCGCGCGTCGGCGGCGTTTGATTTAACCACCAAGGACACCAAGAACACGAAGTCGGTTGAGATCTCCGCTCGGTCTTGGTGAGCTTGGTGATCTTGGTGGTCAAACTGGGCTGACCGGGAGGTCCACCGGCTTACGGAAAAAGCCTGGGTCCCCGCTTGCGCGGGGATGAGCGGAAGGTGCTGACTCCTTCCTTTTCCTCAAGGGAGAGGTGAATGGAACTCCGCCGCATCGCCCTCCGCCACGCGGCCGGGCGACGTCACCTGGACGTAGATGCCGCACAGTAGGTGGCCGTAGAATTCGTGCAGGCGGGCGGTGACGGCGATGTCGCGCCGGGCGGTGGCCGGATCGACGTCGGGGGCGGCGCAGCGGGTGATCGGGGCGAAGACCCGCGCCCGCGCCTCGCCCAATGCCAACTCGCGCCCCGTCCAGTCGTTCTCCACCCACGCCGGCCAACCCTCGACGAGGACATTGGCCCGGAAGCGCAGGGGATCGACCGGCTGGCCGAGCCGGGCCTCGAAATCGCGCACGCTGGCGAGATTGAGCACCGACACATGGCCCAGCGGGTGGTCGAGGAAGCGGTGGCCGGCCCCGTCCAATAGGCGCAGCGGCCCGTTCGCCGCCTCGCCGAGAACCGCGGTCAGCCAGGCCGCGAACGCCGTCCGCCCGGCCGCCGCGTTCAGGTCGGCGCGGAGGTCGGCCGCGCCGGGCGCCGACGCCGTGAGCACGCCGGTCTCCAGGTCATAGTCCGTCCGCGCGTGAGCCACCTCGGCGATCTTGGCCAAGACCGTGAACCGGCTCTTGGAGATGTGCGCCGGCCGCTCCGGATCGAAGCCGCTCGGCCCGTCCTCCACCGCCCACAGCCGGTCGCCGGGAAAGCGGCCGTCGGCCTCGAGGAACGCGGCCGCAACCTTCTGGGGCGTAAATCCCTTGATCGGGTGCGCGAAAAGTGCGGCGATGCGGCCGGTCATGGCGCGTTCCTGCCATCGATCGCGCCGGGAGGCGACCGGGAACAGGGACCAGGCACAAGGCTGTGAAGGCGCCCACTCCACAAAGGCCTGCCGGCAAGGCCTCGTTCCAGGTCGCCCCGTGGCTGGCGAGGGCGGTCATGGCCGTCACCCGCCCGTTCCGGCGTAAGCCGCCGCCGGCCCCCACTGAAAAGCTGACCCCGGCCGACTACGACGCGGCCGAGCCCGGGCGGGGGCGGGCCGCCGAGGCGCCCTGGCTGATCCCGCCGCGCGGCTGGAAGGACATCGCCTGGCGCACCTGGCATGAGATGGGCCGCGCCCGCCTGCCGGCGCTGGCCGGCGGCGTCACCTTCTATCTGCTGCTGGCCACCTTCCCGGCCATCGCCGCCTTCGTCTCGCTGTTCGGCCTGTTCTCCAACGTCGACAGCGTCGAGCGGCAGTTCCTGCATCTGTCGGCGCTGTTTCCCAGCGACGCCATCGACTTCCTCGGCGATCAGATGATCCGTGTCGCCGCCCAGGAGCACGGAACCCTGGGCCTCGCCTTCCTGGTCAGCGCGGCGGTGTCGATCTGGACCGCCAAGGCCGGCATGGGCGCGCTCTTTGACGGCGTGAACGTCGCCTACAACGAGCGCGAGACGCGGCCGTGGCTGCTCCGGACGCTGCTGATCTACGCCGCCACCTTCGCGGCCATCGCCTTCATCGTCAGCACCACAAGCGCGGCGCTGGCGGTGCCGGAGGTGCTGCACGCCCTGGGCGTCCGCCATATCGTCGACTGGTGGGACCCCATGCGCTGGCTCGGCATCCTCGCCGTCGCCGTCCTGGCCTTCACCCTGCTCTACCGCTTCGGACCCAGCCGCCGGCCGCCCCGCTGGCGCTGGCTGGTCTGCGGCGGCGCTGTCTCGGGAGTGGCCTGGATGGGCGGCTCCATCGCCTTCTCCTGGTACTTCAACTCCTTCACCACGCTCGGCGTCACCTATGGATCGCTCGGGGCCATGATCGGCTTCATGCTGTGGATGTGGTTCTCGGTGATGATCGTCCTCGTCGGCGCCGAGCTCAATTCCGAGATCGAGCACCAGACCGCCTGCGACACCACCATCGGTCCGCCGGCCCCGCTCGGCGAGCGCGGGGCCGTGATGGCCGATACCGTCGGCGAGGCTTTCCCCTTATCGCCGCGCGAGATGCATCAGGCCTTCGGCGCCATGCTGGCCCGCGAGGCGGCTGGCGCCGTCCGCTCCGTGCGCCGGGCTCTTGGCCTGGATCGATAGGAATATTATGGCCGCGTTTGAGGAACCTGGGCCTTGGACCGGTCGTTATAGTCGGCTCGGTTTGAGCAGGAATGCCTCTGGGGGCCCGCCGTCGCGCGGGCGAACGAGGTGAGGAGGATTTGATGAAAGTAAGCGCCTTGTTGATGAGCGCCCTGTTGATCGGGGGAACGGCGGTAAGCGGCTGCGCTACGCGGGGCTTCGTCCGCGAAAAGATCGCCGTATCCGACCAGAAGAACGGCGTCCGCATGGATCAGATGGATCAGAACACCAAGGACGCGCTCCAGCGCGCCGAGGACGCCCACAAGCTGGCCGAGGGCAAGTTCCTCTACCAGATGGTCCTGTCGGATGACTCGGTGAAGTTCCCGACCAACGTCGCGGACCTGTCGCCCGAGGCCAAGACGCGCCTTCAGGACTTCGTCCAGAAGCTGAAGGACGACAACAAGAACGTCTATGTCGAGATCCAGGGCCACACCGATTCCACCGGCACCGACGCCATCAACATGCGTCTGGGTGAACAGCGGGCGGAAGCCGTGCGCCTGTTCATGAACCAGCAGGGCGTGCCGCTGAACCGGATGTCGACCATCTCCTACGGCGCCAAGAGCCCGATCGCGCCCAACGACACCCCCGACGGCCGCGCCCAGAACCGCCGCGTCATCGTCATCGTGATGGCGTAGGACTCTCCCCCACCTCTCCCGAAGGGAGAGGTCGAGACGCGCCGAAAGGCGCGTCCGGGTGAGGGGTTAGGGAAGGCGGCGCATCGCCCCTCCCTCCGCTCATCCCTGCGAAAGCGGGGACCCAGGCTTTTTGTGTTTGCCTGGAAAGGGCCAATCCCCTCGGAAGGGTGCTTTTTTGGATACCACTGGGTCCCCGCTTTCGCGGGGATGAGCGGAAGTGGCTGCCTCAACCTGAGGGTTCCCTAACCCCTCACCTTCCCATCCTCCTTCGCCCTGCGGGCTTCGGAGGACGGGCCCCTTCCTCTCCCTCCGGGAGAGGTGTTTTGAGAGCGCCTCGCCCCCCTACCGCATCCCCCTTGGCGTCAGCAGATCCGACCAGCGCCATTGGCCGGCGCCCAGCACCAGGCGCGTCGGGCCGGCGTGGAAGAGGATGAGGCCGCGCACCGTCTGGCTGCGGCACTCGGCCGGCGCGAAGCCCACCGCCCACAGGATCGCCTCGCGCACCGCTGACAGACCGCGGCCGTCCTCGCCGCCGGTCTGCACCCAGTCGCCGTTCCACACCCGGATGGACTGGCCCGGCCGCAGCGAAGCCGCCGCGG
>Ga0302314_10002197_pt1 | contig 36438 bp, 36 predicted proteins | sample III_Palsa_N2_3_FD_200533 | JGI IMG/M metagenome (GOLD analysis project Ga0302314, IMG submission 200533) | Peat permafrost microbial communities from Stordalen Mire near Abisko, Sweden - III_Palsa_N2_3 | ecosystem: Environmental > Terrestrial > Soil > Palsa > Peat permafrost | place: Sweden...
CGTCGTCATGGACCTTGTTGTACGCCGCCGAGCGGATTTCCCACAGGCGCCGGGGATCGTCCAGTACTCGCTCAGACAGCAGGTGCAGCGAGCCGAGATCCCCCATCAGCAGGTGCTCACCGGCAATCAGCGGCTCGAAATCGACCGAGTATTCCGACACGACGACCGCTCCGCAGCTGATCGCCTGGATAATCCGGAGCCACTCGAAGTACGGGGTCACGTCCTGGTGGATGTTGAGGATGACCTTGGCCCGGCGCAGCAGGTCCCATTTGCGGTCATGGTCACGGAAGCTTTCCGACGGTGCCCAGTTCGGGCGGGAGTTGTCTGACAGCACGATCTCGACCCGCCGCCGACTGAACGTCTGCGCGTACGAGGCAAGCGCGCGGTTGCGCCGGTCGCTGGTGGCTCCCATGAACAGGATGTCGATGTCACGCTCACCCTCGTTCAGATGATCCCAGCCCGAGGTCCAGCCCAGTTGAAGGTGTTGGGCCTCGATCCCGTGGCGCCCGAACTCCCGCACCGCGTAACGGTTGATGTCGAACACCCTGCCCCCGCGGGGTGCCAGCTCGACGTTGGACTCGAAGAACGTCGTGCCAGGCTGCTCGCCGCAGATGAAGATCGTCCGCTGCTTCAGGACTTCGGGAAGCGGACCGTGGCGTCCGTTCAGAATCGTGAAGTACTCGTGTGGCGGGACCATCACGTAGACCAGATCCGGACGCGGAGCGGGAAAGTTGCCGACGTGGATCGACGCCGCCACGTTCTGGGCGGCGACCTCGGCGCGCAGCTCGGTCACGAGATCCGAGAAGAACAGGTTCTGGCGCGGAGCCAGGACGAATGCCAGCTCGAGAGACACGCCGCTGGTCAGCGACCGACGCGCCGACGGTTCACAGCGCGCTTGACGGTTCGCAGCGGCTCGGTCAGTCGCCAGCTGGCTGAGCTTGTTACCGAGTGAAGCGTCTCCCGAGTCCGGCGTAGCTCATCCGCATCCGCCTGCTGCTGTTCGGTAGCCACGAGAACGTTGTCGCTCGCGGTGTTGGCGTCGGATGCCGACGGTCGGCGTGCCTCCGGATGCACGGCCCCGTCGAGCAACCGCTCGCGTGCCAGTGATAGCAACTCAAAGCTCCTGTAGAACTCGCTCGCTGACGAGACGTCGACCGGGACCGGATCGTGGTGATTATCGACGACCACGAGCCCGAGTCCACCCCATAGCTGGTTGGCGAACGCCCCGCGCTCTGAGAGATGTCCAGCGACGAAGTCCAGATCGCGTCGCACGATCTTGGGATGTTTCCCGTAGTCGACCTGCTCAAGGCCCTCGCGCACGATCTCGTTCCCGGTGTCGTGAATCAGGATCACACAGCGTCCGATCGCGGGAGAAGACAGGAGCGCCTCGATGTCGCGTCGAACGCCTTCGGCGGTGTGGTCGCCGTCGACCAGGGCGAAATCGACGTTGACGTGGTCGCGCTCCAGCTCCTCGAGAAACTCGCCCAGCAGCACATGGCTGTCGCCCGTATGCAGCCTCACCCCGGGCAGGCTCAGGATCTCCTCCGCCGGCTTGACCAGGTCGAACGAATGGACTTGGGTGCTGTGGGCGGCGATGCGGCGCAGCGAACCGCCCTCGGCCGTGCCGATCTCGACCGAGAGCGACGGCTTGGTCTGGGAGAGAACCCCTTCCAGGGCGGCTCGCTCGCCCAGCGTCATCTGCCACGGAGAGGTCGTCAGGAGCTCCTTCATGCTGCGGGCACCTTACCGGCATCGTGGCCACCGGCCGGCGTCGCGGGCGTCGCTCCAATCGCGGAGCTCACGAACTGACGGGGTTGGCCGTCGCACTGTCCAGATCCGGTTGTTCGACGTCCGCGGCTCGCTTCTCGGCGGCCTCCTCGAGGATCAGTTCCTCCTCGACGTCCGGGTGGAAGATGTGCCCCCGGAGGAGCAGGAACGCGGTCAACGAGATCGAGAGAGAGATGATCAGAAACGCGGCGTCTGAGGAGATGTGGAGCCAGCCGGGCAGAAACGCGGTCGCCAGCGCCGTCGTCGGATACTGGATCGAGGCCATCACCGCGTAGCGACCGATCTGCTGGCGTGTGGTCAGCGCGAACTCGTCGACGTGACGGAAGACGAAGTGGCGCTGCAGGTTGAAGTGCAGCGTCAACGCCAGCGCGTACGCGATCGGGATCGCCACTTCGATCGGCAGGCCGACGACGTCGTGGAGCAACAGCGGCACGCCCAGATAGACCAACGCGACGCATCCGCCGGCAATGCCGTAGCGGATGAGCGGGCCGGTGAGGTCGTGCCGAAGCAGCGCTCGGATCGATCGCATGCGAACATTTTGCCCGTTCTGACAGTTGCGGCCGGACCGAGGCTGCCGACCCGGGATGTGGGAGCCTGCTGACGATGGCCAATCAGACCACGATCGAGCTGGCGTCCGACGTGACGCTGCTGATTCCCGAAGACGACTCGGACGCTCCGCGGCTGTCGATCGTGATCCCGGCGCTCAACGAGCGCCTGACGATCACCGATTTCGTCGCGTGGTGTCGCGAGGGTCTCCAGGACGCCGGAGTGGTCGGCGAGATCCTGATCGTCGACTCATCGACCGATGGGACGCCGCAGTTGGCATTGGCCGCCGGCGCGCGAGTGCTGCGCGTTCCCAAACGCGGGCTGGGCCGGGCGTATATGGACGCGATCCCGTACATCCGAGGCGACTGGGTGCTGATGGGCGACGCGGACTGCACGTACGACTTCCGCCTGCTCAAGCCGTTCGTCGAGCGGTTCCAGCAGGGCGACGAGTACGTGATGGGCTCCCGCTGGAAGGGATCGATCGAGCCCGGTGCGATGCCGAGGCTTCATCAGTATTTCGGTACGCCGATCACGACCTGGATCCTGAATCGACTGTTCTCGTCGAAGTTCTCGGACATCCATTGCGGAATGCGGGGGATCACACGCGACGCGCTGATCAGGATGGATCTGCAGTCGCAATCCTGGGAGTACGCATCCGAGATGGTGCTCAAGTCGGTGCACATGAAGCTCCGCACGGCGGAAGTACCGGTCCGATTTCTGACCGACCGCGAGGGACGACTCAGCCATCACAAGCGCTCAGGCTGGTTCTCGCCCTGGCAGGCGGCCTGGATCAACCTGCGCGCGATGTTCATCTACGGGTCGGACTTCTTCGTGTTCAAACCGGGGATCGCGTTGTCGGTGGCGGGGCTGGTGCTGACGCTGGCGATCACGTTCGGCAACATCAAGCTCGGCGCCGTGACGCTTTCGCTCAACTGGCAGCTGTTCGGGCTGGCGCTGCTGGTCGTGGGCCTGCAGGCGTTCTTCCTAGGCTGTATCGCCCAGGTGCTGTTCGACTACACCGGATCCAAACGTCGGCGCTGGTTACGCGTGTTTCCGTACACGCGGTCTGTGCTGATCTCGGTCGTCCTCGTGCTCGCGGGCGCGGGACTGTGCGTTCCTCTGGCGATCGCATACTCCGACCACCTGAGGTTGAGCATCGCCAACTACTCTCAGGATCATCTTGCGGTCACGGGGCTCGCGGCGGGCATCGTCGGAGCCCAGCTGTTCGTGTTCGTGCTGCTGATCCATGGTGCGGTCGTCGCGACGACGCGAGGACAACTCCGGAGGGACAGTTAGGTGTCACGGGCCGGTTTCTACGCTCGCTACTACGGACAACTGATCCGCGACGGTGGATTCTCTGTCGCCAAGGGGATCGCGCTCCCCCTGGTTCGTCCGGAGGCGGTCTCGTCGGGCGCTCACGCGATGGCCTATCCCGTCTCGACATACGCGCCGTGGCAAGCCGACGCTGACTTCCAGCGCGTGTTCCGGACGGTCAAGCGCAACACGCTCGTGGACGTGTGGCGCTGCTGGGAGCTGTGGCAGTGCTTGGGCGAGCTGACCGAGGTCCCGGGCGCGATCCTCGAAGTCGGCGTTTGGCGCGGCGGCACGGGGGCGCTGATGGCGTGGCGCTCAGCGGCGCTCGGCTTCGATCAGACCGTCTACCTATGCGACACGTGGGAGGGGATCGTCAAGACCGGCCCGAGCGACATCTACTACCACGACGGAAAGCACGACGACACCTCGCGCTCGATCGTCGAGCAGCTCGTGACGCGGATGCAACTGACCAACGTCGAATTGCTCCAGGGCATCTTTCCGGACGACACAGCCGCTAGCGTCCACGACGACCGGTTCCGGCTCGTCCACATCGACGTCGATGTGTACGAGTCCGCGAAAGACGTGTTCGATTGGGCATGGCCGCGTCTGGCTGAGGGCGGGATGGTGATCTTCGACGACTACGGCTGCCCGGCGACGCCAGGCGTCACCCAGTTCGTCAACGAGCGTCGGAGCGAGGCGGACCGGCTGGTGCTGCACAACCTCAACGGCCACGCGATCATGATCAAGCGTCCGGCCGCCGTGGTCGCCGGCTCGTGATCGCGTCCCGCGAGCGGGTCATCATCGTCGGCGGGGCCGGGTTCATCGGAAGCCACTTCACCGATGCACTGCTCGGTGACGAGCGCACGACCAGGGTCACGCTCTACGACAACTTCTCCTCTGGTCAGGAATGGCATTACGCCGAACACACGGACGATCCGAGGCTTGAGGTGGTGCGCGCCGACGCGAACGATCTCCCGGCCCTTCGCGATGCGATGACCGGCCACGATCTGGTGATCCATCTCGCCTCGAACCCGGATATCGCGGCGGCGATGACCAATCCGGCGATCGACTTCGATGAGGGCACGTTGATCACGCATCACGTCGTTGAGGCGATGCGCCAGACCGGCGTTCGTCGAATCGCCTATTCGTCGGGCAGCGGCGTGTACGGCGACCTGGGGGAGGTCGAGGCCGACGAAGACCACGGCCCGCTTGTCCCGGTCTCGACGTACGGCGCCTCGAAGCTTGCGGGAGAGACGCTGATCAGCGCCTACGCCTACATGTTCGATATGCAGGGCTGCGCGTTTCGCAATGGCAATGTCGTCGGACGCCGTCAGACGCACGGCGTCGGGTTCGATTTCGTGCGGCGGCTGCGCACCGACTCGAGCCGGTTGACCGTGCTCGGCAACGGCACGCAGTCGAAGTCCTACATTCTCGCGACCGATGTGGTGAACGCGTTCCTGACGGCAATCGATGCAGACACCGGCGAGCCGTTCCGCAGCTTCAACGTGGCGACCGGCGACTACATCTCGGTCCGGGAGATCGTCGGACTGGCGCTTGCTGCGGTCGGTCTCGACGAGTCCCGTACCCAGGTCACCTACGGGACCGAGAACCGCGGCTGGAAGGGCGACGTGCCGGTCGTCCGACTCAACACCGAGCGCATCCGCTCGCTCGGGTGGGAGCCGACGACGAACTCGGCGGGGGCGCTGCGGGCTTCGATGCAGGCGATGCTCGAGGACCTCCGAGCGGGCCGACGATGATCCGTGGCACCGCCGTGTGGCCGAAGCCGATGCCCGAGCTCACCGCGGAGCAGATGGCGATCCGCGACGACTACATGGCGTACTTCTACGCGGAGGTGTACACGGCTCGGTTCGGGCGGATCCAGCGCTTCAATCACACCTTCGCGGCGCGCTCCTTCCGACCTGGGATCAGCACGCTTGATCTCGGCGCCGGCCTCGGCGAGCACCTGGAGTTCGAGGACGGCCGGGCGGGCGACTACGTGGCGCTGGAGCTGCGACCGGAGATGGCGGCGGAGATCGCGGCGCGATACCCCTACGTGACGACGATCTCCGGCGATGTCGAGCGGGGGTTGGAGTTCGAGGTCGGTCACTTCGATCGGGTGCTCGCGATTCATGTCCTCGAGCACCTGCCGAATCTTCCGGCCGTGCTCGAGGAGTTGCGGCGGCTGCTGAAGCCCGGCGGCGTGTTGTTGGTCGTGCTCCCGTGTGAGGGTGGTGCGCTCTACACGCTCGGCCGTCGCCTGACGACGCAGCGCGTGTTCGAGAAACGCTACGGCGTCAGCTTCGACTGGTGCATCGCCTCCGAACACGTCAGCACGTTGCCGGAGATCGTGCGCGAGCTGGATGACCGCTTCGCACGGCGCGAGACCGCCTGGTTCCCGAGCCGGGTCCCGACGTTCCACGCCAACGTCTGCGCGGGCCTGACGTACGTCCGAACCTGATCAGGCCCGCGGGGCCAGCACCGCCAGCAGGTTCAGTCCAAGCGGAGGTCGAAGCCGCTGCTCGAGCGCCCGCGTCAACGGAACTCCGGTTCGGTCCCAGGCCGACAGGCTCCCCTTCTGGGTCCGGTCGACCTCGGTGCGTGAGAACGCGATCCACGCGGGCATCGCGAGCGAGTTGACGTAGCGAAGGTCAACCAGGTCGAGGCCGGCAACGTTCGCCACCTCGCGCATCCGCCATTTGGAGTAGCGCCTGAAGTGGCCCACTTTGCGGTCCCACTGGCCGTAGAGACCGTTGAGCGCGGGCACGTAGATCACGATCCGACCGTCCGGCGCGAGAACGCTCGGAAGGCTTGCCAGTACGTCCGCGTCGTTCTGGATGTGCTCGAGGACATTGACCATGAGCACCGAGTCGAACCGGTCGCCGGAGGCCCCCAGCTCACGGAGATCGCTCTGGGTGACAGTGATGTTCGAGTTCCCCTCGAACCGGCGGCGCATCGACTCCACGCAGTAGCTCGACAGATCGCTGGCGATGACTTCGCGCCCGTCGGCGTAAAGGCGCGTGATCGAGCCAATTCCAGCGCCGAGTTCCAGCACGCGACGTCCCAGATGCGGCTCGATCAGCTCGGCGATCCAGCCCAGGTAGTTCGGGGAGCTGTCATCCGCGACGTCCAAGTTGTGATCGTGCTCGCCGGTCTCGGCCGGCTGCGCGAGCGCCTTCGGATGGACGTATCTGGCGGCGGGTGTCGGATGCAGCCGCTCCTTCAGCGAGTTGGACAAAGCGTCGCGACACTAGCAACCGGCGGTCTGCTGTCTGACCTCGGACGGCCGCCAGATCCCGTACGCTGAGAGACGATGGGCAGTGAGCACGCCGAGCGGTATTTCGATGCCGCCGCAGAGATAGCGGGCGCGATCGATGTAGCGGCCGTCGATCAGATGGCGCGGGGCCTGGTCGTGCTGCGCGAGCGTGGCGGGAGGCTGTTCATCCTCGGCGTCGGCGGCGGGGCCGGCCACGCCTCCCACGCGGTCAACGACTTCCGCAAGCTGTGCCGGATCGAAAGCTACGCGCCGACCGACAACGTCTCCGAGCTGACGGCACGCACCAACGACGACGGCTGGGACACGTCGTTCACCGAGTGGCTCAACGTCTCCAAGCTTTCGTCGGCCGATGGACTGATGGTGTTCAGCGTTGGCGGCGGCTCCCGTCAGCACAACACCTCGGTCAACCTCGTCAACGCGATCGAGCTCGCACGGGAACGGGGCGCGCTGATCTACGGCGTCGTCGGCTCGCCCGATGGCACGCTCGCGCAGCTCGCCGATATCGCGGTCGTAGTGGAGGCGCCGCCGGAGCTCAAGACGCCCCTGGTGGAGTCGTTTCAAGCGGTCGTCTGGCATGCACTCGTGTCCCACCCCGAGCTGGCGCTGCAGGCCGGTCACTGGGAGTCGCTGGACGGCGCCACCGCCTCCCCGTGAGCAGCCGGGCTGTCTTTGTCGACCGCGACGGTGTGATCAACGCGTTGGTGGCGGACCGGTCGAGCGGCCTGCTCGAATCGCCGCTCGCCGTCGCTGATGTGACGTTGATCGAGGGAGCCGCGGCGGCGCTTGCGCGCCTGGAGGGCGCGGGCTGGACGTTGGTGGGGGTCTCCAACCAGCCCGCGGCGGCGAAGGGCGCGCTGTCGCTGGACGAGCTGCACGCGATCCAAACGCGCGTCCTCGAGCTGCTGTCGGCCGAGGGCGTCCGGTTCGATGACTTCCGGTTGTGCCTGCACCATCCGGACGGCGTGGTCGCCGGCCTCAGCGGGGCCTGTGACTGTCGTAAGCCCGCTCCGGGCATGCTGCTAGACGCGGCGTCGGCGGCCGACATCGAGCTCGAGGCCTCATGGATGATCGGAGACACGGACGCCGACCTGCTCGCCGGGCGAGCCGCGGGCTGTCGAACCGTGCTGGTACGCAATCCCGGCAGCGCACACAAGCGCGCAGGCGACGTCTTGGCGGATGTGGTGGCCGGTGACCTGGCGGGCGCCGTTGCCGAGATCCTCCGGGACGAGGAGTAGATTGAGCGCCATAGTGAACGATCTGAACGTCAAGATCTTCGCCGACGGTGCCGATCTCGATGCGATCTTGGCGCTTGCCGCCGACCGGCGGATCGCGGGGTTCACGACGAATCCGACGCTGATGTGGAAAGCCGGACTGACCGATTACGAGGAGTTCGCCAGGCGATTGCTTGAGCGGATCACCATGCACCCGATCTCATTCGAGGTGTTCGCCGACGACGTCGATGAGATGCGGCGCCAGGCGAACCTGATCGCGGGCTGGGGCGAGAACGTCTATGTCAAGATTCCCGTCTCGACCACGGGCGGCGAATCGATGGCGCCGCTGGTCAGGGAGCTGTCTGAGGGCGGCGTCAAGGTCAACGTGACGGCCGTGTTCACGACCGCTCAAGTCGAACTGCTGACCGAGGCCGTTAGGGACGGCGCGCCGTCGTGCATCTCGGTCTTCGCCGGCCGGATCGCCGACGCCGGTATCGATCCGGTGCCCTTGATGGCCCGGGCCGTTGACATCATGGTCGAGGCACCGCGCTCGGAGCTGATCTGGGCCTCCCCGCGCGAGGTGCTCAACGTCATCCAGGCCGACCAGATCGGCTGCCACATCATCACCGTCACGCACGATCTGCTCAAGAAGCTCGACCTGCTCGGCAAGGACCTGCTGCAGTACTCGCTCGAGACGGTCCAGATGTTCCATCGCGACGCGCTCGCGGCCGGCTTCACCGTCTGAGGTCGATGGTCGATGAGCGTCATCTTCAGCCAAGCGCCCCTGCGCATCTCCCTGGGTGGAGGCGGAACCGACTTGCCGTCGTACTACGCAGAGCACGGCGGGTTCCTCGTCGCAGGCGCGATCGACAAGTACGTGTACATGCTGATCCACACCGTCTTCCAACGCCGCTACCTGATGAAGTACTCACAGACTGAGGACGTCGAGCGGATTTCGGATATCCAGCACCCGATCCTGCGCGAGACGCTCGCCAAGCACTGGCGCGGCAGTCCGCTGGAGATCGCATCGGTCGCGGACGTGCCCTCGGGCACTGGGATGGGGTCGTCAGGGGCGTATACGGTCGCCCTGCTGAAGGGGCTCGCCCACGCACGACGCACCTCGATCACGGCCGGGTCACTGGGTGAGACCGCGTCGGAAATCGAGATCGACATCCTCAAAGAGCCCTGTGGCAAGCAGGATCCGTATGTCGCTGCCCATGGCGGGATCTGCGGCTACACGTTCAACCCGGACGGCACGGTCGACGTCGAGCCGCTGGAGTTGTCGCCGGAGACGCTGCGCGCGTTGCGTGAGCAGTTGCTCCTGTTCTACACGGGCGAGGCCCGTGACGCCTCGGCCGTACTGGCAGACCAGGACGAGCGCACCAAGTCCGGTGATCAGGAGATGCTGGAGAACATGCACCGGACGAAGGAAATGGGACTCCAGTCCCGGGATCTGCTGCGGTCCGGAGATCTGTTCGCCTACGCCGAGTTGATGCATGAGCACTGGCTCAACAAGCGCAAGCGCTCGCCCGGAATGGCGACCGACCGAATCGACGAGCTGTACACCCTCGCCCGGCGCAGCGGGGTGATCGGCGGCAAGCTCGTCGGCGCCGGCGGCGGTGGTTTCCTGCTCGTCTACGCGCGCCATCCTGCGGACACACGACAGGCAATGGCGGCTGCGGGCGCCACCGAGTTGCCGTTCGACTTCGAGTTCGTCGGCGCCAACTCGCGCGAATACCTCTAGCCGAGGATGTCGTGCCGGAGCCGCTGCCGACCGTCTGCATCCTCGCCGGCGGACTCGGAACCCGGCTCGGCGAGACCGTTCGCGACACGCCCAAGCCGCTGCTTGAAGTCGCGGGCGAGCCGTTCTTGATCCACCAGCTGCGCTTGCTGTCGAGCCACGGTGCTCGCGAAGCGGTGCTCTGCGTGGGCTATCTGGGCGAGCTGATCGAGCAGCGAATCGGCCCCGAGCAGTTCGGGATCTCGTTGCGTTACAGCTATGACGGCCCGACGCCGATCGGAACGCTTGGCGCGGTTCGCAAGGCGGCACCGCTGCTCGGCGATCGCTTCCTGGTGCTCTACGGCGACACGTATTTGAGGATCAACTATGGCGACGTGAGCACGGCGTGGATCGCCAGCGGGCTCCCGGCGGTGATGACCGTGCTGCGAAACGAGGGGCGGTGGGACACGTCGAACGCCACGTTCGACGGCACGCTCGTCACCCGGTACGACAAGCGTGGTCCGGACCCGTCGATGCACTGGATCGACTACGGTCTCGGCGGGTTGTCGCGTGAGGCGATCGATCTCGTCGAGGATCGGACGCCTGATCTCGCTGACCTGTATCACCAGCTCTCATTGATCGACCGACTCATGGGGTACCAGGCGTTCGCCAGGTTCTATGAGATCGGCACACCGGGCTCGTTGGCGGAGGCCAATCGGTTTCTGGCTACGGTCCGACCAGACGCATCGCACTCCGAGGGGGGCGGATCGGGCTAACGTCCGCTGAGGCGATGGGGCCGGTCAGGACCAATCCGACCGGCCTCGGCGGCGGTCAGGAAAAGACGGTAGACGTGGCTGACTGGGTCGACGCGCGGTCCGCTCGGAGCAGACTTCCGTCGCGCGCATGCTGCCAGCAACGTCCGACCGCAACCGCGATGATGATCTCGGTCATCGCGACGCATGGGAACTCGTACCGGTAGTTGGGTCCGAGTTGGGCGAGGAACAGCCCGATCTGGTAGGTCAGCGCGGAGAGCCCGATGCCGGCGAGGATCAGCCGCTGGGTCGAATGGCGTCTGAGCTCAAGGCCGATCGGGATGCAGCAGATCGAGAGGAAAATCCACGGTTCGAAGATGATGCCGCCGTTGTTCAGCGAGTTGGTGAACAGCTGCATCCAGTCGTTGGCGAGGTTGTCGGCCCACTGGAATGTGCTCGTGTACCCAAAGGGATTGGCCTGCACGTACGGGTGATAGATCCAGATCTGATCGACGCCGAGCCCGAGCGTGTACTGCATCTCGTGGAGCCGCTCGCGCAGGTAGGTGAAGGGATGGTCGATGATTTCGTGCTTCCAGCGATGCTCGATGGTCGACTCGGCCTTCGCCGTGAAGGGGTACTTGATCGGCGGATTCGCGCCCGTGATCAACGCCAGCGACGACTCGATGTCGGTGTAGGAGTCAAGCCACTGCACAGAACCGGTGGGGTCGATCGATTTGGGGATGTAGTCGTGGTGGTTGATCCTCGACATGTTCGCCAGGTCGTAGAGGTACAGCTGGCCGATCGAGCGGCTGTTGTGGGTCCCGATCGCCCGGTCGATGACGGACTGCGACCCGTAGATCACGACCGCCGCGACGATCCCGATCGCGGTCGCCTGCCAGACGAGCACGGGCCGTCGGCGGGGCCGGGCTCGGCCGACCACGAACAGTCCGGCGATCATCGCCAGCGGCACGAAGATCGACGTGACCGCATTCTGACGAGCCGCCTGCGCCAGCCACGCGAACGCGATCGCGCCCACCGCCCACCCGATTCGGCGGCGTCCCTTCGCGTCGAATGCCTTGCTCGTGCAGGCGAAGCAGGCCACGAGGAACGACAGGAACCATGCGTCGCGGCCGACGAGTCCAAGCTCGCCGTAGACCTGCGGCGTGATCGTGATGATCAGCACCGCGAGCGCGGCGCCCAGCGGACGGAACGCGCGCCGCAGCAGGACATACGCACCGACGACGAACGTCACCAGCTGGCCCGTGAGGACCCACCCCGGGCCGATTCCATGCTTGTAGAACGGATGCCAGAGCCACTCGAGGATCGGCGTGTACTGGTTGGTGTAGATCCCGGTCTTGGCTGCGCCGATCTCGTTGAGCGTGTCGGTGTTCATCCTCCCTGGCCAGAACGGAAAGGCGACGACGACCACCGCCACCGCAAGGATCAGCCAGGCGAACAGCACGGTTGCCCGTTTGCGGTCAAACGTGATGGTGGGCTTGGGGCTCGACCGTCGCCGCTCGGGCGTAGAGGTCGACGGCGGCTCTGGCCGCGCTGGATCTCCTTCAGCTACACGGGACTCCACCGGGCCCGGAGTCTAACGTCAGCGGCTGACCGCCTGGTCCGCGCGTGCCGAGCAGCGGCGCCGGTAACGACATCCGACCGATATCGTCAAAATGACGTCGCGACATGCGAAGCCTGCCAACCAAGCTCACGGGCCCGATCCTCCTCGCGCCCACAGTCCACGGCGACGAACGCGGGTTCTTCCTGGAGTCCTACCGCCGCTCGGCGCTGGCGGACCTGGGCGTGGAGGACCAGTTCGTCCAGGACAACCACTCGCGCTCGCGCGAGGGGGTCGTGCGGGGCATGCACTTCCAGGTTGGACAGGCGAAGCTGGTCCGCTGTGTGCGCGGTGCGATCTTCGACGTGATCGTCGACATCCGGTCGGGGTCGCCGCAGTTCGGCGAGTGGGAGGCGTTCCGCCTGGATGACGCCGTGCACCATCAGCTGTACGTGCCCGACGGGTTCGCGCACGGGTTCTGCGTGCTCTCCGAACTGGCCGACGTGACCTACAAGGTGTCCACGTACTACGACGCCGCGGCCGAGAGCGGCTTCTCCTACGCCGATCCCGACGTGGCGATCGAGTGGCCCGAGGCCGAGCGGCTGATCGGCTCCGAGCGGGATCGCGGCGCGCCGACGCTGGCGCAGCGCCGCGACTCGCTTCCGTTCACCTACGTCGATGCGTGAACGTCTGAGATACGAGCTGCGCCGGCGCACGCGACGCGGCATGCCGCTGCGTGAGCGCCTCGAGGTGACGCCTGAGCAGTACGTCTACGTCGCATGGGCGGCGATGATCCTGCTGGCGGTGATCGTGCTGACCGGCGCGGCGGTCAGGCTGACCAACTCGGGCCTCGGCTGCCCGACGTGGCCCAGGTGCTCCGGCAAGGTGTATCCGCCGGACCAGACCCATGCGCTGATCGAGTTCTCCAACCGCGTCGCCTCGACCCTCGTCGGCCTCGCCGTGGCGGTCGGCGCGATCTTGGCGCTGACCCGCCGACCGTTCCGGCGTGACCTGGCGATCCTCGCCTGGTTGCTGCCACTGGGCGTCGTCGCGCAGGCCGTGCTCGGCGGCTACACGGTCCGATACGACCTCGCGCCCGGGTTCGTGATGGCGCACTTCAGCCTGTCGATGGTGATCCTGATCGCCGCCGTCGCGCTCGTCTGGCGGGCCAGTTACGAGGGCGGCTCGCGTCCGCGACGCAACGGACGGCTGGTGGTGTGGATGACCCGATGCATGGTCGCGCTCGGGGGGCTGACGATCTTCGCCGGCACCGTCGCGACCGGAGCCGGGCCGCACTCGGGCGGGGTCACGGGCCAGCACGTCAAGCGGCTCACGTTCAAGGGCCCGAAGACGCTCGAGTGGGCGGTCAACCAACACGCGACCGTCGGTGTCCTGTTCGGGATCGTGCTGATCGCGACGTGGGTGGTCAAGATGCGCAAGCGCGGCTCGGTCGACGTGTTCGACCCGCTGACGATCCTCGGCGTCGCGCTGGCCGGTCAGGGACTGCTCGGCGAGGTCCAATACGAGCTCAAGCTGCCCGCCGGGATGGTCTGGCTGCACGTCGGGATGGCGACGACGATCTGGCTGCTAGCGCTGTGGGCGTGGGCCGACATCGGACGGCCGGTCGGGCAGTCGGATCCGGTCGATACCGCGCGGCCGCCGCGCGTCTCTGTTCAGCGTGAGCTGGAGGTCGTGTAGGTGCCGCGTGAGATACCGCCGGATGGCGACCCGGTCAGCACCAACGGCGCACCTCGGTCGCGTCCGGCGACGAGCCAGGCCGAGGTCACGCTCAGCATCCTCGTCGTCGATGACGAATCTGACCTGCGGGAGATGCTGACGCGCTCGTTCTCACGCGAGGGGCACCGGGTGATCGCGGTCGCCGACGGGGTCGAGGCGATCGAGCGCGCCGGCACCGACAGCCCGGACATCATCCTGCTTGACGTCGCGCTCGGGCTCGGTCCCGACGGCTACGAGGTCTGCCGCACGCTGCGCGGACGGCGCAACATGGTGCCGATCATCATGCTGACCGCGCTTGACTCCGAGGCCGACGCGGTGCTCGGCCTGGAAGCCGGCGCCGACGACTACGTGACCAAGCCGTTCGGGTTGGCGGAGCTGCGCAGCCGGATCCGGGCGGTCCTGCGCCGGGCCGGCAACCGCACGGCCGGCGACGACCTGCTGGCGGTCGGCCCGATCGCGCTCGACCGCGGTCAGCGCGAGGTCACGGTCGACGCAGAGCCGGTGAAGCTCACGTTCTCGGAGTTCGAGCTGCTCGACGCGCTGATGGCGGAGCCGGGTCGGCTGCTCAACCGCCAGGAGCTGCTGCGCGCGATCTGGGGAGACAGCGCCTACCGTGACCCCCGCGCGATCGACGTCCACATCCGCCACCTTCGTGAGAAGCTCGAGCCCGAGCCCGACAGGCCGCGCTACATCCTCACCGTCCGCGGCGCCGGGTACCGCCTCCGGGGAAGCTGAGGTGGGGTAGCGGGTGTCGGTTGCGGCCCTCGCGCATCGCGCTCGTGGCGCCATCGGGCTCAGGGGCCGAATCGTCGCGGTCGTGCTGATCACGACCGTCGCGACGCTCGCGATCGCGTCCGTGCGGGTGCTCGGGCCGCTGGAGAAGAGCCTGCGCAGGGCCGACGAGCAGGCGCTTAAGAAGACGATCCCGCACAACGTCGTCAAACGCTTCGAGCGGCTGCCGCTCGGCGATCTCAACACGCCGGGCAGCACGGCATCGCGCCAGTTGGCGCGGGCCCAGCAGCAGCTGCAGACCGAGACCGGCGGCGCGTTCGTCGCGGTGCTCGGTAACGCGGGCCTGGACGGATTGGACGCCAGCGTGCTGTACCCCGGGTCCGGAATCTCTGGCGACCCGTATACGGATGTCGCCTCGGTACTGACCAGCCACCACCCCAACTTCAGGGTCGTGTCGATCGATGGCACACAGTACGCCAGCGCGGTGATTCCGTTCAAGGTGCGCGAGCTGATCGTCAAGCGCCCGCCCCCGGCCAAGCCGAAGGCGCCTGCCCACGTCGCGGGCCGCGTAGGGTTCCCTACCGGTCGTCCTCGCCCGCCCGGTGCTTGGTTCACGACGCTCAGGTACGCGATCGTGTTGCGCAAGTCGATTTCAGAGATCCCGGCCGCCGTGCACGTGATCACCCGCGCGTTCCTGGAGGCCGCGGCCGCCGGGCTCGTGCTGACGCTGATCCTCGGCATCGGGCTCTCCGGCCGGCTGGTGGCGCGGCTGCGCCGGCTGCGGCGCGTGGCGATCGAGGTCGAGCAGGATGGGCCGACGTCGGTCGTGCCGGTCGACCGCGCTCGGGATGAGGTCGGCGACCTGGCCCGCTCGCTGGCCGCGATGCAGGAGCGCCTGCGACAGCAGGAGGAGGCGCGGCGGGCGTTCGTGGCGACTGCCTCGCATGAGCTGCGCACGCCCTTGACGTCGCTGGACGGGATGCTCGAGCTGCTGCAAGACGACCTTGATTACTCAGATCCCGACATCGCGGACGCGCGGGACCTCGTCGCGCGGGCCCGGGCACAGTCGCGCCGGTTGGGCCGCCTGGCCGCCGACCTGCTCGATCTCTCGCGGATGGACGCCCAGGTGGAGCTGCGCTCCGAGCCGGTCGAGCTCTCAGAGATCAGCCGTGCGGTGCTGGCCGAGTTCGAGCTGGGCGCCGACGAGCGGGGGATCCGGACGTCGCTCGAGCTCCGTGGCGAGTCGGCGTGGGCGCTGGGCGACCCCGGGTCGATCGCCCGGATCCTGCGGATCCTGGTCGACAACGCACTCCGGATCAGCCCCCGCGGATCCGAGATCCGGGTGCTTCTGCGCCGCGGCAGGGTCGTGACCCTGAGCGTCTGTGACGAGGGTCCGGGCGTCCGTGAGGAGGAACGCGATGTGATCTTCCAGCGGTTCAAGCGCGGCCGTGACACGGGCGGCCTGGCCGGTTTCGGGCTCGGATTGGCGATCGGCCGGGAGCTGGCGCGGCGGATGGACGGCGATCTCGTGGTCGAGCCGGCGGGGGCGATCGGAGCGACCTTCACGCTGACGCTGCCGGTGGCCGACGCGGTCGACCGGGATCAGGGCGCCCCGCCGGTCGGGACCGCGGGGCGCTAGCGGCCGCGGGGCCGGGCCGCGGGGGCGCCAGCGGTGGCCGGGTGTGCTCGGTGGCCGGGTGTGCTCGGTGGACGGGTGTGCGCGGTGGACGGGTGTGCGCGGCGGCCGGGTGTGCTCGGTGGACGGGTGTGCTCGATGGACGGGTGTGCGCGATGGACGGGTGTGCGCGGTGGACGGGTGTGCTCGATCGAGATCACCCCTCGATACAAATCGCGACCATCCGCGGCCCGGCGGCGCCGGCACAGCAGCCTCGATCCCGCGATTCCGCGCCGGCCCGCATCGCCCGCGGTCAACTGGCAGCATGCGGGCCGTGGATAAGGATCTGATGCAGATGACGCTCGACGTCGACGAGCGCCACTGGTGGTATCGCGGCCGGCGCAAGGTGATCCGGGCCGAGCTTGACGCGCTGGCGCTGCCCGCCGACGCACAGGTGCTCGATGCGGGCTGCGGTTCGGGGCGCACGATGCAGGAGCTCGAGGACTACGGGACGGTGCGGGGCATCGAGCTCGACGAGGACGCGGCCGAGCTGGCACGCTCGCGAGGTCATGGAGAGGTGACGGTCGGCCGGCTGGAGCAGCTGCCGTGGCCGAATCGGACGTTCGATCTGATCACCGCGTTGGACGTGATCGAGCACACGCCTGACGATCGCGCGACGCTGGCGGAGCTGCTGCGGGTGTGCCGTCCCGGCGGCTGGCTGCTGGTGACGGTCCCCGCCTACCAGGCGCTGTGGTCAGAGCACGACCAGGCCAACCACCATTACCGCCGGTATTCGCGGGCGATGCTGCGCAACGCGGCGGCGGGCGCGGGGTGGACGGTCACCCGGATGACGTCGTTCAACAGCTTGCTGCTGGCGCCGGCCGCCGCGGTGCGGCTCGCCCGGCGGCGGCTGCCGGCGCGAAACGGCGCTGCCGACGACGTGAACATCCCGCCGCGTTGGCTGAACGACCTGCTTGAGCGTCCGCTGCGGATCGAGGCCGGTTGGCTGGGCCACGGTCACGGCCTCGGGCTCGGGTTGTCGCTGCTGGCCGTGATGCGGCGGCCAGCGAGCCGATGAGGATCGTCGCCGCCACCGGTGCTCGCTCCCGTGGCCGCTGACGGCCGACGCTGATGCTGCTGCTCGGCGCGATCGTCTCCGTGTCCGGCGGTCTCGGCTACGCGCTGCCGGCGATCATCGGGCTGGAGTCGTTGGGGGTGCCCTCGCCGGGAGAGACCGCGCTGATCCTGGCAGCCGTGCTCGCCAGCGAGGGCAAGCTGCAGATCTGGCTCGTGATCGTGATCGCGACGGCGTCGGCGATCGCGGGCGACAATCTTGGCTACCTGCTCGGTCACAAGCTCGGGCGCCGGGTGCTGACGGCGCCGGGGCCGATGCAGGCGCGCCGGACCGAGGTGATCGACGCCGGCGATCGGTTCTTCGCCAAACATGGGCCCAAGGCGGTGTTCATCGGGCGCTGGATCGCGCTGGTGCGGTTCGCGGTGGCGTGGCTGGCCGGCATCGACCACATGCCCTTCCGCACGTTCTTCGTCTACAACGCGCTCGGCGCGATCACCTGGGCGACCGCCTACGGGCTCGTCGGCTTCTACGCCGGCAAGGCCGCCGCCGACGCGATCACCAAGTACGGGGTGTTTGCGGCGCTCGCGTTAGCGGCGGTGATCATCGCCTTCGTCGGTTGGCACGTGATCCGCGAGCGGCGCCGGAAAGCCTCGACCGCGGCCGCCGCCGGCAGCGGCGCTGCGGACGCGGACCGCCGCGAGGCAGACGCCGACTGACCGTCAGCCGGCGGTCTTGTCGAGGTCAAGCGCGCAGGAGTTGATGCAGAAACGCTGCCCGGTCGGATTCGGGCCGTCGTCGAACACGTGGCCGAGGTGGCCGCCGCAGCGCCGGCAGCGCACCTCGGTGCGCGCCATCCCGAGACTGCGGTCCTCGTGCAGCTCGACGTTCTCGGCCACGGCCGGCTCGTAGAAGCTCGGCCAGCCCGTGCCGGACTCGAACTTCGTGTCAGACGAGAACAGCTCGGCGCCGCAGCCCGCGCACCGGTAGGTGCCGTCCGCCTTCATGTCGACGTACTCGCCCGTGAACGGATGCTCGGTGGCGTGCGTGCGCAGTACCGCGTACTGCTCGGGTGACAGCCTCTGCTGCCACTGCTCGTCGGTGAGGGTGATTTCGCGGTCGGTGGTGTCCATGACGATCAGGTTAGTCAGCCACTGAGTCCCGCCGGTCAGATCATCTCGAGAATCAGCGTCGACCAGCCGAAGTCGACCGCGCCCATGCCGGCTCCGGTGTACGGGTTGTAGTACTCACGCAGCCCCGAGCGCAGGATCGTGGCCGCCAGCCGTCGCGCGAGCTCGGCCGCCTGCCGGCTGTAGCCCAGCCGCCGCAGACCGATCCAGCACAGCCAGGCGGTGTTGATCCACGTCGGTCCGCGCCAGTAGCGCAGCTGGTGCAGGTACCCGGTGTCCCGCACGCGGAAGCGAGGATCCTCCTGCGACACCGAGGTGGGCGGCACGGGCGCCCAGAACTGGTTCGGCGCCATCAGGTGCTGCTCGATCAGCCGGCGGCCGATCTCGTCCGGGAGGTCGGGCAGCGCCAGCGGCGTCAGCGCTGCGATCGTCGTCGCCGGGAATCCGCGCGGCGCGGGCCGGGCGAGCGGCATGAACAGCCCGCGTTGCTCGTCGTAGCAACGGTCGATCAGCGTCTGGGTCAGCGACGGCAGCCCGAGCGCGAGGCGCGAGAGGTTGTAGAGCACGTTGGTCGTCACCTCGCAGCAGACCGGTCCGCCGGCCCGGTCGATTGCGCGCAGGTCGTATCCGAGCCGCCGGTTGCGCGCGACCAGACGGACGAACCCGGGCAGCCCGTGGGCGCGATGGCGCCAGATCGGGTCGAACTGCGGCGAGGCATCGAGCCCGGACTCGTCGGGCTGGACGATCCACAGCAGCCCGTCGCCGTCGAGATCGCGGTGCTCGGCCAGCCACTCGTGGTGTCGGGTGATCCGTGGCTCGGCGGCCGGATCGCCGATCGTCAGGCTCCACGCCCAGGCGAGCAGCGGGGGCTGGATCGAGGACGTCATCGACGCGTTCCGGGAGACGATGTTGTAGGTGAACCGGCGGCCGCCGGTCAGCGGCCGGTCCCAAAAGATCGTGTGTCCGATGAAGCCGTCGGATCGTTGGGCGGCGAGCAGCGAGTCCAGCTCGCGACGTGAGCGCGGTCGGTCGAAATGCTGCCAGGTGATCGCGGTGAAGCACGAGTCCCAGTAGAACTGCCACGGGTAGTGCCCGAGGCTGGGGGAGGTGTAGGCGAACGGGGTGCCGTCTGGCATCGCGCCCTGGCGCCAGTTCCCGCGCAGGATCCGCTCGCAGAGCGCGCGGACGAGGTCCCTGTCAGCAGCGACGCCCGGGGCAGTGACCATTGCGCGGCATCCTGACATGCTGCCGTTACCGCGCGCGGCGCGGGCCTCGCGCCGACTCTAAGATCCCGCCACGGAGAATTCGTGAACGCGCGCGTTTCGGCGTCGGCACGGGTCGCCTGACTGCGATGGATCTCGAGCAGCTCAAACGCAACTGGGAGAAGTTCGGCCGCGTGGATCCGCTGTGGGCGGTGCTGACCGACCCCGAGCGCCGCGGCGGTCGGTGGGACCTCGACGAGTTCCTCGCCACCGGGGAAAGCGAGGTGCAGGCGGTGTTCGATGAGCTGGCGACGCTCGACGTGTCGGTCGACCGCGGGCGGGCGCTTGACTTCGGGTGCGGCGTCGGTCGGCTCACGCAGGCGCTCGCGGACCGCTTCGATCGCTGCGACGGCGTCGACATCGCCGACTCGATGATCGCCGAGGCCGAGCGGATCAACCGGCGCGGGGATCGTGTCAGTTACCACGTCAACTTCCAGCCCGATCTCACGCTGTTCGAGGCAGAGACGTTCGACTTCGTCCTGTCATTCATTGCGCTACAGCACATGGAGCCGCGGTACGCGAGCCGGTACATCGCAGAGTTCATTCGGGTGCTGCGGCCGGGCGGAATCACTATCTTCCAGCTGCCAACCGGCCGACCCCGCGCTCCGATCACGCCGTTGGCCGACGGCGCCTGGCGCGCGACGATCACGCGCGACGGCGACCCGCCGGAGGCCGTCGTCGCCTCGCAGCCGGCGCGGGTGCGCGCACGAGTCCGCAACGACAGTCCGCATACGTGGGCGATCGACTCGCACGTGCTGCTCGGGGCCAGGTGGAGGGACTCTCGGGGCCGTCTGCTTGTCGATGACCCAGGCCGGGTCGATCTCCACGTGCAAATGGGCCCGCTCGCCGAGGAGGTGGTGGACATCGTCGTGCGCGCGCCCGACCTACCCGGCGAGTACCAGTTGGAGCTGGACCTCATCCAGGAGCAAGCGGGATGGTTTCGGGACCACGGCTCGGAGGGAGCCCGCCTGGCGACCCGAGTCGTGCCCGCGTCCGTCGGCGGCGCGGCGGAACGGCCGGAGTCCTCGTGGCCGCCGTCCTCCGGTTCCGGTGCGCCTTCTGCAGACGCGGCGCGATCGGCCGCCGCGGCGCGATCGGCCGCCGCGGCGCGATCGGCCGCCGCGGCGCGATCGGCTGGCGCCGCCGAGGTCGATGCCGACACGCCGCGCCCGGTGATGGAGATGTATGGGATCCCACCCGAGCAGCTGCGGGATGCGCTGGTCGCCGCCGGAGGCGAGGTGCTGGCGCAGTTCAACGACGAGCGCGGGGGGCCCCAGGTCGAGGGATTCCGCTACGTCGTCCGTCGAGTCGCCGCGCGCACGCCGCCGCTGCCCCGCCCCTCGCTCGGCTATCTCGATGCCTCGCTTACCGAGATTCCCAACCGGCCGGACATGTTCCCGCCGGTCACTACCCGCCGCCCCGGCATTGCGGGTCGGCTGGAGCTGTCCGTGCGCCGCAAGCTGGGGCGCGCGCTGCGGCCGTTCACCTGGGTCCAGGCCCAGCACAACCGGACCGTGGTCGAGGCGCTGCACCATATCCGTGACGCGCTCGCCGAGCAGGATGCCGAGCTGCGCCGACTCGATCAGGAGCTGGCGCGGCGCGGGCACGGCCCACGCGAGGACGTGGATGCAGACGGGCGCGCGTAAGTCACGCCGTTCCGGCGGCCTCAGACCGCCGTTGCCTCCAGTTCGATGTTGGTCGCCAGCAGGTTCAGCAACGGGATCCGGCTGAGCGCTCGGTTGGATTCCCAGATCGGCCCCGCCAGCCGCCAGGCCAGGGCGCTCGAGGACATGCTGAGCGGCAGCATGTTCGCCATCCGAGCGTCGTCGACGCGGAACCGGTGGCCGGAAACCAGCCGTACCGCGCTACCGATGTCATACACCTCGTCGTCGGGCAGCGCGCCGTGATGGTAGAGCCCGATCCGCTTGGCAATCGCCTCCAGATACGAACGCCGGTTGGGTAGCTTGTAGACGAACAGGCGGCCGCCTGGAACAAGGATGCGGTGAATCTCGTCCAGCGATGCATGGGGTTTCGGGACATGTTCGAGCACGCCACACGACACGACCGCGGCGAACCAGTTATCCGGATAGGGGAGCGCCACCGGCTCTCCACTCACCGTCATCGACAGATGTGGATAGCGCGGCAGGGGCACTTTGCGAACCGGGGACCCAGCCTGGAAGTCGTATGACTCGACGGCGACACCACCCACGTACATGAGGCTGGTGACCTGCCCGAAGCCGCACCCCCAATCGAGTACCGGACCGATGCCGTGTGCCGCGACTCGGTCGGCGATGTGCGCGTACTCGCGCATCTGCGGTCCGGCGCGCAGGTTGACGTCTACCCCGCGCCGGTCGTAGTTCTCGGTGATGTAGGCGCCGGTGGGCCGGTCGCCGCTGGGCCGGTCGTTCACGGCCGCGAGTATAGGTTCGTGTTCGTGTAGCCCTCTAGCGGGGAGCAGGCCGAGGTCGTCAGCGCGTCCACCGCCTTTTGGCACCCACTGGTTTGCCGACCTTACCGACGATCTCCTCATATGCACCGATCATCGCGGCGTGTACGCGATGGAGAAAGACATCAGCGCGGGGGCCCGCGGGTCGCGGCATGGAATGAGAACGCGAAGCGCTTATCTGGGTCAAGACCGCGGAACAGATCCTGGAAGATGTGTGCTTTTCTTGGATCTCGTGAAACAGAAAACCGCACTCATTACTGGGGTGACTGGGCAGGACGGGTCCTACCTCGCCGAGCTACTGCTCGATGAAGGCTATGAGGTCCACGGCATCGTCCGCCGATCCTCTACGGAGAGGTTTGACCGCATCGAGCATCTGCGCGACCGCATCACGCTGCATCAAGCCGACCTGCTCGACCAGCGGTCGCTTGTCGATGCCCTGCGAGCCGCGCAGCCCGCCGAAATCTACAACCTCGCCGCGATGTCCTACGTGGCGGTCTCGTGGATCCAGCCTACCCTCACAGCGGAATTTACCGGCGTCGGCGTCACCCGCGTGCTCGAGGCGACGCGTGAGGTTTGTCCGGAGGCCCGCTTCTACCAGGCGTCCTCGAGCGAGATGTTCGGTAAGGTGCAAGAAGTTCCCCAAACCGAAGCGACGCCGTTCTACCCGCGCTCGCCCTACGGGGTGGCCAAAGTCTACGGCCACTTCATTACGGTGAACTACCGCGAGTCCTACGGGCTGCACGCGACGAGCGGGATCTTGTTCAACCACGAGTCGCCCCGGCGCGGCCTCGAGTTTGTGACCCGCAAAATCACCTGGCACGCAGCCGCGATCCGCCTGGGGATCCGCGATCGGGTCAAGCTCGGCAACATCGACGCTCAGCGCGATTGGGGATATGCCAAGGACTACGTCAAGGCGATGTGGCTGATGCTGCAACAGGACGACCCGCGGGACTACGTGATCGCCACCGGCGTCGCCCACTCGGTCAGCAAGTGCCTGGAGATCGCCTTTGACCAGGCCGGCATCTCGGTCGAGGATCACGTCGAGATCGACCAAACGCTCATCCGCCCCGCCGAGGTCGACCACCTGATCGGCGACCCCGGCAAGGCGAAGCGAGAGCTCGGCTGGGAGCCCGAGACAAGCTTTGAGCAGCTGATCCGGCTGATGGTCGACGTTGACTACGAGCGCCTGTCGGGTCGCGCGGGGACGTGACCGCGGCACGCCAGCCGCGCGCGCTGATCACCGGGATCACCGGGCAGGACGGTTCGTTTCTGGCCGAGGAACTGCTGGCGCGCGGCTACGCGGTGACGGGGGTGACGCGGCGCGCCCCCGGCGACGGCCTCGGGCTCGTCGTACCCGGTCGCGCCGCGATCACGTGGCTGCATGGAGATCCGGCCGACCCAGCGACGCTCGCCGCGATTGTCGGTGCGGCGCCGGATGAGCTCTATCACCTCGCTGCCCCGACCTTCGTCCCGGACGCCTGGGAGCGCCCGGCCGCCACGATGGCGGCAATCTACGGTTCTACCGTGGCACTGCTGGCCGCCATCAGCGCGCAAGCAGCCGAGTGCCGTGTCTTCATCGCCGGGTCGGGCGAGATGTTTGGAGATGCACCCACCAGCCCCCAGGACGAAGACACGGAGTGCCGCCCCCGCAATCCCTATGCGACCGCCAAGCTCGCCGCCCACCAGTTCGTCGGCCAGTGGCGCGCACGCACCGGCTGCTTCGCCGTCTCGGGGATCCTCTTCAACCACGAATCCGAGCGGCGGCCCGCGCGGTTTGTGTCGCGCAAGATCACGCGCGCGGTCGCCGAGATCGCGCTCGGCCGGCGTCAGCGGCTCGAACTCGGCGATCTCTCGGCGGTCCGTGACTGGTCGTACGCCGGAGACATCATGCACGGCGCCTGGCTGTCGCTGCAGCACGAACGTCCCGACGACTACGTGTTCGCAAGCGGCGTCGGGCATACAGTGGCCGACCTCGTCGCCGCTGCCTTCGCGCACGCAGGACTCGATCCTGAAAAACATGTATCGATCGATCCTGACCTCGTTCGCGCCGTCGAGACCGTCCCCTTGGTCGGTGACCCGGGGCGGGCCCGCGCGGTGCTCGGCTGGCAGCCGACCGTCGACTATGCGGAGATGATCGGCCGGATGGTCGATGCCGATATGACTGCTCTGCAAGGGTGATCCCGCGCCGCACAAAAGACGGCCGCGAACCGGGCGTCGGCTGAGCGCGTCAGCGACGGGCCACGGTCTGAAGCCAGGTCGCCTCCGCCTCCCCGAGCGGGCTGGCCGGCGGCTCGGAGTGCAGGTACTCGGACGCGATCGCACCCCAGTCGGCACCTGCCCGCAGGGCGTCGAGCACGGCCGCCACGACGCCGTGCATCCGCCGGATCAGCACCGACTCGGCCGGGATCGTGAACTGGTTGACCTGGGCTTTTGCGGCCGCGCGCTGCGCCTCACTGGGCGCCTCCCGGTCGCGCCGGTGGGCACGCTCACGCTGCCTGCGGTCGGTGGGGGAGAAGCGATGGTCTCCCGGCACCGCGTACCAGCGCGTCGAGCCGCGCATCAGTCGCAGCGCGAACTCATCGTCGACCGCGTCGGCCCGATCTGCCGGTAGGTAGCCGGCCGCGACCAACGCGCGCTTGAGGGCGGGCGCATCCTTGTCACGGACCGCCCGCGCGATCGCCCGCTCGCTGGCGAGGTGCCGCTCATCGACGGTTCGCAGCAGCCCGAAGTCGAGAAACCCGACCGAGCCGTCGGGCAGCCGCAGGTAGTTACCCGGATGCGGATCGCCGAGCGCGATCCGGTCGCGGTACAGGACGCCGAAGAAGAACCGGAAGACGATCTCGGCGTAGCGGTCCCGGATCGACTCACCGGCGCCGCGCACGGCCTCGAAACGCTCGCCCTCCAGATACTCGGAGACGAGCACGCGTCGGGTACTCAGCTCGGTCCACACTCCCGGCACGCGCATGAACGGATGGCCGCGGAGCAGCCGCTCGATCCGGCGCTGGTTCTGGGCCTCGAGCTCGTAGTCGAGCTCCTCGCCGATCCGGTCGCGCAGCTCCGCCATCAGCGAACGACCGTCGACCCCCGGCGCCAGTCGCTTGACGAGCGGCAGCAGCAGCGTCGCGTTGCGCAGGTCGGTCTCGACCGCCTCCGCGACACCCGGGTACTGCACCTTGACGACGACATCGTCGCCGTCGTTCGTGACCGCGCGGTGGACCTGGCCGATCGACGCCGCCGCGAAGGCCTGCTCGTCGAACTCGTCGAAGAAGCGGGTCAACGGACCCCCAAGCTCCGTCGTGATCAGCTTCTCGAGCTTGCCGAACGAGACCGGGGCGACGTCGTCGCGGAGCCCGGCGAGCCGTGCCTGCAACCGCTCGCGCTCGTCCTCGTCGAGCTCGTCGAACTCGACCATCGACAGCATCTGCCCGACCTTCATCGCGGCGCCTCGCATCCGTCCGAGCTGCTCGACGATCTCGTCCACGGTCGCCGCGGTCCGTCGTGCGTTCGCCGCGGCGGCGCGGTCAGGTGAGCGGACCCGGTTGGCGGTCCGCACACCCGCCCAGCGCAAGCTCTGTCCCGCCACCAAGCCGCCGACGCGCGCGGTCCGCGCAATCCTGCCGCTCGGCAGGGTGCCCGCCTCGGGCGCCGGCGTGTCGGGCTCGGCGTCCGGGTCGGTCTGTCGCGTCATTGCGCGAACGCTAGCGGGGGAGACACGGGTCGCCGTCGAGATGCTTGACTTCGGACCGGCAGCCACGGGAGAGACGAGAGGAGCAGCGATGCCGGCGACGGGCGTGCATTTCAACGGTTCGGTCAACCTGCCGGACGGCGAGACGGTGATGCGGGAGATCAGCGCGCGGGTTCCGCGCGGGGTGCGACGGATGACCGACGGGGAGACCGGAGAGCGCAACTATTGGATCCAGTTCCAGGTGCAGCGCTTCGCGTCGATCCCGGAGCTCGAGCAGATTGCGGCCCACAAGGCCTATGAGACCGACGACAGCGCTCCGGAGATGCTGCGGTTCAAGCTCGCCGACGGCGCGTCGGCCGACGCAATCCAGTGGGGCGACCTCGGATACGCGAGCGCCTACGAGCAGTCGTTCGAGCAGTTCGTGGCGCTGCAGCAGGACGGGACGATCGCCGCCGACGTCCGTTTTCAGATGCAGTACCCGACGCCGCTGGCGCCGATCGCCACAACGATCACGCCTGAGGATCTGATCGCGGTCACGGCGTCCTACGAGCGGGCGCTGTTTGCCGACCTGGACCGCGCGCTGAGCGACCTGCCCCACGAGCGGATCGCCGTGCAGTGGGATGTGGCGGTCGAATTCGGGCTGCTCGAGGGCGGCTTCGGCGAGGAGGCGCGGGCCTCGATCGAGGACCTGCTGCCCGGGCTCGTTCGGTGCATCGATCAGGTCCCCGCCGGCGTGCCGACCGGAATGCACCTCTGCTACGGCGACTACGGCCATCAGCACTTCACGCAGCCCGAGTCGCTGGCGCTGCAGGTGGAGCTGGTCAACGCGATCGTCGCGGCCGCAGAGCGGCCCGTCGACTGGTTCTCGTTCACGGTCCCCCAGGCGCGCGCAGACGACGCGTACTTCGCGCCGCTGGAGGACCTACGTGTCGGGACCGAGACCGAGCTCTACTTCGCGCTGGTGCCGTACTACCCCGATGATCAGCCTGCCGGGACGGCCGACGAGCAGACGGAGCGGATCGACGCGCATCTGGCTGCGTCGCCGACCGGCGTCCGGGCATGGGGGATCTGCACCGAGTGCGGGATGGGGCGAGTCGCGCAGGCCGACGTCCCGAAGCTGCTCGACCTGCATCGCGAGCTGCTGGCGGCGCAGGCCGGCTGACCGCGGGCCACGCTCAGCCGGAGGTCGCGTCGACGGTCGCGCTGGCCGCGCCGTGGCCGCTGGTCGGCGCGAACACGCCATCGGGCTCGATCTCGAAGTGGCTGTTGGGGAAGTCCTGGAGCGAGAGGCTCGCCACCAGTGGCGCGTCGCCATCCCCGGCAGCCAGTCGCGGGATGCCGCTGTCGAGCGTGACCGGAATCCAGCGGGCCGCCACGACCCGGCCGTTGGCCGGGTTCAGCGAGACCCGCATGATCCCGCTGTCATCCAACACGCCGCCGCCGGCGAGCGTGCGATAGCCGATGAAGTCCCCGAGCGAGTACGCGATCAGGTGGCCGCGGTAGCGCTGCACGCCGCGGATCACGTGTGGCCCGGATCCGAGCACGATCGAGGCGCCGGCGCGGATCACCGAATGGGCGAACAACCGCGCGTCGCCGCGATCCTCACCCAGGTAGTACTGCGTCCCGAGCGGCGTGTGCAGCTGGTCTGCGCCCTCCGCGCCCGCGTGGATGATCACGACGACGATTGCGGCGTGACGGGCGGCAGTCCGGACCATCGCCTCCGCGGTCGGGATGTCGAGCAGGTTTGACGTGTAGTCGTACGGCGCGAACCCGAGGAACGCGACCCGGACCCCGTGCGTCGTCAGATACGTGATCTGGCCCGGATCCCCGGTCCAGGCGACCCCCGCGTGACGCAGCGCCGCGATCGTCTGCGCATGGCCGGCCGGACCGAAGTCCTGCGCGTGGTTGTTGGCCTGGTTGACGAGGTCGAACCCGAGCCGGCGCAGCGCGTACGCGGTGCTCGGCGGTGCCTGGAACGCAAAGCAGGTACCGCCCTCCGAGCTGCCGCCGCACTTCGACGCACCGCCGACCGAGAGCGTGCCCTCGAGATTCCCGAGCGTGATGTCGGCGTCGCGGAGCGTCGGGGCCAGCGGGGCGACCGCGTGATAGATCCCGCCCGGTGGCAGCCCGAGCGTGCTGCTGATCGCCATGTCGCCGACCCATTGCAGCGTGATCGGCGTGCGAGTCGTCGCACCGCCGCGGCCCGCCCGAACGGCGCTCGCCGCCCGCGTGCCGGCCGCATGCGTCCCGAGGCCTGGGGCCGCCGCCGTCGATTGATCAGATCCAGAGCCGGTGGCCCGTGAGACCGCCAGGTACAGGACGATCGTCGCCGCGGCGGCCAGCGCCGCGATCGCGATGCCCCTCGTCGTCCCACGCGAGTGCACGCTCGATTGTTCGGTCCGTGACGCAAAAGCCCTGCCGAGATTGCGCGGATCGACACGAGCGGGCCCGCGCTGGACGGCTCAGGTCCGCTTGTTAGGCGTCTGGTGACCGGCTCTTCCGCGTCTCGGCCGCCTGCCGTGCGGAGCTCTTGCGATCAGCGGCCGTGCGGCCGGTCTTCGGAGTCCGACCAAGCTCCTCCCACTCCGATTCGGACATCTCCACGCCGTAGTGGTGGGCGGCGGCCTTGATGTTCTCGAACGCTTGCGCACGTTCCTCATCGGAAACGTCGATCACCTGATCGAAGCGTCCAATGGCACTCCGCACGTGCTGCGCATCGGTGAGCGGCTGCTTGCGCTCGCTTGGGAACGCGAAGACAGTGTCCGGCAGGTCGCTGCGTTCGGTCAGTTCGCCGTGCTTCTCATGAGGTTTCCACGTGACTCCCATGCATCACTCTCCTATCACGCGGTGTCGTGGGCGCTGTCGCCCGAGTGATCTCAAAAGGTCGAGGCCGAAGCCATAGGTCGTGTCAGTGCGGCGCGTGATCAAGCCGCGCGGTCGGGCTCGTCGGCGGCGCTGCGCTTACGCCAGCCGTGCGGATACTCGGCGTCGTGTAGGCGGTGGAGCTGGTGGGCGTAGTGGTCGAGACGGTCGGCGGCGTCCTGGGCCTCGTGGTAGTCATGGCCGTGCTCTCGGTTCGCGGTCTTCTCATGGGCGCGCTTGCGCACGATCTGCAACTCCTCACGGGCCAGCTCGACGACCCGGTCCAGCGTCTCTTCAAGATCCATGGTGTTCCCTCTCAGACGTGTGCGATGGCGACTACACCGGCCGATGACGATGCCGGAAATCTACATCTGCGCGGGCGTCCAGACCGGCAGCGACTCGGCTCGACAGGCGTAGCCTGTCCGGAGTGGGCCGCCAGCGCGCGTCGCCGCTGCTGCGTGAGCCTCGCTGCTGACCGCGGACGCACGAAAGGCCGCGCTCAGCGCAGCCTTTCCGAGCCCGGACAACTCTGTGGGGAGTTACATCAACCGCAACCGGTGTTGAAGCCGCAGCTCCCGCACGTGTAGCAGCTGCCGGTGCGCTGCATCATGCCGCCGCACTGCTGACAGGCCGGCCCGAGGTCGAGGCCATGGCGCACCGCCGGCAGCACCGGTGGGACGTCGGTCATCGCTTCCGCCGCGGGGAGACCGTGCCCGTTGCCGCCGCGCGGCGCATGGCTGTGACCGTTGCCCGGCGCGACCGGAAACGCCGGTCCGGCACTGTCGCTCAGTTGCGAGCTCGCCGCATCCTGCGCGGCCTTCCGCGAGCGGACCTCTTTGGTGAGGATCCCGAGCTCCTCCTGCAAGTCGACGTCGAGGAACCGCGAGGCCAGCCACCGCATGATGTAGTCGGGCATCGACTTCGCGAACGGGATCTCCGGGTTGGACGTCATGCCCTCGGGCTCGAAGCGCATGTAGCTGAACTTGCGCACGAGCGTCTCCAGCGGCACGCCGTATTGCAGCGCGATTGAGATCGCGGTCGCGTACGAGTTCATCATCCCGCGTAGCGTCGAGCCTTCCTTGCCGATGTCGGTCAGGAAGATCTCGCCCACCGTGCCGTCCTCGTACATGCCGGCGGTGATGTAGCCCTCGTGGCCGCCGATCGAGAACTTGTGCGTGATCGACTGGCGCTCCCGCGGCATCCGGTGGCGCTTGGGTCCGACCTTGGCCAGCGCGTCGGCGACCGCCTTGTCGACCTCCGCCTGGACGTCGACGGTGGCGGGCTTGTCGGTCTGGGCGTCGGTGCGCAGCGCCTGGGCGGTCTTGGAGCCGTCACGGTAGATCGCCAGCGCCTTGACGCCCATCCGCCACGCCTGAATGAAGGCGTCGGCGATGTCCTCGACCGTCGCCGTCTGCGGCATGTTGACGGTCTTTGAGATCGCGCCCGACAGGAACGGCTGAATCGCCCCCATCATCTTGATGTGGCCGAGGTACGAGATCGCCCGCTCGCCGACGGCCACGTCGAACACGGGAAGGTCTTCGGCCTCCAGCCCGGGCGCGCCGATGATCGTGCCCCGCTCGTTGATGTAGGCGATGATCTGCTCGATGTGCTCCGTGCCGTAACCGAGCGTCTTGAGCGCCGCCGGGACCGTCTGGTTGACGATCGTCATCTGACCGCCGCCGACCAGCTCCTTGTACTTGACCAGCGAGAAGTCCGGTTCGACGCCGGTCGTGTCGCAGTCCATCAGGAACGAGATCGTCCCGGTCGGCGCCATCACCGTCGCCTGCGCGTTGCGGTAGCCGTGGCGCTCGCCGACCCGGACCGCTTCGTCCCAGGCGTCGCGGGCCGCGGCCAGCAGCCCCTCGTCGCGGCAATCCTCACGCGGGATCGCGTATGACGCGTCACGGTGCTTGCGCATCACCGCGTTGTGCGCGTCACGGTTCTCGTCATAGCGGTCATAGGCCCCCATCGCCGCCGCGATCCGCGCCGACCCGAGGTAGCCACGGCCGGTCATCAGCGCCGTGACCGCCGCCGCCGTCCCACGGCCCGTGTCGGAGTCGTAGGGCATGCCGTCGGCCATCAGGTAGGCGCCGAGGTTGGCATAGCCCATCCCGAGCTGGCGGAACGCCCGCGCGTTCTCGCCGATCTCCTCGGTCGGATAGCTCGACGGCCCGACGATGATCTCCTGCGCGAGGAACATGATGTCGACCGCGTGCTCGAACGATTCGACGTCGAACGTGCCGTCCGGGCGGCGGAACTTCATCAGGTTCAGCGACGCGAGGTTGCAGGCCGAGTCGTCGACGTGCATGTACTCGCTGCACGGGTTCGAGGCGTTGATCCGGCCCGACACGGGTGAGGTGTGCCACTCGTTGATCACGGTGTCGAACTGGACGCCCGGATCGGCGCAGCGCCACGCTGCCTCAGCGATCTCCTTCATCAGCTGACGCGCCTGGATCGGCTCCCCGATTGGCTCGCCGGTGACGCGCGCGGTCAGGTGCCAGTCCTCGTCGTTGTCGACGGCGCGCATGAACTCGTCGGAGACGCGGACTGAGTTATTGGCGTTCTGGTACTGGATCGAGTAGAAGCCGTCGCCGTCGATCGACATGTCAAAGCCGGCGTCGCGCAGCGCGGCGGCCTTGTCCTCCTCCTTGGCCTTGCACCAGATGAAATCCCGGATGTCAGGGTGATCGACGTCGAGCACGATCATCTTCGCCGCTCGGCGCGTCTTGCCGCCGGACTTGATCGTGCCCGCCCAGGCATCGGCGCCGCGCATGAAGCTGACCGGACCTGAGGCGGTGCCGCCCTTGGACAGGGGCTCGTTGGAGCCGCGGATCCTCGACAGGTTGATCCCGGCGCCGGAGCCGCCGCGGAAGATCTTGCCCTCCTTGGTGTTCCACGCCAGGATCGACTCCATCTCGTCCTGCACCGAGAGGATGAAACAGGCTGAGCATTGCGGGCTCTCCTCGAACCCGACGTTGAACCACACGGGCGAGTTGAATGCGGCCATCTGGTGCAGCAGAATGTGCGTCAGCTCGTGCTCGAAGGTCGCGACGTCAACGTCTGAGGCGAAGTAGCCGCGTTCGGCGCCCCAGCCGGCGATCGTGCCGGCGACACGACCGATCATCTGCTTGACCGAGCGCTCCCGCATCGGTGATCCGAGCTGGCCCCGGAAGTACTTCTGAGCGACGATGTTGGTCGCGTTCTGTGACCAGCTGGCGGGAAACTCGACGTCGCGCTGCTCGAAGGAGATCCGGTCGCCGTGACCGATCCGCGCGTCGCGGATCTGCCACTCGACAGCATCGAACGGATGCGTCTGGCCATCGGTGAAGTACCGGCGAATCGACAGGCCCCCATCCGCTTCCGCGCTGGCTGTGAGTTGGGTGTGGGTTGCGTTCGCCATTGGGGTACTGCTCCTCTCGGTTTTCCGCCTGCTTCGTGTGCCCGCTCTCGGCGCCGCCTGTGGCCGAGTGGACTGGAGATGGTCGCGGACGGTCCGGACGGAAAGACGGCCGCGACTCGCCATTTCCTGGCGTCACTCGCGCACCCCTGATTTTACTGCGCAAACACCGGGCTTCGGGTGGACCGACCGCGTCCTGAAGGACGGCGCGCCGGAGGTCAGAGGAGGTGCCGGCGAGCAGTCAGCGGAGGGTGCCGGCGCGGTCAGCGGGGGTGCCGGCGCGCAGTTGGCGGAGCTCGCGCTCGGCGTGCTCGTTGGCTTCCCTGACCGCGTCCAGCCGGATCGTCTCGAGGCGATCCGCGGCGCCGTTGGCGACCACGCCGCCGACTGCTGCTGCGCCGCTGGCATCGTCGGCGCCCCCCGCGCTCGACACCAGCTCGGCGAGCGCTCGTATGTGGGTGGCCAGCCGCTCACGTTCGGATTCGAGCTGGCGAAGGCGCGCGTCGCTGCCGGGCGGAGCAGCCGTCGCGTCGGCTCGCTGCAGTTCGATCCGGGCCTGCAGCTGGCGCAGCCGACCCGTCAGCCGGGCGTGCTCGCTGCGAGTTCGGCGGGTCGTCTCCAGCGTCGCGACGCGGGCCGCCTCGGTCGCCTGCTGAGCGGCGTCACGTTCGGCGTGCGCAAGCTCAAGCTCGCTCAGCGCGTGGGCGACTGACTCCCTGGCCGATCGCAGCTCCTCCTCGACAACGCTGTGAGAGCCTCGGAGCGACGCGAGCTCCTCGTAGGCCCGCGCCGTGGCTGTGGCGGCCTGCTCGTGCTCGGCGGTGAGCTCGGCCAGACGCCGCCCGAGCTCGTCGTTGGAGGAGCGCAGCTCGCTCAGTTCGTGCTCGAGCTCGGCGATCCGCCGCGCCGCGCCGTCGCCGGCCTCCGGCGAGTCTCGATGCTCCGCTTCCTGCTCGGCATCCTCCGACCGCTGCCTGTCCGCGGCTTCGGTCCGATTCTCCCCGGGCGTCGGCTCGGGCAGCTCGATCCAGTACCCGTCCGGCAGCCGCAGCGAGAACGCGGTCGACGGCCCGACGCGATCGGTCGGGACGGCGTACGCCAATCGCATCAGACCACGTCGATCTCCGCCGGAGGACAACGGCTCGTAGGTGTGGACGGTCCCGTCGTGCTCACGCGTGACGAGCACGGGACGCGGCTCGGGATCGTCGCCCCGCTGCGCCCGCGCGCGAACGCGAAACAGCTCGGTACCGTTATCCAGCGTCACCTGCTCGAACTCCTGGATGGCGGCCGATACCCATGCGCTGCTCACGTCGTGATTCTGACAGTTCAGAACAAATCGGACAGCTCATCCAACGCTTGTACGAGTACCGCCTCGGTGGGTTGGTCGGCATCGATCGTCCGGATCCGGTTCGGCTCCGTCTCCGCGAGTCGCCCGTATGCCGCGGCGATCCGCTCGAAGAACGCGTCGTCCTCACGCTCAAGCCGGTCCGGAACGGCGCCACGTCCGCGGGACCGGGCGCGGCCGAGCGCGGGGGACAGGGTCAGCAGCAGCGTGCGGTCCGGGGTCAGGCCGTCGGTGGCGAACGCGTTGACCGCACGCACCGCGTCGATCCCCAGCCACCGTCCGACGCCCTGGTAGACGAGCGAGGAGTCAACGAACCGGTCGAGCACCACGGTCGTCCCGGCCGTCAGCGACGGCAGCAGCCGTTCGTGCACCAGTTGCGCGCGCGCGGCGGCGTACAGCAGCGCCTCGGCGCGTGCCCCGATCCGCGCCTCGGGGTCCTTGACCAGCGAGCGGATCCGCTCAGCCGTCGTGACGCCGCCGGGCTCCCGCATCACCACGGCGTCGATCTCCCGCGTGCGCAGCGCCGCCAGCAGCCCGTGTGCGAGCGTCGACTTGCCGGCGCCGTCGATGCCCTCGATCGTGATCAGCCTGCCTTGTGCCATCGGGTCGGTGGTCACGTTATTGGAGGGCTACGATCGACGCGTGCCAGTGGAGCTCGATCGTCATCCGCATGCCCGCGCTGTGCTGGCGCCGGCGCTCGCTTCGCCGGCGCATCCGTCGCACGCATATCTGTTCCACGGGCCCGGTGGCTCAGGAAAGCGGGCGGTCGCGCGCGAGCTGGCCGCGGCGCTCCTCAGCGAGGGGGCGCCGGATCCCGAGAACGCCCGGGCGCGAGCGGTCGGGGGCGTGCATCCGGACCTCACCTGGGTGACCCCGAGCGGAGCACACGAGATCCTCGTCTCCGACATCGACGGGCCGGTGATCCTCGCCGCCTCGCGGACGCCGTTCGAGTCCTCGCGCCGGGTGTTCGTGATCGAGCGCGCCGACGAGCTCGGCGACGAGGCCGCCAACCGGATGCTGAAGACGCTCGAGGAGCCTCCCTCGTTCGTGCACCTGATCCTGTTGACCGATCGGCTCGGCGAGGTGCTGCCGACGATCCGCTCCCGCTGCCAGGCGGTGCGGTTCGAGGCGCCCGACGAGGCCGACGCGGTGGCGGAGCTGACCGCGGCCGGGATCGAGCAGTCGCTGGCGCTCGCCTGCGTGCGACTGGCCCTGCAGGATTCCGAGCGCGCGCGGGAGCTGGCCGGCGAGGATGGCCGGGAGTTGCGCGAGGCCGCACAGCGCTACGCCCAGGCCGCCGTGACCGGCGAGATGACGACACGCCGGCCGTGGATCGAACTGCTGAAGGCGGCGCGCGCCCGGGGCGAGCTGGCGGCCGTCGCCCTGCAGGAGCGTGAGCGGGCCGAGCTCGAGCTGACCGCGCGCAAGGAGCGCCGGCGCGTCGAGAGCGAGTGGAACGATCGGATCCGGCGCGTCAAGCGGCGGGTGCAGACGGGCGCGCTTGATCTGGCGCTGCAGCTCGTATCGCTGTGGTTCTCCGACCTGGCGGCGCTGGCCTGGGGCGCACGCGAGCTGGTGCGCAACGCCGACCGGCTCGGCGAGCTCGGGCAGTCCCCCGAGGTTGCGCCCACACAGGCATTCGCCGCGATCGAGCTGGTCGAGGAGACGCGTCGCCGGTTCGAGCTCAACGTGTCGGAGGAGCTCGCGTGTGAGGCGCTCGGCTACCGGCTGGAGGAGGTGCTGCGGCGATGACCGTCACCGAGCGTGTCGGTGTTGCCTACGCATCAAGCGAGCGGGTCTACATCCGTGCCCCGACCCGCGAGGACGCGGCGGAGTTCACCTCGCTGATGCGCATCAGCCGTGAGTTCCACAGCCCGTGGGCGACGGCGCCAACCGATGACGAGCGCTTCGCGGCCTATCTCGCTGATGCCCGGCGTCCGGATTTCGCCGCGATGCTGCTGTGCCGCGCCGAGGACGACGCGATCGTCGGCTTCTTCAACCTCTCCCAGATCGTCCGCCGCCGACTCCAGAGCGCCTACCTCGGCTACGCCGCCGGACAGCCGTTCGCTGGGCAGGGTTACATGCGCGACGGGCTGGAGCTCGTCCTGCGTCATTCGTTTACGACGCTCGAGCTGCACCGGATCGAGGCCAACATCCAGCCCGGCAACGCGAACTCGCTGGCCTTGGCCCGTGGCGCCGGATTCCGGCGCGAGGGTTTCTCCCCGCGTTACCTGAAGATCGGCGGTCATTGGCGCGACCACGAGCGGTGGGCGATTCTGGTCGAGGACTGGCGTGAGCGGACGGGCGCTCCCGCCCAGCCGGACGGTCCGTTCTGAGGTCGATCTCACGCAAGGGCGCGCTAGCCTTGACCGCCCCGCCGACGTAGCTCAGCTGGTAGAGCATTTCACTCGCAAGGAGGCGCTCCCCGCTGTAGCGGCGCAACCGGTTTGCCTCACGGGCTCGCAGAAAACGCGCGAGTGCAGGTGATTTAGATGGCAAGCCCCGCTTTTCGCTCGCGACGGATCGGACGATCGAGGCTGAGCGCGGCGTACGCGGCGGTCGAAGGGTGCGATTGTCGAGGCGCTCGCGGAGGAAGCGGCGCGCACGCGCAGGTTTGCCGGGATCGGGTTTCGCGGCGACGATGCCGCCCGGCGTCCGTGGGTGATCGGCTCGGGGCTGGACGTGTGGGAGATCGTGCAGATGGTCGACGAGTACGAGTCGATCGCTCAGCTGATCGCGGACACGCAGCTGACCGACCGCCAGGTCGCGCTGGCGCTGGCGTACCGCGACAGCTACCCGGACGATGTCGCAGACGTGATCGCGGAGAACCGCCGCCCGGTCGAGGAGTGGCGCGAGCTGTATCCGTTCGTGCGGTTCGGGTCCTAGGGGCGCGTGCGGCTGCTGCTGGACGCGAACCTGTCGCCACGGCGGATTGGCGGGCCGCTCCGAGTCGCGGGCCACGACGCTCGCGCTCGCCGAGGACGCTGCGTTT
>Ga0302314_10002199_pt1 | contig 36414 bp, 41 predicted proteins | sample III_Palsa_N2_3_FD_200533 | JGI IMG/M metagenome (GOLD analysis project Ga0302314, IMG submission 200533) | Peat permafrost microbial communities from Stordalen Mire near Abisko, Sweden - III_Palsa_N2_3 | ecosystem: Environmental > Terrestrial > Soil > Palsa > Peat permafrost | place: Sweden...
TGGGAGCACGGAAGGCTGCTGGCGCGGGGCGGCGTGCTGAGCGGCGACAGCGTCTTCACCATCCGCACCCGGATGCGGCAGAAGGATATCGGCCTGCATCGCTAAACCGCCCCAGATTCTCCGCGCGGCCTGGAAGGACCCGGCCGACGTCGCGGCGGTCTTCGCCGACGAGCCGTTCGCGCTGTGCCTGCTGTCTGACGGCCAGGGCGAGCGGGGCCGTTGGTCGTATGTGGCGCGGGCGCCGTCCGAGACGCTGACCGTCACATCGGACGATCCGCGCGATCCCTTCGCGGCGCTCTCGGCGCTGATCGGACCGGCGAGGGCGACCGTCCCGGAAGGTCCGCCATTCCAGGGTGGCGTTGTCGGTCTCGCCGCCTACGAGCTGGGCGATCGGGTCGAGCGGCTGGGTCTTGGCCGCATGGCGGGTTGGCCGGACCTGATCTGCGGCAGGTACGAGACCCTGCTGGCATTCGATCATCACCGCCGCGAGGTGCTGGCCATCGGTCCCGATGCGAAGCGGGCGCTCGCTTGGCTGGAGCCGTCGCCTCAGGCGTCCGAACCAGGGCCGCTCGCCGACGAAATCATCACGCCCGATCCCGCCCGCCATGAATCCGCGGTCGCTCAGATCGTGGCCCGCATCGCCGCCGGCGAGATCTTTCAGGCCAATCTGGCGCGGGCCTGGACCGGCCGGCTGACGGACGGGCGTCGCCCGTTCGACCTGTTCCAACGTCTGGCCGGGGCCAGCGCCGCGCCGTTCGCCGCCTACCTGCGCCTGCCGGGGCTGGCGCTGGTGTCCAACTCCCCCGAACGGTTTCTTCGCGTCACACCGGGCGATGGCCGGCTCGTCGCCGAGACGCGGCCAATCAAGGGCACTGTCCCCCGCGGCGCCACACCGGATGAGGACGAGCGCCTGACCGCCGCCCTCGCCGCCTCGGAGAAGGATCGGGCCGAGAACCTGATGATCGTCGACCTGATGCGCAACGACCTGGCGCGGGTTTCGACGCCGGGCACGGTCAAGGTCCCTGCCCTGTTCGCGGTCGAGCGGTTCGCCAACGTCAGCCACCTGGTCTCGACCGTCACCGCAACGCTGGCGCCCGGCAAGACCGCCGTCGACCTGCTCGGCGCCGCCTTCCCGCCCGGCTCGATCACCGGCGCGCCGAAGGTGCAGGCGATGAAGGTGATCGCCGAGTTGGAGCCGCCGCGGGGGCCGTTTTTCGGCGCGCTGTTCTGGGCCGGGTTCGATGGCGCGTTCGACTCCAACGTGCTGATCCGCACGGCGGCGTTCGCGGAGGCGGGCGGCGGGTGGCGGTTCGAAGCGCGCGCCGGCGGCGGCATTGTCGCCGACAGCGATCCGGTGGCGGAGCGTTTGGAGACCGAGGCGAAGATCGCGGCGGTGCTGGGGGCTTTAAACCCCAAATTTCGGTCATAGCCGGGCATAGTCCCGGCTACCTAGGCGCGCGGAACCCACCCTGGCCGTGCTCAGCACGGCCACCCGCCGGCCGGTGTGCTTGGGTGGCCGGCACAAAGGCCGGCCATGACCGAATTTAGAGAGAGCTTATCTAAAAGCTATGCGGTTTCCGTAACTTGCGCCTTCGTCTTCACGCTCACCCCCGCCACCGCGATCAGCGACTCCACGCAGTCGCGGAGCAAGTCGTCCAGCGCACGGAACTCGATGCCGGTCGCGGCGCGCATGCGGTCGTTGCGCAGGTCGGTCTGGGCCCAGATCGCGCGGAACTCGGCTTCGCGCGCCTTGATCCGGTCGGGGAACGGGTCGGTGACGGCGGGGGTGGCGTGGTTGAGTTCGGGCAGCAGGCGGGCGATGTCGGCGCAGATGTCCTCGACGTTGCGCTTGTCGGTCGACCAGGCGATGTAGCGCTCGCCGTTGAAGACGCCATCGTTCTCCAGCAGCGCCACGTGGCAGTCGGCGTCGTCGCGCACGTCAACCGTCATCCAGGGACGGTAGACCCCGTTCTGGACCAGCTTGCCGCCCAGCATGGCCTCGATCAGGTGCTGCCAGGGTCCCATATCCTTCTGGTGCGCCGACTGGATCGGCCCGACGTTGTCGCCCGGACAGACGGTGATCGAGTCCCAGGCGCCGCTGAGTTCGGCGGCGTCGGAGAACGCGCGCTCGGCCACCAGCTTGCCCATCGAATAGCCCTGACCGCGCTCTGGCGAGCGCTTCGGGTTGGCCTCGTCCGGATAGCGGTCCTCGTAGAACACCGGCCGGCGCACCACCTCCTGCAGGTCCATCTCCGAGATGATCGCGGCAATGCTGGAGGTGAGGATGACGCGGCTCACGCTGCCCGAGCCGTTCACGCTGGCGATGATGTGCTCGCAGGTGCGGCGGATGTAGTCCTGGTTGTCGTAGCCGCTGACGTGGGAGACGTGGGCGACGCCGTGGCAGCCCTTGAAAATCTCGTCGAAGCAGCCGGCCTGGTCGAGATCGGCGCTGTGCACCGTGAGGCGGCCTGACGCATAGCCCGGCATGGCCTTCAGGAAGCCGGTGCGCGCCTCGTCGTCGGCGTTGCGGACGCAGGCGCGGACCCGGTAGCCGCGATCCAGCAGGCTGCGCACCACCCAACCGCCGAGGAAGCCGGCCGCGCCGGTCACGGCGACGACGCCGCGCTTGGGAATGGGAGCCATGGTCGTTTCCTCTGTCTTGCGGTGCTGGTTTCCCGCCTTGTAGACCAAAGCGACGGCGGCGAAGAACCCTGCGCGGTCTCACGGGTTGAAGTAGGTTACGCCGCCCCGGCCGGAGTTCGCCCATGCGCCCCTTGCTCGCGCTGGCCATCCTCGCCCTTCTCGCCGGATGCGGCCGCGCCACAACCCGCCAGGAGCCGACCATGGACCATCCGCAACACTCGCCCGAAGCCCTCAGTCTGGCGCGGATCACGCCTCGTGAGCCTGGCATTGCGTTCGAGCTGCTCTCCACCGCGATCGAGACCGACGGGAATATCGACCCGCGTCACACCGCCCATGGTGACAACCTTTCGCCGCCGCTGCACTGGACCCGTGTCGCCGGCGCCGGGGCCTACGCCATCATCCTGGAAGACCCCGACGCGCCGATGGAAAAGCCGTTCGTGCACTGGCTGATCTGGAACATACCGGGCGGGCTCGACGCCCTGCCCGAGGGCGTGCCGAACACCGATCACCTGATCACGCCGCAGGGCGCCGTGCAGGGCAAGAACGACAACGGCTCGTTCGGCTACTTCGGCCCGCGCCCGCCAGCCGGCACCGGCATGCACCACTACCACATCCAGATCTTCGCCCTCGACGGCCCGCTGGCGCTGAAAAGCGACGCCGACATCCGCGCGCTGGTCGACGCGATGAAGGGCCGGGTGCTGGCGGAGACGGAGCTGATCGGCACCTATGCGGCGCCCGAGCAGCAGTGAGCTCGACCGCCGTTTCCTAGCTGGACATCGTCTTGGAACCGGCGGGTCCGGCCCCGGCTCTACGCGGCTGCGCCGCTGCGGCCGGGGTGACGAAGAGATTGCGACTTACGGCAACCCCGCCCCCGGTACGTCCACCCGCACCACCTCGACCCGCCCGAGCCGCCGCGCCGCGCAGTCTTCCGGGTCCGATCCGGAGGCGGTGAGGACGTAGAGGGTCTTGCGATCGGCGCCGCCGAGCATGCAGGCGAAGACGCCCTGGTCGGCCTTGATCCGTTCGGTCACGGCGCCGCCTTCCCTGACGCGGATCACCTCGTTGGTGAAGGGCGAGGCGACCCAGATCGCGCCCTCGGCGTCGAGGCAGGCGCCGTCGGGATATTCGCGGGCACCCAGCTGAGCCCACACCCGCCGGTTCGAGAGCGTCCCGGCCGCGCCGATGTCGAAAGCGGTCAGCCGCTCGGCGAAGGTCTCGCCGACGATCATCGTCTTGCCGTCCGGCGTGATCATGGTCCCGTTGGGAAACATCAAGTCGTCGGCGGCCGTGCTGACCGTGCCATCGGGATCGACCCGGGCGAGCTTGGCGGCCTTTCGCTCGCCATCGGGGTAGTCGAAGCCGAAATTGCCGACGTAGGCGCGGCCCGAGGCGTCGACCACCATGTCGTTGCAGCGGCCGGTCGCGACGCCGGAGAGATCGCCGTGGACCACGGCGCGGCCGTCCGCCTCGATGCGCAGCAGCGCCATGTCGACCATCGAGACCACCAGCATCCGCCCGTCCGGCAGCCAGCCGAGGCCCGAAACCGGACCGGAGTGCGAGAACACGGTCTCGCGCTTCCCGTCCGGGCTCATCGCGATCACTTCGTGGGCGTGCATGTCGGAGAACCAGAGCTTGCCGTCCCGCCAGCGCGGCCCCTCGCCGAAGGCCATGCCAGTCAGCACCGTCTCGAGCTTGCGTCCCATCGCATCCTCCCATCTTCTGTTGGCCAAGCATGGCGGGCTTGACGCAGGGGCGCCATAGGCCGGCCGCGACTTGCCGGCTATCGTTGCTGAAAATCGGAGGTGCGGCATGGATGGCGAAACCGGGACGCTGCAGGGCGTCGATCAATCGGCCCTGGCGAAGATCGCCCCGGCGCTGCAGGGCGTGATCGACGCCGGCGACCTGTCCGGCTTCGTGACGCTGATCTGGCGCGGCGGCGAGGAGCTGCAGTTCAACGCGCTCGGCCACCGCGACATCGACGCCGGCCTGCCGATGACGCGGGACACCCTGTTCCGCATCGCCTCGATGACCAAGCCGGTCACCTCGGTCGCGGCGCTGATGCTGATGGAGGAAGGCAAGCTTCGGCTTGAAGACCCGATCACCAAGTGGATGCCGGAATTCGCCGGCATGCAGGTGCTGAAGGATCCGCAAGGCCCGGTCGAGGCTGCCTATCCGTCGCCGCGCGAGATCACGGTCGAAGATCTGTTCACCCATCGCTCGGGCCTCGCCTACGGCTTCACCTCGATCGGCCCGATCGCCTACGCCTATCAGCGCGCGCTGGGCGACGTGCTGACCAACAACATGGGCCCCGACGCCTGGCTGGCGGCATTGGGCGGCCTGCCGCTGAGCTATCCGCCGGGCGAGCGGTTCCACTACAGCCACGCCACCGACGTGCTGGGCCTCCTGGTCGGCCGCGTCGCCGGGACGGATTTCCGCGACTTCCTGTTCAAGCGCATCTTCGAGCCGCTCGGCATGGTCGACACCGACTTCTGGGTCCCCCCGGCCAAGCGTGGCCGGCTGGCCAAGATGTATCGGATGAAGGACGACCAGAGCGGGCTGGAAGTGGCGCCCTTCCCGCTGGTCGACTCCCCGCCCGCCTTCTGCGGCGGTGGTGGCGGGCTGATCTCGGGGCTCGACGACTATCTGAAATTCGCTCGCATGCTGCTGGGCGACGGCGAGGTCGACGGCGTTCGGCTGCTCAAGCCCGAAACGGTGACGCTGATGCGCGCCAACCGGCTCACCGATGAGCAGCGGGCAATCCCGTTCATGAGCATCCCGTTCTGGGCCGGCCAGGGCTTCGGGCTCGGGCTCTCGGTGATCACCGACGTCGAGAAGCAGGCCTGGATGGGCGCCGGCAGCAACGGCGCGTTCGGCTGGCCGGGCGCGTTCGGCACCTGGTGGCGCGGCGATCCGGCGGAGGACATGATCATGATCTACCTGATCCAGAACTCGATGGCTCTCGGCCCCGAAGCCGCCTCCCAGCTGGCCACCGGCCAGCGCATGGGGGCCAGGGCCGCGCTCCCGGTGTTCCAGAATCTGACCTACGCGGCGATCGGCAAGGGGAGCGCGTGAATTAGCGTTTCGCACGAGGGGAGTTGAACGGCCGCGTTTCCAGTGCAAGCTTCCGCCTCGCGTGGAAGGCGGAGATCGACCCGCATGTATACGAAGGTCCTGCTGGCCTACGATGGCTCGCTCGAAGGCGCTGTCGCGCTGAGAGAGGGCGCGATCCTGGCCAAGCGCTGCGGCGCCGAGGTCTACCTGCTGTCCGTCGTGCCGCACCTAGCCGGGCTGCAAGTGGCCGAGGGCGTCCACGGTGGCGTCGTCGCCCATGAGCTGGATCGCTACCGCGAAGTGCTGGAGCGCGGCGTGAACCGGCTGACCAAGCTCGGCTTCACGCCGGAGTCGAAGCTGGCGGTCGGCGATCCGGCGCGGGTGATCGGCGAGTACGCCAGGGAAGTCGGCGCCGACCTGGTCGTCGTCGGCCACCGCAAGCGCAACCTGCTGGAGCGCTGGTGGTCGGGCGACGCCGGCGGCTACATCAGCGACCACATCGGCTGCAGCCTGCTGATCGCGCGCAACGCGGTCAGCGACAAGGTGCTCGACGGCGAGTACGTCACCCCCGCCGCCGAGCCGGCGCCCGCCCCGCCCAGCGCCTAAGCTCACTAAAGACCGAGTTCACCAAAAGACCGAGCCCGTATGGACCAGCTTGCCGCCAAGGCCTTCATCGACGCCCTGTGGGACGCCGAGGTGATCCCCGAACTCACCCGCTACATCCGCATCCCGAACAAGTCGCCGGCGTTCGACCCTGATTGGGAGGCGCACGGCTACATGGAGGCGGCGACCCAGCAGTTCGCGGCCTGGGCCGAGGGGAAGATTGCGGGCATCGAGGGCGCCAGCCTGGAGGTGGTGCGCCTGCCGGGCCGCACGCCGGTGATCTACATCGACATTCCCGGCGCGAGCGACGGGGGTGGGGGCGACGACCCGGTGCTGCTCTACGGCCACCTCGACAAGCAGCCGGAGATGAGCGGCTGGTCCGAGGGTCTGGGCCCTTGGGAGCCGGTGCTGCAGGACGGCAAGCTCTATGGCCGCGGCGGCGCGGACGACGGCTATGCGATCTTCGGCGCGCTGTCGGCGATCCTGGCGCTGAAAGCGCAAGGCGCGGCGCATGCCCGCTGCGCCGTGCTGATCGAGGCCTGCGAGGAAAGCGGCAGCTACGACCTGCCGTTCTATGTCGATCACCTGGCGAAGCGGCTGGGCTCGCCGTCGCTGGTGGTGTGCCTGGATAGCGGTTGCGCCAACTACGACCAGCTCTGGCTCACCACCTCGCTGCGCGGCATGACCGGCGGGTCGCTGAAGGTGCAGGTGCTGACCGAGGGCGTCCACTCCGGCGACGCGTCTGGCGTGGTGCCGTCGAGCTTCCGCATCCTGCGCACCCTGCTGTCGCGGCTGGAGGACGAGGCCACGGGCGAGATCAAGCCGTCGGAGCTGCACGACCAGATTCCGCCCGGCCGCATCGCCGAAGCCAAGGCGGCGGCCGCGGCGCTGGGCGATCAGGTCTACAGCAAGTTCCCGTTCGTCCCCGGCATGCATCCGGTGGAGGACGATCCGGCCGAACTGATCCTGAACCGCACCTGGCGGCCGGCGCTGGCGATCACCGGCTTCGAGGGCGCGCCGGAAATCCAGAACGCCGGCAATGTGCTCCGTCCAGTCACCGCGGCGAAACTGTCGTTGCGCCTGCCACCGACGTCCGATGCCGAAGCGGCGGGCGGGCGGCTGAAGGCGCTGCTGGAAGACGATCCGCCCTATGGCGCGAAGGTGACCTTCACGGTCGAACAGGCCGGCCAGGGCTGGAACGCGCCAGCGCTGGCGCCGTGGCTGCGCGCCTCGATCGACCGCGCTTCCGAAGCGGCGTTTGGCCGAGAGGCGGCGATGATGGGCGAAGGCGGATCGATCCCGTTCATGGGCATGCTGGGCGAGAGGTTTCCGGCCGCCCAGTTCGTGATCACCGGCGTGCTCGGCCCCCACTCCAACGCGCACGGCCCCAACGAATTCCTGCACATCGCCATGGGCAAGGCCGTCACCCTGGCCGTGGCCCAGGTGCTGGCGGACCATCTGGCGCGCGCAGACTGACCCGCTACAGCGGGACCCCAGGTTTTTTTGACCACGAAACTCACGAACCTCACGAACGGGCCGATTTTCCGGCGCTGACCCGTGAATGCCGTTCGTGTGGTTCGTGAGGTTCGTGGTTAGAATCCTGGCGATACCGATCCGCGCTCTCTCAGAAAAAGCCTGGATCCCCGCTTTGGCTGCTACGCGCCTCCGCTTCCGCGGTCGCGGGGAAAAGCGGAAGTTCGTTGCCTGATGAAGTCCTGGACTGCCCTGTGCGCGCCCTGGAAGGCCGCTGAAGGCGGTTCCGGGGTCGGGTGGTACATCGGTTGCTATTCTCCCTGGCGAAAATTTTCGCCCGCCTAAGGCGCGTGTTTTTGCGCGCCCTCAGCGGGTCGCCGCGGCGAAGTCCTTCTGGAAGCCTGCCAGCGCCCCGGCGTCGCAGTCCGACACCGCCCAGAACACCAGGCCGCCCCTGCCCCACCGGATCAGGTTGTAGCCGTCCTTCTGCTGCACCGACGGCTCGGCCGGCGCGTCCCCTGGCCAGATGAACAGGTTGATCACGTGGGCCTGGCGGTGGAACACCAGGGCCGCGACCCGGCGCCCGTCGATCCGCTCCAGCCGGCCGCCGACCAGCGGATAGCCTTGCGAGGCGAGGTCGACCACCGGCGGGGCGAAGTCGATCTTGCCGTTGAACCAGGGCTTCACCGTGTGGCGGTCGGAGGTCTGCACGTCGACCAGGTGCTGGGCTTCAAGCGAGCGGGCCTGGGCGTCGACCAGCTCGCTCTGCAGGCTGACGCCGGTGGGGATGAAGGCGAACAGGGCGACGCTGGCGGCGAGCGCCCCGACCGCGCCGCTCATCACCCAGGTCTCGCCCCTCACGGCGCGGCGGCGACGCCGCGGCGCCTCGGCTTCGGCGATGGCGGCGTCCAAGCGGTCGAACAGGCTCGGCGGCGCGGTATAGGCGAGCGGCGCGGCTTGCAGCTGCGCCTTCACCGCGCGGATCGCCGCCGACTCAGCGGCGCAGCCGGCGCAGGTGGCGACGTGGACTTCGAGCGCCAGGGCGTTGCCGGCGTCGAGTTCGCCGTCGACCAGGGCGTGGAGCAGCAGTTCCTTGTCGGGGCAGGCGCTCATGACGTGGGCTCCAATACCCCCATCCGCTCGCCCAGCATGCGGCGGGCGCGGGCCAGGCGCGACATCACCGTGCCCATCGGCACGGTGGTGATCTCGGCGATCTCGCGATAGCTGAGTTCCTCCAGGTCGCGCAGCACCAGCGCCTCGCGGAACGGTTCGGGAAGGGTTTCGATGGCCCGGCGCAGGGCTGCCACGTCGCCCTGGCGGATCAGCGCGTCTTCGGCGGAGGTCTCTTCCGCCGGCGTTTCGGCCATGGCGATCTCGGCGGCGGGCCCGGTGACGGTGCGGCCGTTGTCGCGCCGGCGCCAGTCGAAATAGGCGTTGCGCACGATCGCCATCAGCCAGGGTTTCACCTCGCCGCCGCGCAGGCTCTCGATGCCGCGATACGCCTTCAGCAACGCCTCCTGGGCGATGTCCTCGGCTGCGGCGGCGTCACGGGCGAGGTACCGGGCCAGGGAGTAGGCCGCGTCGATATGCGGGGCGATCAGTTCGCGGAACCGCGGCGCCCCGGAGGGACGGGAGAGGGACGCCGCGGTTCCGGCCGGGCCGGGGCGAGGGGAACCGCTTCCGGGTGCCGAACTGAATCCCGCCGGCCCGCCCGCAGTCGAGCGCGCCGGGCTCCTTCGGAAAGGAAGGAGACGACCGTTCATACGGGCGAGAAGGGCCGGGAGATCACGTGCAGGGCGCCTCTATTTCACCACCACCTTGCCGACCATCTTCGGGTGCAGCGAGCAGAAGTAGCTGTAAACGCCCGGCTTGGTGAAGGTGAAGCTGTAGCTGTCGGCGCTGTCCATCGCCTTGGAGTGGAACGAGCCGTCGACCGCCCGCACGGTGTGCGGAATGTCGTCGTTGTTGGTCCAGGTCACCGTGGCGCCGGCCGCGACCGTGATCGGCGTGGGCCCGAAGGCGAAGTTGTCGATGGTGACGGCGGCGCCGGGAGCCGCCGCCAGCGCGGCGCCGATCGCGCCGAATCCGAGCGTGGCGACGAGGGCCGCACAGGCGGCCATGCGAAGTCGAGTCATCCGATATTCCTTTTGGGTCTGAGTCTTAGGCGAGCGTCTGGTCGATGACCGGCAGGGCCTCACCCCGCGCGACGAAGCTGACTTCGCGCACGCCGAGCACGCTCCGCAGCTTGTCGGCCGGCGCCGCCATCGGCCCCGGCGTCGCGCCCGGCGTTCCGGGCGCCGCTTGCGGAAAGGCGGTGGAGCGGGCGGTGTAGAAGGCGACGTGGCCCTCGACCTTCTGCTGCACCTGGTGGATGTGGCCGTTGAGCACGGTGACCGAACCGAACCGCGCCAGCAGCGCCAGCGCCTGGGCGCTCTCGTCGGTGCCCCAGCCCCAGTCGGGATAGACCGCCCAGAGCGGGATGTGAGCGAAGACCACGATGGGGGTCGACGAGCGGTGGGCGGCGAGGTCGTCCCGCAACCACACCAGCTGATCGGCGCCGAGGCTGCCGAGACCGCCGGCCTTCAGGTTCACCACATTGACCAGGGCGACGAAGTGCACGCCGGAATGGTCGAACGAATACCAGCCGGCGCCCTTAGTCCCCTTGCCGTAGCGGTCGAGGAACAATTTGCCCTCGCCCTCGTCGAGCACGTCATGCTCGCCGGGAACGTGGAACACCGGCACGCCGGCCGACCGGATGATCTGGTCGGCGTCGTCGAACTGATCTGGCTTGGAAAGCTGGCTGACGTCGCCGGTGTGGATGATGAAATCCGGCCTCACCGGCATGGCGGCGATCTTGGTGATCGCCTCGCGGAAGGTGACCCGCGCGTCCGGATTGAACGGCTTGGAAAAGCCGATGTGGCTGTCGCTAACCTGGACGAAACTGAACGGCGCGGCCTTCGCCGTCGCAGCCGCCGCCTCAAGCCCGATGGCGGCCGGCACGCCGCCGGCCAGGGTCCAGACCAGGCCCGTCCCGGCCCAGGTCATGCACTTCAGAAAACCGCGGCGGCTCTCGACCTCCGCTTCGAACGCGCTCATGGGAGCCTCCGTCTGACTTCAGGAGGCAAGACGGCGGCCCCCGCGGACTTATTCCCAACGTCGCGAGATTTTCCGCTAAGGAGCCGTCCGATGGCCAAGATCATCATCGCTGACGCCACTGGAAGCTACGACGGCCGCGCCCTGGAGACGCGCCCGCTCGGCGGCACCGAGCGCACCGTCATCCTCTGCGCCCGCGAACTCGTGACGCGTGGCCACGACGTCACCGTGCACAGCCATTGTGACGGCGAGATCGTCGACCAGGGCGTGCGCTGGCGGCCCCTCAGCGACAAGCCGGACGATGCCTGCGACGTCTATGTGGCGGTCCAGCAGCCGGAGTTGCTCGGCTTCGTGCCGCGGCCGAAGCGGCGGGTGATCTGGGTGCTCTGGGGCGCCAACCAGCTGCGCCACTACAAGAAGCTCTGGCGGATGTGGCGGCGCCCGCCGATCCCGATCCTGATGAGCCAGTCGCAGGTGCGCGACTATTGGCCGGTGCTGCCGCATCGGCGCGACATCACCCTGATCCACCTGCCGCTGCCGGCCGAAGTGCGTGGCTTTCCACCGCTGGGCCAGCCGCCGCCCCCCCGCGCTATCTTCGCCTCCAACCCGCAGCGCAATCTGCGGGGATTGGTGGAGCTTTGGGCCGAGCGGATCCTCCCGCAGGTTCCGAACGCGGTGCTTGACGTCTACGGCGTGCACAACCTGCGGCCAAGCGAAGATGCCTGGGACGTCTGGGCCGGTGACCTTTTGCCAGCCGGCGCGTCGGCTGAGGTGAAAGCCTCGGTGCGCGTGCACCAGCCGGTTTCGAAAGCCGCGTTGATCGAGGCGATGCGGGCGGCCCGGGCGATGCTCTACCTCGGCCACAAGTGCGAGGCGTTCTGCCTGTCGCTCGCCGAAGCTCAGGCGCTCGGCACGCCGGCGGTGATCGGGCCGATCTCGGCCCTGCCGGAGCGGGTGATCGACGGCGTCACCGGTTTCCATCGCAGCGATCCGGCCGGATTCGCCGAAGCGTCGATCCAGCTGCTCACCGACGACGCGCTCTGGCGGCGGCAGCACCTGGCCGCGCTGGAGCTGCAACAAGGCATCGACGTGGCGGAGTACACCCGGCGCTTCGAGGCGGCGATCTTGGGACAGCCGCTCGGCGATGTCGCCACCGCCGCCTAACGCAGCCTGGCGCAAGGTCGAGCGTCGCCGGCTGATCGCCGAGCGGCGCGCCATCCCGGACGCGAAGCGTGCGGCGGCCAGCGCGGCGATCGAGGCGACGCTGACGGCGCGATTTCCGCCGGGTCGCCTGCCGATCGTCGCCGGCTACTGGCCGATGGCGGGCGAGTTCGATCCCCTGCCCTACCTTTGCCGGGTGATCGACGCCGGCGCCGCGGCGGCGTTGCCGGTCGTCACGCCGAAGGCGCCGTTGGCCTTCCGGCTCTGGACGCCCGAAACGCCGATGGCGGCGGGCGTCTGGGACATCCCCTATCCCGCGGACGGCGCGGACGTGGCGCCCGCCGCCCTGCTGATCCCGCTGGTCGGTTTCGACGCCGCTAACCACCGGCTGGGCAACGGCGGCGGCTATTACGACCGCACACTGGCGGCGCTTTCCCCGCGGCCGATCGCCATCGGCGTCGGCTTCGAACTCGGCCGGCTCGCCAGCATCGCGCCGGCGCCGCACGACCAGGGCATGGATGTCATCGTCACCGAGGGCGGCGCATTCAATCAACAAACTAGTTGACTATCAACTGATCTGTTGATTGACTGAGGCCATGAAACTCGTGGCCGAAATCCAGCAAGACAGCGACGCCGAGGCGCTTGACGCGGTGTTCTTCGCCCTCAGCGATCCCGTGCGGCGCGCGATTCTGGAGCGGCTGGACGGGCAGGCGCTGCTGGTCTCGGAGATCGCCGCCCCTTTCGGCATCTCGCTGCAGGCGGTGTCGCGCCACATCCAGGTGCTGGTGCGCGCCGGTCTCGTCACCCAGGCCCGCACCGGGCGGATCAGCCGTTGCAGCCTGGACGCGGAACCGCTCTCCGAAGCGGCCGCCTGGATCAATCGTTACGCCAAATACTGGCAGGGCCAGTTCGAGACCCTGGCCCAGCACCTCATCCGTATCGAGAAGGAGAAGCCATGAGCTACGCCGACACCATGGCGGCGCTGAACGCCAAGCGCACGCAGATCGAAGCGATCCAGGCGGAGATGCGCGAACTGCAGGCCGGCGTCGAGCCGCAGGAAGTCGCGGACTACGTGCTGGCCGGCTGGAACGGCCCGGTCCGGCTATCCGATCTCTTCGGCGCCAAGCGCGACCTCATCGTGATCCACAACATGGGGACAGGCTGTCCCGCCTGCACCATGTGGGCCGATGGGTTCAACGGCGTCTACGACCACCTCGCCGCCCGCGCCGCGTTCGCGCTCGTTAGCCCCAATCCCGTCGCGACTCAGAAGACGTTCGCCGCCAGCCGTGGCTGGCGCTTCCCGATGGTGAGCTACGGAGACAGCGCCTTCGCGGAAGACATGGGCTTCCGCGAAGGCGGCGAGCCGCTCGACGACAAGCTGGGCGGCTGGAACCCCGGCGTCTCGACCTTCCGCCGCGACGGCGAGCGGATTCTTCGCCTCTCCAACGCCGAGTTCGGCCCTGGCGACGACTTCTGCGTCGTGTTCCACCTGTTCGACCTCATCCCCGGCGCCGACCCAAGCTGGCGGCCGCGCTACAGCTACGCCCAGGAGACCGCGCAATGAGCTACGCCGACACCATGTCCGCGATCGGCGCCAAGCGCCGCCAGATCGAGGCTCTGCGCGTCGAAATGCGCGCGTTGCAGAGCGCCATCGAGCCCGAGCCCGTCGCCGACTACACCTTCCAAGGCTGGGGCGGACCGGTGCGGCTCTCCGACCTCTTCTGCGAGAAAAACGACCTGTTCGTGATCCACAACATGGGCACGACCTGCCGCTATTGCACGTTGTGGGCCGACGGCTTCAACGGCGTCTACGAGCACCTCGCCGACCGCGCCGCCTTCGTGCTGGCGACGCCCAACACGCCGCAGGTGCAACAGCAGTTCGCCAAGAGCCGCGGCTGGCGCTTCCCGATGGTTTCGCACCAGGGCAGCAGCTTCGCCACGGACCTGGGCTATCGGCTCGAGCACGGCGACGAAGTGGGCGAGAACTCAAGCCGGTGGGTTCCGGGCATCTCCGCGTTCCAGAGGGATGCTTCAGGCATCCGCCGCGTCTCCAACACCGAACTCGGCCCCTACGACGACTTCTGCTCGGTGTGGCACTTCCTCGACATGCTGCCCGAACGCGAGGCACGATGGGAACCGAAGTTCAAGTACGCCTAAGCAGAGCGGGCTAACATCTCCCCCTTCTATCGGTCATGGCCGGGAGTTGAGAATGGGGCTCCAAAGCGCCCGCTCTCAACCCAGCGGCTTGCCCGTCTCCAACAGGCTCTTGAGGCTGGACATGATCATCGGCCAGCCGGTCGAGATCGCGCCGATCAGCTTGGATTCCGCCGCTGGCATGGTGTGGGTGACCGTGAGCTTGGTCAGTTCATCGCCGAGCGCTTCCAGATCGAAACTGCAGACGGACTCGCCCTCGGCCTTCATCGCCGCGTCATGCTGATGCAGCCAGGTGACGGAGAAATGACGCGGCGGCTCGAACGCCAGCACCTTGCCAGTGTCCCAGGCGTTGCCCTCGGGGCCGACGATGGCGAAGTCCGCGCCGACGGCCCAGGAAGATTCCTGGTGGTAGCCGGACCAGAACACCTTGTTCTGCGCGGGGTCGGTCAGGGCTTCGAACACCTTCGCGGCCGGGGCGCGGATGTAGGTGATGTAGAGGAAGCGGCTCTCAGTCATGGGTCTCTCCTTCGAGGCGTCGTTTGAGGTCGGCGAGGGCCGCGAGGCGCCCGCGGTCGTACTTGCCGATCCAGCGATCGGCGATCTCCTGGATCGGCACGGGATTGAGGTAGTGCAGCTTCTCGCGACCGCGCTTTTCAGTGGCGACGAGGTTGGCGGCTTCCAACACCGCCAAGTGCTTGCTCACCGCCTGCCGCGTCATCCCCCTGCCCAGGCAAAGCTCGCCCAGCGTCTGCCCGCCACGCTCGCGCAGGTCGTCGAGCAACTTGCGTCGGCTGGCGTCGGCCAGCGCCTTGAACACCACGTCCATAGCCATGACGGATCATATGCAACTAATTAGTTGCTTATTCTAGCACTATCTGAAGACGCGACGTTCGCGCCGCCGGGTCGCTTGCGGTCGGGTGCGCCGCAGGTAGTTTATGAACAACGCGGCGAAGACGAGGTCGCCGCCGATCAGGCCGAACAACCGCCAGAGGTGGAGCATGGTGAGCGCGCCGACCAACACTGTCACGACCGCCGCCAGTTTACCCAGCGCGCCAATGGCGATCAGCGGCCGAAACCGCGCCGGATCGAGCGCGACGCGAGCGTAGCCGTAGCCGAACCCCGCGATCAGCACCGCCGCGAGGTCGACCAGCACAACATTGGTTCCGGATATCGGATCAAGCGCGAGCAGCGCCACAAACCACCCCTGCCCCACCGACATCGCCGCGGCGACCATCAGGTTCGCCGCGGCGGCGATGCCGAACAGCCAGCGGGCGTAAGCGTTCATCGGTCCTCACGTCCATGATGGATGCGCGTAACGAAAACAGTTTCGCCTTCGACTTTATAGCGGATGACGTAGGCGCCGCGGCCGAAGCGCACGATCAATTCGCGCCAGCCAGGGTCGCCGGCGGGCCGGCCGCGCTCGGAAAACTCGCTGAGAGATAGGACCGCGGAAGTGATCACGTCGGCCGCCCGCGCCGCGGCGCGTTCGCTTCTGAGCGCGAGATAGCTCGTCAGGCGTTCGATGTCGTATTGTGCGGCCGGAGCCAGCCGAACCGACCGGACAATCACTTCCGCTTTTCGCTAAACCGACGCTTCAAAGCGGCCTTGAAATCCCGCATCACCGTTTCGGCGTCGAGGTACTCGCCGGTGCGCCTGTACTCATCGTAGCGCGCGTAATCTTCGTCCCAACTGCTCTCCAGACCCTGAGAGATTAGGCCCGCCGCGTAGTCGTCGACAGAACGCCCCGCGGCCTCGGCGGCGGCTTTCAGGCGCCGGCCGAGTTCTTCGCTGAGTTCGAGTTTGAAATCGCCGTCAGCCATCGGCGGAGTCTCCGACGGTCGGGCGCTCCCGTCAACTATCCAGGAAGCTGCGCAGTTTTCGGCTGCGGCTGGGGTGCTTCAGCTTGCGCAGGGCCTTGGCTTCGATCTGGCGGATGCGTTCGCGGGTGACGCTGAACTGCTGGCCGACCTCTTCGAGGGTGTGGTCGGTGTTCATGCCGATGCCGAAGCGCATGCGCAGCACGCGTTCTTCGCGCGGGGTCAACGACGCGAGGACGCGCGTCGTCGTTTCGCGAAGATTGCTCTGGATCGCCGCGTCGATCGGCAGCACGGCGTTCTTGTCCTCGATGAAGTCGCCCAGGTGGCTGTCTTCCTCGTCGCCGATCGGGGTCTCGAGACTGATCGGCTCCTTGGCGATCTTCAGCACCTTGCGCACCTTCTCCAGCGGCATGGCCAGCTTCTCGGCCAGCTCCTCCGGGGTCGGCTCGCGGCCGATCTCGTGCAGCATCTGGCGGCTGGTGCGGACGATCTTGTTGATCGTCTCGATCATGTGCACCGGGATGCGGATCGTGCGCGCCTGATCGGCGATCGAACGGGTGATCGCCTGCCGTATCCACCAGGTGGCGTAGGTGGAAAACTTGTAGCCGCGGCGGTACTCGAACTTGTCGACCGCCTTCATCAGGCCGATGTTGCCTTCCTGAATAAGATCAAGGAATTGCAGGCCGCGGTTAGTGTATTTCTTGGCGATCGAGATCACTAGGCGCAGGTTGGCCTCGACCATTTCCTTCTTGGCCTGACGAGCTTCGCGCTCGCCCTTCTGCACGGTCTGGACGATGCGGCGATAGTCGTCGATCGGCAGGCCGGACTCGGTCGCCAGAGCGCCGATTTCCGAACGGATCTCGCCGATCTGGCTGGCGTCGTTCTCGACGAACTTGGTCCAGCGGATGCCTTGCGGCGCGACCTTTTCCGACCACGCCGGGTCGAGCTCGCGGCCCAGGTAGGCGCGCAGGAATTCGACGCGGCTGATGCCGTAGCTGTCGGCGAGCCGCAGCAGGCGCCCTTCCAGGCCGATCAGGCGGCGGTTGATCGCGTAAAGCTGATCGACCAGGGCCTCGATACGGTTGTTGTTGAGTTTCAACGTCTTCAGGTGTTGGACGATGGTCAACGTAGCCGCCTCGTAGGCGCGGCGGTCGGCCTCGGTCAGGTCCTCGCCGCGCAGGCGATGTTCGACCAGCTTTTCCTGCAGGCGGCGGAACGCCTCGAACTCGCCGGCGATGGCGTCGAGCGTGGCCATGACGCCTTCGCGCAGCTCGGCTTCCATTGCGCTGATGGTGGGGCCGGCGCCGTCGTCGAAGTCGTCGTCGTCGTCGGTGACGCCGGGCGGCGGCTTGCCGCCATCTTCTTCGTCTTCGTCGCGGGCGACAGGCTCGGCTTCGATCTGCTCGCCGGCGACGGCTTCATCGGACAGCGCCTGGGCGACCTGGCCGCCGTAGGTTTGCTCAAGGTCGATCACCTCGCGCAGCAGGATGCGGCCAAGGCCGAGCTCCTCGCGCCAGACCATGATGGCCTCGAAGGTCAGCGCGCTCTCGCACAGCCCCCGGATCATGGTGTCGCGGCCGGCTTCGATGCGCTTGGCGATGGCGATCTCGCCCTCGCGGCTCAAGAGCTCGACCGAGCCCATTTCGCGCAGGTACATCCGCACCGGGTCGTCGGTGCGGTCGTAGGCGCTTTCCTTGGTGGTCTCGACCACCGTGGTTTCTTCGCGCACGGCGACGTCGCCGCCCTCTTGTTCGGGCGCGTCTTCCTCGGCCTCGACCACGTTGACGCCCATCTCGGACAGCATCGCCAGCGTGTCTTCGATCGACTCGGAGGTGACTTCCTCGCTCGGCAGCACCTTGTTCAGCTCGTCCATGGTGACGTAGCCGCGCGCCTTGGCCTGCTTGATGAACTTCTTGACCCCGGCGTCGGTCAGATCGAGCAGCGGCCCATCGGGCGGCGGCGGGCTCTCCGGCGCTTCAGTCGTGGTCGTTTCGGTCATCTACTTCTCCGAAAATCGGGCGGCTGGCCTCCTGCAAGGCCGGCGCCGAAGATGGTTTATGGAAACAAAAATGAAAGGGTCGGCGTCAAATCGACCCATCCTCTTCAAATATGGTTCCCGACTTGAGGGCCCGGCGCAGTGAATCGCGCTCCGTCTTCAGGGCGATGACCCGTTCGGCGCCGGCGCCCGCGGCCAAGGCCGCTTTGGCCTGGTCCATGGCTTCCTCCAACGCCGCCAGCCGGTTCATCGCCGAAAAGGCGTGCGACCACTGGGACCTGGCGCTTGCGAGGGTGACGTCTGATCGAATAAAGGGCGCGCCCGATTTCGCGGCGGCCCGGTCGACGTCATTCAGCAGCGCACTAAATCCTCGTGAGCCGAGATGGCGTCGCAAGGACGCGGTGTCAAGGTGCTCCGCCTCCAACCGCAGGCGGATGATTTCGCTGACCAATTCAATCAGCGCCGGATCGCCGAAGCCGTGGGCGGTCAACTCATCGAGCACCGGGTCCAGTGCGCCGGGGTCGGACACGGCGTAGCAGGCCAGCGCCGCGGGCAGCGGCTCGATGTCGCGGGCGAGACGGTGGGCCGCGGCTCGGCCCTGGTCGGTGAGGCGCGGATCGGGACCTTTGAAGCCGCGCTTGCCGCGCCAGGGCTCGGGCGCCGCGGCGGCGGGGAACATGATGTCGAACCGCCGCTGCAACTCGTCGCGGTAGCTTTGCGCGAGCTCCGGGTCGGTGATCGCGCTGGCGGCCTTGCGCAGGCGCTGCCTAAGGCCGGTGCGCCGCTCTGGCGTATCCAACGGCTCGATGTCGCGTTCGCGGACGAACAGCAGATCGACGAACGGGGTGGTGTCGGCCAGACGCGCCTTCAGCGCCATCGCGCCTTGCTCGCGAAGCACGTCGTCGGGGTCCTTGCCGCCGAGCGCCAAGGCAAATTTGAAGCTGCGCGGCGCCCTCAGCACCGGCAGGCCCCGGTCGATGGCGCGGAACGCCGCCGCACGTCCCGCCCGGTCGCCATCGAAGCACAGCGTCGGTTCGGGATGCAGGCGCCAGAGCATCTCCATCTGCTCTTCGCCGAGCGCCGTGCCCATCGACGCCACCGCCGCGACGCCGGCCCGCTGGCAGGCGATCACGTCCATGTAGCCCTCGACCACCACGAGGGCGGTGTCGTCGCCGCCCGCGTGCAGCAGCCGCCGCGCTTCGGGCAGGCCATAGAGCACCCGGCCTTTGTGGAAGACCGGCGTCTCCGGGCCGTTGAGGTACTTGGCCCGCGCCTGCGGATCGAGCGCCCGGCCGCCAAACGAGACCGTGCGGCCGCGGCCGTCGGCGATCGGGAACATGACCCGCTCGCGGAAGCGGTCGTACGGCGCGCCGCCATCCTCGGGCGAGATCAGCAGGCCGGCGTCGACCAGCCCCTGCGGGTGGGCGCCCTTGGCGATCAGATAGTCCTTCAGCTTGGTGCGCCCGGCGGGCGCATAGCCGATCCGGAACCGCTTCCAGTCTTCCTCCGGCAAGCCGCGGCGGGAGAGGTATTCGCGGGCCTCGCGACCGGCGGGACGGCGCAGTTCCGCCTCGAACCAGGCGGCGGCCAGTTCCAGCCAGTCAGTCAGGCCGGCGATCTTCTTGTCGGTCCCGGCGGACCTGGGATCGGGGGTCGGCAGCACCATGCCGGCCTCCTGCGCCAGCCGCTCAACCGCCTCGGTGAACGAGAGCCGTTCGGTCTCCTGCAGGAAGGCGATCAGGTCGCCGTGCTTCTGCGAGGAGAAATCGTGGAAGAAGCCCTTGTCGTCATTGACGAAAAACGATGGCGACTTTTCCTTGGTGAAGGGCGAGAGGCCGACGTATTCGCGGCCCTGCCGGCGCAGCTTCACGGTCTTGCCGATCACATCGGACAAGCGCAGCCGAGATTTCAGCTCATCGAGGAAGGCGTCGTCGAAGCGCACGCGGCATCATACGCGGATTGGGCCGGAGTCGCACCAGCGCGATCCGCCGCGCCCCACCCGCGTATCGCCCCCGTTGTCGAGCTGGAGCGTCAGTCGGCCCCTGTCCTGCAATAACTTGGCCTTGAAAGAATTCGCAGGTCACCGGTCGATTCAGTGATTCTTGACCATGAAGATTATTCAAATGTTGGGTACGTCGGTGCGACGACAGTTGCATGGCAAATCTGGCTGATCAGGCGTCGGCGACGACCGACGACGCGACCCCGCCACGCGCCGCCATCGGCGGGCGCCGGCCAATGGCCCTGTTGATCAGCCCCAAGCCCGCACACATGGCCGAGATCAAGGCCGCCGCCCATGAGGCGTTGCCCGGCTGCGATGTGGTGGTCTGCACCGACGCCGCCCGCGCCCTGGCCCGCGCCGAGACCGCGCGGCACTTCGGCTGGACGCCGTCGATCTTCGTGTTCGACTACCGCGGCGGCTACGCCGGCGATCTGGCCGACCAGCTGCGCCTGGTGCGCGCGGCCGAACCGGCCGCCGAGCTGGTGGTGCTGATGGATGACGGCGACCTGAAGCTGTGGCGCGCGGCGCTGCAGGTCGTGCAGTCGCCGGACAAGCTGACCTTCATGATCGCGCCGCTCTATCGTCCCGACGCCGCCGCGACACTGAAATCGCTGGCCGATCGTCACGACGCCGTCACCGCGCGCCTCAACGCCGCCGAGTCGGGCAGCCGTACGATCCAGGGGTTGGAGACCGAAGTGACGGCGCTCAAGGCGCGGCTTGAGATCGCCATGCACGCCGCCGAGCACGATCCGCTGACCGGGATCCTTAACCGCGCCGGCTTCGTCACCGAGCTGACCACCCGGCTGGCGCGCGATCGGCGCTCGCAGACCATCCTGCTGGTCGACCTCGACCGGTTCAAGCTGGTCAACGACACACTGGGCCACCACGCCGGCGACGACCTGGTGCGCAAGATCGGCTCGGCGATGGCCTCCGTGATGCCCCCCGGTGGGGTGCTGGCGCGACTGGGCGGCGATGAGTTCGGCATCGTCATCGAAGGGGCCGGCGACCAGGCGGTCAACGAGTTCTGCGCCCAGATCTTGCGGGTCTGCTCCCAGGCCAGACGGGTCGCTGGCCACGAGGTGCAGATCAGCGCCTCGATCGGGGTCGCGCGTCAGGACGAGAGCCGCAGCGAGGTCTCGCTGATGCGCCGCGCCGACCTGGCGCTCTACGCCGCCAAGCGCGAGGGCCGCAACCGCTACCGCCGCTACGACGCGGCGCTGGAGAAGGTGACCAAGCGCCGGCTCTCGATCGAGAACGGCCTGGAGCAGGCGTTGCGCACAGGCCAGTTCCGTATGGCCTACCAGCCGATCGTCACCGCCAAGAACGCCCACGTGTTGGGCTTCGAGGCGCTGGTGCGCTGGGACAGTCCCGAGCATGGCGCCGTCTCCCCGGCGGAGTTCGTACCGGTGGCCGAGGAGACCGGTCTGATCCTCGACCTCGGCGACTGGATCACCCGGCAATCGTTCAAGGACGCCCGGCGATGGGGCGGCCCATACGTCTCGGTGAACCTCTCGGCGCGGCAGTTCCTGCGCCAGAATGTGGCCGAGCGGATTTTGCGCTACGCCGAGGAGGCGGATCTTTCGCCCAGCCGAATCCAGATCGAGCTGACCGAGACCGCGATCATCGACGATGTCGAACGCGCCGCCCATAACCTGAAGGTGCTGCGCTCGGCCGGCATGCGGGTGGCGCTGGACGACTTCGGCACCGGCTATTCGAGCCTGACCTACCTCAATCAGTTCGCCATCGACTGCATCAAGATCGACAAGTCGTTCGTCGACAACGTCACTAACGACAAGCAGTCGGCGATCATCGTCGCCTCGGTGACGCGGCTCGCTTCCTCGCTGGGGATGGGGGTGGTGGCCGAAGGCGTCGAGACCGAGCAGCAGCGCGACGTGTTGACCGCCGCCGGCTGCGGGGCGCTGCAGGGCTATGCGTTCGGCAAGCCGATGTCGCCACGCGACGTGAAGGTCTTGCTCGACGCCAGCGGGCAGAAATTCGATGACGTTCCGACCCTGGTTGCGCCTAGGTCCTATCAGCGGGGCTCGCTGATGATGGCGAGCAGCGATGCGACCTTCGACGACCGCTCCGAAGGCGGCGTCTACGCGAGGGGGTCGCTGCGGCTGGCTCGCGGCTGATCAAACGAAATCAGGCCGCTCCGGATGGAGCGGCCTGATCGAGATCGTCAGCGCCAGTGATGGTAGCCGTAACCACCACGCCAGCCGCCGCGCCCGCCCCAGCCACCGCGCCAATAGTGGTTGTAGTACCAGGCGTGGTACGGATAGGGACGGAACACCCAGGCGCCGCCGTACCAGACCCACGGATTGTACCAGCCAGGCGCCGCATACAGGTATGGACCACCGGCGTAGTAGAAGGCCGGGGCGCCGCCGCGCACGACGTAGCCTTGCGGGCAACCGACGCTGGTCGCGTTGTTGCCGGAGTCGGCGGCGATCACCGCGCCGCTGGTGCCGCCGATGACCGCACCGGCGGCCGTAGCCCCGCCGCGACCGCCGGAAACGCCCGCGCCGATCAGGGCGCCGAAGATGCCGCCGAGGATAGCGCCGCCAGCCACGTCACCATGCGCCTTGACGCAGTTGTCGCGCGCCCACTGCTCGGCATAGGCCGCGTAGCGCTGATCCTGAGCCTGCTGCGCCTGGTCCTGCGCGCTCGGGCTATAGCCGGGCGGCGGCGGCGGCGGCTGCGAACCATTGTAGCCGGGGGGCGGCTGGGTCGCATAGCCGGGCGGCGGCCCGTTGTCGGCGCTGCCGTTCGGCGGGGCCCCACGGTAGTCCGGCGGCGGACCGCCGGAATTGTAGTCCGGCGGCGGGCCATCATTGCCGTTGTAGTCGGGCGGCGGACCGTTATTGCCGTCATATCCGGGCGGCGGACCGCCATTGTAGCCAGGGGGCGGGCCGCCATTGTTGTCCGCAGGCGGCTGGCCGTAGCCATTGTAATTCGGCGGCGGGCCACTGTTATTGTTGTCTGGCGGCGGCTGATTGTAGCCTTGGGCGAGGGCGGAGACCGGCAGCGAGGTGGCAGCCATCGACACGGTGGTCGCCAGCATCACAGCTCGGGTCAGGAACTTCGTGGTCATAAGCTTCAGGATTCCTACGCAAAGGCGACGTTCCCGCCATATAAACAGGACAAAGCTGAACGGCCGCTGAGCGTTCCATTCAGGTTTGTTGCGGGAAGAAGACCAGAGCGTCGCAGCTAAGCTAGCTGTGCGGGCGAATTTAGGGCGCCGCGACGCGGGCCAGCTTCTCGGGGTTCACCACCATATAGATCGCCGCCAGGCGCCCCGCACCGTCCGGCTGGAAGGCGACGCTGATCAGGCCGTCTTCGGTCTCCAGAATCGCGCCCAGGTAGCCGTTGACCCTGGCCAGGCGCACCTTGGGCGTCCGAAGCCAGTGGTTGCGCCATTGCAGCCCCCTGATCAGCGCCACAATGTCGTCGCGACCCACCAGCGGCCGCAGCGCCGCGCTGCGCTTGCCGCCGCCGTCGGTGATCAGCACGGCGTCTTCGGCCAGGATCGCTTTCAGACCTTCCAGGTCGTTGTTGCGCGCGGCTTCCATAAAGGCGACGGCGAGACGCGCGGCCTCCTCCTGACCGACCGAAAAGCGGGGCCGGACGTCGCGAACATGGTTGCGGGCCCGGAGGGCGAGCTGGCGGCAGGCGGCCTCGGAGCGACCCAGCGTCTCCGCCACCGCGGCATAGTCGGCCTCGAACACGTCGTGCAGCAGGAACACCGCCCGCTCCAGCGGCGAGAGCCGCTCCAGAGCCAGCAGAAAGGCCACGGATACCTCTTCGGCGCGCTCAAGCGGGTCCGCCATCAGGTCTTCGATCAGCGGCTCGGGCAACCAGGGACCGCGATAGGCGGCGCGGCGAGACTTCTCGGCGCGCAGGCGGTCGATGCACAGCCGCGTCGCGGTGCGGATCAGCCAGGCGGCGGGATCGGCGATCTCATCGCGATCAGCGCCCTGCCAGCGCAACCAGGCGTCTTGCACAACGTCCTCGGCTTCGGACACGGAGCCCAGCATCCGGTAGGCGAGCCGCGCGAGCCGCGGGCGCTGAGCCTCGAAGTCCGCCGCCGCGGTCATGCCGCCAGCAACGCCGGCCGCTCGAACGGCGCGGCCTCGCCCGCCACGGTGACCTTCGAGCAGGCCTTGCCGTAGCCCAGCGCGTATTTCAGCGTGGGGTACATCCGCCCGGTGGTGATGGTGAGCGCGATGGCGACCAGCCCCTTCTCGCCCCAGCGCCGCACGATCTCGTCGCGCAACGGATCGGCAGCCTCAAGGTCTCGGTCCAGCGAGGCTTGGGCGAAGCGATAGGCGAGCGCGGCGCCGTCTCCCATCGTCGCCAGGTCGCCGGCGAGAATGGCGCGCAGCACCGCCCGTTCCACGCCGCTCTTCACCGCCATATCGACGCCGATCTGGGTGCACGGGCCGCAATCTTCGCGCAATGTGGCCACCACGCCGGCGGCGGCGAGCGCTTCGGCCGGCGCATCGCGGCGCGGGACCAGGCCCGACAGCACCGAGAACTTCAGGAAGGTCGCTGGGCTCGCCGCCAGCAAGGCACGCAGATAGCTCGCGTCGTAGCTGAACGCCCGTTCGAACGGGCGGATGGCGAGGCGGTCAAGCAGGGCTCTGAGCATGGCGGGTCTCCTCTCTAGGGTAAGCGGCGGCGAGCCAAGCGGCCAGCAGGGCCGGCAGCAGGACGCCAGGAAAATCTCGGGCGAGGTCGGCCAGACAGGCCGGGTCGCCCAGCGCGTCGGTCAGGTGGACGCCGGCATGAAGGCAAAGGAACAGGGCGGCGGCGACGCTCGCGCCTCGGGCCAGCGGTGATGGCCGCGTCGCCAGCCAGCCGAACGCCAGGCCCACGACGAGGTAGGCCGCACCGATGTCCTTCACGAAATGGGCGTTGAACGGTCCGGTCATCGGCACGCCGGGCACGACGCCGTACCACCAGCGGCCCGCGGCGAGCATCACCAGGCCATTGCCGCCCATGGTCAGGGCGAGGATGGCCGCAAAGAGGCGCTTCAGCGGGTTTTGTGTCGGGTCCATGCGCCAAGGACGTACGGCGCAGGTTTGCTGTGACATCCGACAGAAAAAAGCCGCCTCGATAACCCTGTCCCGTCATCGTCTCGCCACCCTGTTTGAGCTATGTAGATGACGCCGGGGGGCCGAGCTTTCGTCCGAGGAGGTCGCGATGAGCGAGCGCCTGCAAAGCCCCGAATTCGACGCTCCGGTTCGCCCGGCCAATGCCGCCGAGCCGCAGCGCCAGCACATTCTGATCGTCGACGATCACGCACCCAGCCGACGGCTCTGCGCCGGCTACTGCGACCTGTTCGACCACACCAGCGAGACGGTCGGCGGTGGCGGCGAGGCGATCGAAGCGCTGCGGCGCGCGCGCTTCCACGCGGTGGTGATGAACGTGCACATGGCCGAAGCCGGCGCCCTGGACGTGCTGAATGCGATCCGAGCCCTGCCTTCGCCGGTGAACGACACGCCGGTGATCGGCCTGACGGCGGTCGGGCGCGGCGAGGAGGCCCAGCGCTGGCTGGGCGCGGGCTTCTCCGGCGTGCTTGCCAAACCGATCACCGCCGCGCGGCTCTACACCGCGCTGTGTATGGTGACCGAGGGCGTGGCTGACGTCGCCCGCAGCTGGCGCCAGCGCTGTAGGCGCGGCTTTGCACGACTGGGGCGCATCGTCGCGACGGTCGCGTTCTGACAAGGCCCTGGTTTCTCGAGGGGCCGCAATCGGCGCATGCTCGGCGTTTCGCTGATTCGAGGGACCTGAGGTCCGCCGGTCGAGCCAGATAGAGGCGCCGCCCTGCCGTCCAGAGTGCGAACCTATGCGGGATACCCACGCGCCGTAGTGGCGACCCGGCCGACGGTCACAGCCGTGCGAGCGCGCGGGGCGGATGTGGGCGACATCCTCGCGTTCTGGGCCTGGGTCGGCGTGGTGCTGGCGTTCAGCCAGTGCTGGGAGATGTATCTGACCGGGCCGGGCCCGGCGCCAATCGCCGAAACCGTCTCGGCCTCGGTCCGCGTCTTCTTCTTCCCCGTCTACACCGTGATCCTCGGGCTGGCGGTGATGCGCCTGGGCGGCGTCGGCAAGGCGTTGCTGCACTCTCCCGCGCTGGTGCTGATGTTGATCGTGACGATCGGCTCGATCCTCTGGTCGATCGATCCGCAGGTGACGGCGCGTCGGTGTATCGCGGTGGGCTTCACCACCCTCGCCGGCGTCGCGCTGGCCGAACGCTTCGCCTGGCCGCGACTGCTGGAGGTGGTGGGGGCCGCGTTCGGGATCACCGTGTTGATCTCGTTCGCCAACGTGCTGCTGATTCCGAAATACGGCATCATGCAGTTCGACTTCCCCGGCGCCTGGCGCGGCGCCTGGAGCCACAAGAACATGCTCGGCTACTACATGTCGGTGGCGTTCATGGTGTTCGTCGCCAGCGCTGTCGCCAACCCGCAGCGGCGTCGTTTCTGGTCGATCGCGGCAGCGGCGGCGGTCGCCTTGATCCTGCTTTCGGACTCCAAGACATCGCTGGTCTCATGCCTGATCGGTGCGGGCTGCATGGTGCTGATGGCCGCCAGTCGGCGTGGCCCCGCCTGGGCTGTCGCCGGCACCTATCTGTGGGTCAGCGCCCTCTTGGGCGTGGTGCTGACCATATTGATCGCGCCGAACCTGCTGTTCGGCCTGATCGGCAAGGACGCGACCTTCACCGGCCGCACTCAGATCTGGTCCGCGGTGATGCGCCAGATCGCCCTGCGGCCGATGCTTGGCTACGGCTATGGCGCGGTCTGGGACAACCACTCGATCTGGGGGCCCCTGCCCTGGATTTCGAAGGAGCAGGGCTTCGTCATCCACGAGGCCCACAATACCTGGCTCGGGGTCTGGCTGGAGCTGGGCTATGTCGGCCTGATCGCCTGGACGCTGCTCTTCGCGGCGATCTGGGCCAGGGCGTTGCCGACGCTTTATGTCCGCGGCACGACCTTTTTCGCGCTTCCATTCCTGGTCGTGTTCAGCCTGCATTCGGTCACCGAGGCGATCGCGCTGGCGCAGAACGATCTGGTCTGGATGCTGCTCTCGGCTACCGCCGTGAAGCTGGCGGCGCCGGCGTTGGGACGGCGCCAGACCTCGGCGCTCAGCCGAGCTGGGCAGCGATGACCCGGCGGACCGCCGCCCGCTCCGACATGCGGCGACGATGGTCGATCACGTTGGGAACGGTGGCCGGATCGACGCCGTCGCCCTCGATCCACCGGCTGACGGTGAACAGGTAAGGGTCGCAGATCGTATAGGTGTCGCCCATGACCCAGGGCCCCTTCAACATCTCACGCTCGACCAGCTCGAAACAGGCGCCGATTGAGCGCGGCAACGCGCGCCGCATCGCCTCGATCGCCGCCTCATCGTCCGCCCAGCGATAGCCGCGCCTGCCGTGGGCGTGCGCGACGTGCACCGTCGAGCAGAGATAGCTGTTGAACGCCTGCACAGCGGCGAAGGCGAAAGGATCGTCGAGCGGCGCGAGCTCTGCCCGCGGATAGCTTTGCGCGATGAACGCCAGCATCGCCGGTGTCTCGGTCAGCACGCCGCGATCGGTAGCGAGCGCCGGCACCCGGCCCTTGGGGTTTATGGCCAGGTAAGCCGGCTGGCGCTGTTCGTCGGCGCCGAAGTCGAGCCGCACGGTCGAATAGTCGGCGCCGGCCTCCTCCAGGGCGATATGGCTAGCCAGGGCGCAGGTGTTGGGAGCGTAGTAGAGCTTCAGCATCTCGACCTCATGGGTTCGCGCCAGCCGCGGGCGCCTTCAGCACCCGCTCGGTCGACGCCGGGAATTTCGCCAGCAGCGCCGTCGCCCGGGTCGGGCGGGCGATAAGATCGCCGTCGCAGTTCGGGCACCTGCCGCCGAGCCGTTGGTCGGCGCAGTCCGCGCAGAAGGTGCATTCGAAGCTGCAGATGCGCGCCGCGCCGCTATCCGGCGGCAGGTCGGCGTCGCAGCATTCGCAATTGGGGCGCATCTGGAGCATGAGCTTCCTTGGGCGCGGCGACGCGTCGTGATTGACCCCGCGGCCTCAACTTCCTACCTACGCGGCCGTTTGCCCGCCAGCCAGAAGGACTCACCCCCGCCATGCCCAGCGATCTGATGCCCACGCTGCTGCCTGGCGTCACCGGCGTGCTCGTGCTGGCGGACGGGACCGTGCTGCAAGGTATCGGGTGCGGCGCAGAGGGCGACGCGGTGGGCGAGGTCTGCTTCAACACCGCGATGAGCGGCTACCAGGAGATCCTGACCGACCCGTCCTACATGGCCCAGATCGTCGCGTTCACCTTCCCGCATATCGGCAATGTCGGGACCAACGCCGAGGACCTGGAACAGCACGCCGGCACGGCCGCGACCGCCGCGCGCGGCGCGATCTTTCGCGATGTACCCACCGAAGAGGCCAACTGGCGGGCCAACAGCGATCTCGACGGCTGGCTGAAGCGGCGGGGCGTGATCGCCCTGGCCGGCGTCGATACGCGCTCGCTGACCAAGTCGATCCGCGAGCGGGGCATGCCACACGGCGTGATCGCCCACCGCGCCGACGGCAAGTTCGACCTCGACGCCCTGGTCGCCAAGGCGATGGCGTGGGACGGGCTGGAGGGCCTGGACCTGGCCAAGGACGCTTCCTGCACCCAGGCCTTCGTCTGGCATGACGGGCTGTGGAACTGGCCGGACGGCTATGAGCCGGCGGCCGAGACGCCGCGCTACGAAGTGGTGGTGGTCGACTATGGGGTGAAGCGCAACATCCTGCGCGCCCTCACCTCGATCGGCGCTCGGGCGACGATCGTTCCCGCGTCGACCACCGCCGACGAAATCCTGGCGCGCAAGCCCGACGGCGTGCTGCTCTCGAACGGCCCCGGCGATCCGGCCGCGACGGGAATCTACGCCGTGCCGGAGATCCGCAAGCTGGCCGACAGCGGCAAGCCGGTGTTCGGCATCTGCCTCGGCCACCAGATGCTGGCGCTGGCGCTGGGCGCCCGCACCGTGAAGATGGAGCAGGGCCACCACGGCGCGAACCACCCGGTGAAGGACCTCACCACCGGCAAGGTGGAGATCGTCTCGATGAACCACGGCTTCACCGTCGATCGCGCCAGCCTGCCGGCGGCGGTGAAGGAGACCCACGTCTCGCTGTTCGACGGCACCAACGCCGGGCTGGCGGTCGAGGGCCGCCCGATCTTCTCGGTGCAGCATCACCCGGAGGCGTCGCCCGGCCCGAAGGACAGCCTCTACCTGTTCGAGCGCTTCGCCGGGATGATGGACAAGGCGAAGGGCGCGTAAGGTCGTCCCATTCGCTCCACAGACATCGGTCATCACCGGGGCCATGCGCACCGACAAGGGCTGGGTGCTGAACGGCGCCAAGTGCTTCATCGGCAACGCCGCCCGCGCCGAGTGGATCCTGGTGCAGGCGACGCTCGATCCGGCCAAGGGCCGCGCCGGCCAGCGCTCGTTCTTCGTCGAGAAGGGGGCGCCTGGCCTCACCGGCATGCGGATCGAGAAGAAGATGGGCCTTAGGGCCTGCGAGTCAGTCTCGTTCGCGCTGGAAGACTGCGAGATCCCGGCCGAGAACATCCTCGGCGGCGAGACCCGCGATACGCGGGCCGAGGGAACCGGGTCCAGCGCCTATGGGGCGACGATGGCGTCGCTGAACACCGCGCGGGTTGGCGTCGCCGCCAGCGCGCTCGGCCTGGCGCGGGCCGCCCTCGACGAGGCGCGCCGGTTCGCCAGGGAGAGCGGCGCCGTGCGCCATCCCAGGGTGCGCGACTAGATCGAGCGGATGATGCGCAAACTGCGGGCCGCGCGGCTCGCCACCTTGAAAGCCGCCTGGCTGGTCGACCAGCGCCGCGCCAACGTCATCGAAAGCTCGATGGCCAAGATCGCCTCGGCCGAGATCGCCCAGGAGGCCGGCATGCTCGGCATGGAGATCGTCGGCCTCGAAGCCGGCGCCGGCGACGAGCTGATCGAGAAGCTGTTCCGCGACGCCAGGGCGCTGAACATCGTCGAGGGCAAGGGCCAAATCCAGCGGGCGATCATCGCGAGGCAGCTGGTGGGGCTGCCAAGATAGCTCCGGGCATACGGCGCTCGGTGCTAAATCGCTAGCGCCGGAGCGGGCGAGCGGCCGGCGACCGGCGCGCGGTGCTCGATCGAGATTCGGGCGCCGGGGTTGGCGTCCTGCACCACCACCACGGCGCCAAGGCGTTTGGCCAGGGATTCCACGATGCTTGTGCCGAGACCGACCTTCGCGGGGGTGCGGCCGTCAGGCATGCCGACGCCATCGTCGGTAACCGACAGCGTCCAGTCGGTAGACTGTGCGCGGTAGCTGACCACGATGTCGCCGCCGCGTTCGTGGGGGAAGGCGTGCTTGAGGGCGTTGATCACCAGTTCGGTGACGATCAGGCCGAGGCTGACCGAGACGTCGGCATGAGCGATGGTCTCGTCGGCGTCGACCGTCAACCGCAGCTTGGTTGGGTCATGGATCATCGAGGCGCCGATACTCTGGCACAGCTCGGTGAAGTAGGCTCGCAGCGGAACCTCACCGGCGCTGGACGCGGTGAGCTGCTTTTGCAGTGCGGCGATCGACATCACCCGGCTGTGGGTGTCGAACAAATAGCTGCGGGTCAGCTCCGATGGGGCGCGGCGGGCGTTGAGCATCAGCACGCTGGCGATGATCTGCAGGCTGTTGGCGACGCGGTGCTGAAGCTCTTGGTAGAGGATCGCCTTCTCGCGCAGCAAGTCGTCCTTCAGGCGCTCGGCGAGGCGAGCATCCGTGACGTCGGTGACCGATAACAACAGCCGCGGGTTGGCTTGGTCGCCGTATATAAGTTGGTGGGCCGAGAGCACCAGACGGCGCGCGTCGCGGCCGACGCGCCTCAGGTCCATCTCATAGGCCTCGACCTCGGCCGCGCCCGACAGCGTGGCCGTCAGCAACGAACGCAGTTGCGGCACGTCCCATTCACCCGCCCCCAGCGAGAACAATTGACGCCCGTCGGTGCTGGTCGGCTCGATCTGGAAGGCGCGGCAGAATGAGCCGCTGGCGGCGATCACCTTGATGTCGGCGTCGAGCAGCACGATCGGGGCGTCGGACACGGCCACCATAGCCAAAGCCAAGGTGTCGGCGACGACGGCAGGCGGGGTCGATGGGTCGTCGTCCATGGCATGCCTCGCTTGTCGCGGGAGGCTCGCGAGGGAAAGCCATTCCCTGCGGCGCTCAGAGTTAGGATCGATTGGAGATCAAGGACAGACCCTGCGCGATCACAGCAGGACCTATAGCACAAATCGGCCGCTGCTTGGCAGCTAATCGTCACTCGCCGCTCACCAATTGGCGATTGCGGGATATTTGAGAAGACCTCTACGGCCGAGGGATTGGCGCCGACTCGCTTAGTTGGCCGAGGTAGTTGTCCCGCACCGCCATCGCCCTCCACTGGGCTGCGAGTTCCATGAATTCAGCGGCCATCGCTTCGCCGGGTGCGATCGCTGCATTCTCAGCGCATGCGCTGGCTCGCTGGTTGCACTGTTCGGGGGTCATCGTCGATTGAGCCTTCGGGAGGGTCGATAAAACCACCGCGCGAACAGAAAGTTCCTTTCACCCGTTCCCGGATTTATCCGCACGCATGGCGAGGTAGACCACGGCAATCCCAAACGAGGGCAATAATATAGGACAGCTGGGCCGACGTTTTCTCAAGCTATACCTTGGGACATCGGAACGGATGGCGCTTCGCGGCGTTGTGCTGTCGCGGGACGGCCTGACGCCGACCCGGGAGATACCCCAAAAATGCGCAAGTCATTGCTGGTCGCCGGCCTCGCCGTTGCGGCCCTCGTCCCGTCGCTCGCGTTCGCCCAACAGACCTGCGAGCAGCAACACGGCGACCAGGTCGCCGCCGCCGCCGCCGCGGTCGTCGGCAGTGAAGTCAGCCGGCCGGACCGCGACTGCGCTCACGCCTACGGCTACTACGACCACAACAGCCAATGGCACGCCATGGCGACCGATCGGGCCGACGCCCGCGGTTACTACGACCGCGACGGCGCTTGGGTGGATGGCGCGCCGAACGGTTACTACGACGGCGGCGGGCGCTGGGTCGCGGGTCGCGGCGAGGCTTCGGCGAGCGGTTACTACGACGGCCAAGGTCGCTGGACCCCGGCTTCCGCCAACGGCTACTACGACGATCGCGGCCAGTGGGTCGCCAGCTCCAGCGGCTACTATGACAGCGGCCACTGGGTCTCCGGCCCCACCGCCGGCGCCTATGACGCCGACGGCCACTGGATGCGCGGCGCCCGCAGCGGTCACACCGACGCCAATGGCGTCTGGGTCGCCGATGCCCAGCCAGGCTATTACGACGGCGACCACCATTGGCGCGCCGGACCGGTCCGCGGTTACTACGACACACAAGGCGTCTGGATCGGCGCGGCGGTCAGCGCTGGCGGCTACGGCGTCGACAGCGGCTACCAAGGCGCTCCTCGACATGACGTCGACAGCCGTGAAGCGTGGCTGGACCAGCGGATCCAGTCAGCCATTGGCGACGCCAAGCTGAGCGGGTTCGACGCGCGGGCCGACCGGCGCGAACTGGACTCGATCCGCCACGACGAGGCCAGCATGCGCGACAACCAGAACGGCCAGCTCTCGCCTCAGAACGAAGCGGGACTGCAGGGCCGGCTCGACCAGCTGAGTGCGACGCTTCGGCAGTCGCTACACGGCGACGGCTTCTAGGCCCTGACCATGCACGGCGAATCTCTCATCATCTTCCTCATCGTCGGCGTGCTCGCCGGCTGGCTGGGCGGCATTATCGTCAAAGGCTACGGCCTCGGCTTGATCGGCGACATGATTGTCGGCGTGATCGGCTCGTTCATCGGCGGCTGGCTGTTCAGCTACTTCCACATCCTGCGCGCCGGCGGCTTTATCGGTGACCTCATCGGCGCGACGGTTGGCGCCGTGTTGCTGCTGTTCGTGCTTCGGCTGGTGCGGCGGGCGCGGTAGAACAGGCGCCATGGCCCACTCTTCGAAACTGAAACACACCTTGATCCTCGCCGCCACGGTCGGCCTCGCCTTGACCCTCGCCGCCTGCGCGGCCGGTTCGGGCGAGTCCGAGCATGCGGCGTCCGGCGGCATCCTGGCGCAGTTGCTGCTCGGCTTCTGGCACGGCCTGATCGCGCCGGTGATGCTGATCGTCGAGGTGATCGACAAGTTCGCGCCGCACCTGCTGCCCTGGAACGTGCGGATCTACGAGGCGCGGGGCACGGGCGTGATCTACGACATCGGCTTCTACTTCGGCCTCGTCGGCAGCCCGCTGATCGCCCACACCAGCTGGTCGCGCCGGCGTCCCTAAGCGCCGGCGTCGCCTACCCCGCCGCCGCACGCTCCTTCTCGGCCATGCGCCGGATCAGTTCGCGGCGCTCCTCCAGGCCGCGGTGCAGTTCGACCATCACCTTGGCGGCCGAAGCGTCCTGCTGGATCGCGCTCCAGTAGGCGGCGACCTTGGGGTTGGCGGGGATCGGGTCGGGCGTATCGGTGGCTGGCAACACGTTCTCGATCATGAATAAAGCGGGAACCAAGGTGCAGTCGGCCAGGGTGAGGCGGCCCAGCAGCGCATAGCCGCCGGCCCCGTCGATGATCTTCTCCAGCGCCTCCACCCCGCGCACCACCTGACCGGCCAACAGGTCGCGCACCGCTTCGCTGCGGGTGGCGCGGCGGGTCTGGCCGGAGAGCATGAACATGTTGTTGAGCAGGTAGATGTCGGCCAACCGCGACAAGGCGCGGATGGTCGCGGTTTCTCGCGGCGTGGCGCCCAGCAGGCGCGGCGTCGGATAGACCTCCTCCAGGTATTCGGAGATCACCTCGCTTTCAGGGATCACGTCGCCGGGCGCCAGCTCCAGCACCGGAATTCGGCCGATCGGCGAGGTCTCGCGCCAGGCCAGGGTCGGGAAGGTCGCCGGACGCTCCAGCGGGATATCGGTGATGCCCTTGGCGTAGATCTGCATCCGCACCTTCGCGGAGTACGGGCTGAGGTCGCCGGAGTAGAGCTTCATCGGTGGATTTCCTGGATTTTGGTCGAATTTAGAGGAACCACGAAAAGCACGATAAACACGAACGCCAATTGACCGGGCGGGTCCTCGTGGTCGATCCCGTGCCGCCCAAGCTGCGGTTATTCGGTGGCGACGCGGCGCCATTGGGCTTATCAAAGCCCATGTCGCCCAGGTCAGAAACCCCGCAATCACAGCCCGCACTTCCGCCGCGACGCATCAACGTCGATTTGGAGTACGAGCTGCAATACTGGTCGCGGGCGTTTGGAGTGGGGCGCGAGGCGCTGTTGGCGGCGGTTCAGGCCGTCGGGCCCGACGCGCGGGCCGTCAGCCGCCAGCTCGGCAAGGGCTGACCCGGTCGGATCGGGGCCGGCTCAGGTCTGCAGGATCACCAGGGCGCTGGTCGCCACGTCGCCTTCGACCACCTTCACGCCCAGATAGCGCATCTCTCCGTCCGCGAAGCTGATCTCGCTGGCGGGAATCGCCCGGTCGCGCTTCAGCCGCGAGACGTCGGCCATGGTCAGGCGCAGCATCATCGACGCGGGCTCCAGACCGTCCGCCTTGGCCTGCTCGATCGCCGCGCGGAACTTGATCCCCGGCGGGAGCGGTGGGGTGTTGGGCGGTGGCGGGCGTGGGGGCATGATTTCCTCTTGGGCGTCCAGCTATTCGAGGCAGCGGACGCGAGGTCCAGCAATATCACTGACCGGCGACATCGCGGGGATTATTTTGGCAGGAGGCGGAAATACTGCGGTTGGTCTGGCGACGCCCGCCGCGCGGCGACGCTGCTGGATAGATTGACCACGAACCCCACCAGCCCCACGTAGGGAACACGATCTTCCGACGCACCGAACGTCGCCGCATCGTCGGCTTCTTGAGGTTCGTGGTTGAATCGGTCCGACGGGGTTGCGCCGCCCTGCCCTCGCCTCTAATCAGCCCCCTTAACCTGAAGCCAGACCGAAACGCCGGGCGCGCATATGTGTCGCCCGCGATCTTGCGCGAGACGAGATGCCCAAACGCACCGACATCGGCTCCATTCTGATCATCGGCGCGGGCCCGATCGTGATCGGCCAGGCGTGCGAGTTCGACTACTCCGGCGTGCAGGCGTGCAAGGCGCTCAGGGCCGAGGGCTACCGGATCATCCTGGTCAATTCGAACCCCGCGACCATCATGACCGACCCCGAGATCGCCGATGCGACCTACATCGAGCCGATCACCGTCGCCATGGTCGAGCAGATCATCGCCAAGGAGCGGCCCGACGCCCTGCTGCCCACCATGGGCGGCCAGACCGCGCTGAACGTCTCGCTGGAACTGGAGCGGGCCGGGGTGCTGGCCAAGTACGGCGTGGAGATGATCGGCGCCCGCGCCGAGGTGATCGACAAGGCCGAGGACCGGTTGAAATTCCGCAACGCCATGGACAAGATCGGGCTGGAGAGCCCCAAATCCGGCGTCGCCCACACGCTGGAAGAGGCGATGGCGGCGCAGCTGCTGGTCGGCCTGCCCTCGATCATCCGCCCTTCGTTCACCCTCGCCGGCACCGGGGGGGGCATCGCCTACAACCTCGAGGAGTTCCGCGAGATCGTCGAGCGCGGGCTCGACCTGTCGCCCACCCACGAGGTGCTGATCGAGGAGAGCGTGCTCGGCTGGAAGGAGTTCGAGCTCGAAGTCGTGCGCGACAAGGCCGACAACTGCATCATCGTCTGCTCGATCGAGAACATCGACCCGATGGGCGTGCACACCGGCGATTCGATCACCGTGGCGCCGGCGCTGACCCTCACCGACAAGGAATACCAGCGCATGCGCACCGCCGCGATCGCGGTGTTGCGCGAGGTGGGGGTCGAGACCGGCGGCTCCAACGTGCAGTTCGCGATCAATCCGGCCGACGGACGGATGGTGGTGATCGAGATGAACCCGCGGGTCTCGCGCTCGTCGGCGCTGGCCTCGAAGGCGACCGGCTTCCCGATCGCCAAGGTCGCCGCGCGGCTGGCGGTCGGATACACCCTCGACGAGCTGATGAACGAGATCACCGGCGCGACGCCCGCCTCGTTCGAGCCGACCATCGACTATGTGGTCACCAAGATCCCGCGCTTCGCGTTCGAGAAGTATCCCGGCGCCGAGCCGACCCTGACCACCTCGATGAAGAGCGTCGGCGAGGTGATGGCGATCGGCCGCACCTTCGCCGAGAGCCTGCAGAAGGCCCTGCGCGGTCTGGAGACCGGCCTCACCGGCCTCGACGAGATCGAGATCGACGGAGCGCTCGACGCCGACACCGGCCGCTCGGCGGTGGTGCGGGCGCTGGGCTCGCCGACGCCGGACCGGTTGCGGGTGATCGCCCAGGCGTTCCGGCACGGCCTCAGTGTCGCCGAGGTCAACGCCGCCT
>Ga0302314_10002200_pt1 | contig 36413 bp, 33 predicted proteins | sample III_Palsa_N2_3_FD_200533 | JGI IMG/M metagenome (GOLD analysis project Ga0302314, IMG submission 200533) | Peat permafrost microbial communities from Stordalen Mire near Abisko, Sweden - III_Palsa_N2_3 | ecosystem: Environmental > Terrestrial > Soil > Palsa > Peat permafrost | place: Sweden...
CCGTGAGCGGCAGCAGCGCGACGCTCACCGCCAACGTCACCTGTCCCACGGTGCCCGCCTCGGTGCCCGGGACGTGGGCCGCCACCTTCACCACCGGCCTGCTCACGCTCAATGGCAGCACCATCGGCGTCAGCGACAGCGGGAGCGCCATCTTCACGCCCACGGGCGACCCGGCGCAAAATTGCACCTTCAATCAATCGGGGTCGTTCAGTAACTGACGCTCGCGCGGCGCGAATTTCCCTGGGTTGCGGAGCGCGGGGGCGTGGGGAGATGCTTCCCGCCGGTGCTTTGAGGGGGCCCGCTTCCGCTTCCCCCCGGGGCAAAAGGGGAGGGACGTCTCGATGAAAGCCTGTGTCTTGTGTGTGTCCGCGCTTCTTGGGTGGGGCTGTGGCAGCAGCAGCAGCGGTGGCCCGGTCTCCGCCGCCTGGCTGGGGACTTTCAGTGCCGACGTGACGCAGGTGGAGACGTGCTCCGGGGAGCAGCACACCGACACGCTGACGGGGAGCATCACCATCGGGACGGGCAGCACCGGTGGCACCATCGTCACCCAGCCCTCCGATGACTGCGACTTGACGTGGACGGTGAATGGCACCTCCGCCGCCATCGTCTCTGGCACCACCTGTCCCACCGTGCCTGGCTCGGTGGGCGGGACGTGGACGCCCACCTTCAACTCAGGAAGCCTCAGCCTGAGTGGCACCACGGGCAGCACCAGCATCAGCATCAACGACAGCGGGACGGCCGTCTACGTCAACGGCACCACCCAGACGTGCACCTTCACCCAGTCCGGCACCTTCACCAAGTAGGGCCCCAGGGAAGCGGGCTGCCGCCCGGACAGCGTCCGTCACGCCGCGCGAAGGGTAATCTCGGCGATTTCCGGCGAGGCCCCGAGCCGCATGCGCGGGCCCCAGGTGCCGGTGCCGCGGTGGGTGTACACCCAGATGCCGAAGAGTTTCCGCAGGCCGCTCAGCACGGGCTGGCTCAGCCAGACGAAGAGGTGAAAGGGGAAAATTTGTCCCCCGTGCGTGTGGCCTGACAGCTGGAGGTGCACGCCGGCCTCGGCCGCGGTGCGCGCCGCCGCGGGCTGGTGCGCGAGAAGGACGCGCGGGACGCCTTCTGGCGCACCGGCGAAGGCCAAGTCCGGACGGCAGGCGTGGTCCGGGTGGAAGCGGATGCCCTGCAAGTCCGGCACGCCGCCGAGGGCGAGCTCGCTGCCGCCACGCGAGATGACGCGGTGGCTGTTGCGCAGCACGGTGAGCCCCAGGCGGTCCACTTCCGCCTCCCACTCCGGCCCGCCCCAGTAGTACTCGTGGTTGCCGGTGACGTAGTAGACGCCAAACCGCGCGCGCAGCCCGCCCAAGGGGGCCACGAAGTCGCGCACCGCCGACACCTGGCCGTCCACCAAGTCCCCGGTGACGGCCACCACGTCCGGGGACAGCGCATTCACCCGCGCCACCACGCGGCGCAGGAAGGGCTCGTCCGTCGCCTCGCCGATGTGCAAGTCGGAAATCTGGACAATGCGCAGCCCCTCCAGGCCAAGGCCCAGGCCCGGCAGGCGCACCGTCACCCGGCGCAGCTGCAGCACCAGCGCGGCGCTGAAGAGCGCCCAGCCGGTGAGAAGCACCGTCAACCCGAGGATGGCCAGCGCCTGGACGCGGGCCTCGTGCACCCGGGCCGCGCCGTGGGGAAAGCCGTGCAGCAGCCCGAGACACAGGCGGAGAGCGTCGGTGGCCAGGGTGGAGGTGAGGAGGATGCCCGCCGCGCCCAGCCAGAAAGTCCCGAAGGCGAAGAGGCTGCTCGACAGACGGTTGGCCACCGTCCGGACGAGGAAGAAGCCCACCGGGACGGAGGCCACCGCCAGGGCGAGGAGCGTCCAGCCCAGCGCTGCCCAGACGGCCGGCAGCTGGGTGTCCGAGAGAAGCCGCACGCCCGGGTAGAGGTGCAGCAGCGCGAACAGCGCCGTCACGGCCAGAAACGAGCGAAGAAGCCGACGGCGGCGGGGGAAACTGTCTGCCATGAGGGTGTTGCGAGCTGTAACAGCCCGCTCTCGCTGCTGCAGCCCGCGACGACGGACGGTGTTGCGAAGGACACCCACCTGTCACGCAATGGGCAGCCCCCTCGAGCGTTCTTCTCGGTGCAGGTCGTCAAACAGGCGGCCTGCTTCGGGAGTACTGCATCATGAATTCCATCGTTGCCGAGAAGCGAATCCAGTCCTTCGGTCTTCCCTTGTTGGTCATCGCGCTCTGCGTCTTCTACATGCTCGGCGCCGCGGCGCTCGTCGTCGAGGCGATGAAGTCGGGTGAGCTCGCCAGCACAGCCGCGGCCCACGCTGGTGTGCCGCTCATCGCCTGCGTCCAGGCCTCCTAGGTGGACGCCTCCGGAGCCGCCAGGGCCCTCAGCGCCTCCGCATTCTCGGCCTCCAGCAGTCCCTCCTTGAGCAGCACGGCCAGCGCAGCCTTCGGGACGCACCACAGCTGCCTCGCCTCGTCCAGCTGCCCCAGGCGTGCGATGGCGCGCACCCGGGGCTCCTTCCGGTAGGCGTGGTTGAGGGCCTGCACCAGGGCCTCGACGTCCGGCACCGCCCAGCGCTGTTTCGAGTCTCCCACCGCCACCCAGAGCTCCGGTGGTGCGATGCGGACGTCCAGGACGGAAAACCCGCGCGCCTCCATGCACTGGCACAGGGCCCCCACCAGCTCGTCGGGCCGTACGTCGAGGGCCACCGACAGCCCCCCTTGAAGCGCTCCTCTGGCGCAGAGTGCGAGGAGGGTTGGCTGGCCCGGAGGAAGCGCCGGCGCCTCGGAAAGCAGGCCCAGGGCCTTGAGTCTCTGGACGTCCGCCCCCGGCACGAGCGCCTCCTTCCCCCCAGCGAGGCACCAAGCCTAGCCGTGCGCGGTGGCCGCGACACGTGCCGGCGCGGGGCCCACCACGCAATTCTTCCCGAGTCGCTTGGCCTCGAAGGTGCGCTCGTCGGCCTTGGCCAGGACGTCCTCGAAGGCCAGCCCGTCCTCGGGCCAGCTGGCCACCCCGACGCTCATCGTCAGCCGGAGCTCGCCGCGGCCGATGGGCACCCGCAGCCCGGCCACCTCCAGGCGCAGGCCGTCGAGGCGCAGCACGGCCTGCGCTGCGTCCGTCGCCGGAAAGGCGAGGACGAATTCGTCGCCTCCCAGACGCGCCGCGAGGTCGCTCTTGCGGATGGACTGCCTGAGTCGACGGGCCACGGCCTGCAATGCGAGGTCCCCGCCGGCATGGCCGTGGGCGGTATTCATCTCCCGGAAGCTGTCCAAGTCCGCGACGGCGATGGCCAGGGACTCGCCCCGGCGGCGGGCGCGGCTCATCTCCTCCTCGAGGCGCTCCTCGAACCAGGCCCGGTTGGCGAGCCCGGTGAGCCCATCCGTCCCGGAGAGGTAACGCCAGCGACGGCCGCGCAGGGCGACGGCGGCGCTCATCACGCCGGCGCCGGCCAGCACCACCATCCGCGCAATCTGCGAGCTCCAGGCGAAGTCCCCGTACCCCGTCGGCCGGCGGGACATGGCCGCCATGTCCCAGTGGCCAGCGGCGTAGGCGGAGAGGCCGGCGAACTCCGCCACCGCCAGGCCCGAGGCCAGCACGCACAGCCGCCAGTCGTAGCGCAACCCGGCGCTGGCGATGGCCAGGAAGTACACCTCGAAGACGACGCGGCTATTCACCGCGGTGAGAGGACGGCCAAGCACGAAGAAGATGGCCAGCCCGGCGCTCACCAGGGTGACGTCGACGACGATGCTCAGCGCCCCCATCCACGGTCGGTAGGCGTAGCGGACTCCGGCCCAGATGAGCAGCGCGGCCAGGAAGGCGGACAGCGTCAAGAAGCGCCCCACCATGGACTCGGTGCTCATGAAGGCCACCCGCGCCGGGACGCCGCCAATCCTCAAGAGTGGGGTGAGCTGGATGAGGGCCAATAGCCCGATGGAGGCCAGACGCACCTTGGCCACGAGCCTCTCGCCGCTCTCGCCGGCTTCGACGACCAGCCGGTTTCGTTCCTGGAGGGCGCGACGGAGACGTCCTGCGAAGCCGCGCAGGGTCCGAAGCAAACCCGGGCGGGACAGCCCCGCAGAGGTTCTCACTTGAAACGGAAGTCTACCCTCGCCGCTGGAAACCTCGCCCGGGGTAAATTCTGACGCGTCCTCGCCGCCGAGGCGCACGACGCGCGCTGCATACTTTGTGCACAGCGCAAAGGGAGGCCCCGGCACCTGGGGCCACGCCGCTTCCTTGCCTGCTCTCACCCTTCCTTCTGCGCCACGGCGGACGGGCCAGGAGGAGGCTTTGGGGCGTGGGCCGTGTAACCCAGCCAGGCGGCACCGGCGGCAATCACCACGCAGGCGACGCCTCGCCGCAGCCCCACGCGCTGGCCGAGGAAGAGCCAGCCGATGAGGGCCGCGAAGACGACACTCGTCTCCCGAAGCGCGGACACCGGGCCCAGGGGCGCGTACTGCATCGCCCAGAGAATAAGGCCATAGGCCAGAAGGGACAGGAGGCCGGCACCCGCCGCCCGGGCGTTGTCGGCCAGCGGCCGCACGAGACTCTTCACGTCGCGAAACAGCACGTAGAGCAGCGGCATGCCCACGCCCCACACGAGGCACATCCACACCGCGTAGCCCAGCGCAGTCCCGGAGAGCCGCACGCCCACCCCGTCCGTGACGCTGTAGGCGCCGATGAAGCCGCCCGTCCCCAGGGCCGCGGGCACGCTGCCCAGGCTGAAGCGCCCGCCCTCGAAGGCCAGGGCGAGGATGCCGCAGGCGACAAGGACGACGCCCAGGGTGGTGGACAGGCTGAGGCGCTCGTTGGCGAAGAGGGCGGCCCCCAGCGTCACCACCAGGGGCGAGGAGCCGCGGGCGATGGGGTACGTCTGGACGAAGTCCCCTTCCCGGTAGGCGCGGATGAGGAAGAGGTAGTAGCCGACGTGGAGGACGCCGGAGAGAAGCACATAGGGCCAGCTGGGCACGGCCGGGTGCGAGACGAAGGGCAGCGCCACGGCGCACACCCCCACCACCACCACGCTCATCATGGTGGTCGTGAAGAGGCGGTCCGCCCCGCTGCGCAGCATGGCGTTCCACGAGGCGTGAAGCAGGGCGGCACCGAGGACCGCCAGGAGGACGAGGGGCGGCACCTCTTCCGGGCCTCAGACGTTGAAACGAAAGTGCATGCAGTCGCCGTCCTGCACCACGTACTCCCGGCCCTCGACGCGCAACAGGCCCTTCTCGCGCACGGCGGCCTCGCTGCCGTACTTGAGGAGGTCCTTCCAGTCGAAAACCTCGGCCTTGATGAAGCCGCGCTCGAAGTCCGAATGGATGACGCCCGCCGCCTCGGGCGCCTTGGCGCCGCGGTGGAACGTCCAGGCCCGACACTCGTCCTCGCCCACGGTGAAGTACGTCTGTAGTCCAAGCAATGCGTAGCCGGCCCGCACCACCTTGTGCAGCCCTGGCTCGGACAGGCCCACCGACTCCAGGAAAGCGGGCCGCTCCTCGGGCGGCAGCTGCTGGATTTCGGCCTCGATGGCCGCGGCCAGCACCACCACCTCGGCGTGCTCGTCGGCCGCGATTTTTCGCACGGCCTGGACGTGCTTCTCCTGTTCCTCCCGGCCCAGCTGGGCCTCGGAGATGTTGGCCACGTAGAGGACGGGCTTGTCGGTGAGGAGGAAGAGGTCCCGCAGCCGGACGCGCTCCTCGTGGGTGAGGCCCTGGGCCCGCACCGGCCGGGCGGCGTCGAGTCCGGCCTTCACCCGCTCGAGGAGGGCGAGCTCCAGCTTGGCCTCCTCTCCGGCCTTGCCACCGGCCTTGGCCGTCTTCTGGGTGCGCTCCCGTCGCTTGTCGACGGTGTCCAAGTCCTTGAGACAGAGCTCGGTGTCCACCACATCGTGGTCCCGGCTTGGGTCGATTCCACCCTCGACGTGGACGACGTTGGGGTCCTCGAAACACCGGAGGACGTGCAGCACCGCGTCCACCTGGCGGATGTTGGCCAGGAATTGGTTTCCCAGGCCCTCGCCCTTCGAGGCCCCGCGGACGAGGCCGGCGATGTCCAGAAACTCCAGCGTGGCGTGCAGCGTCTGCTTCGGCATCACCAGGGCCGAGAGCTGGTCCAGGCGCGCGTCCGGCACCGGCACCACGCCCACGTTGGGCTCGATGGTGCAGAAGGGGTAATTCGCCGCCTGGGCCCCGGCCGCGGACAGGGCGTTGAAGAGCGTGGACTTGCCCACGTTGGGCAGCCCGACGATGCCGATGCTCAGTCCCACGCCGTCAGGCTGGACGCGTCGGGGGCTTCCCGAGCGACTCCACGTACTGCTGGGCCAGCTTCCGCTGCTTGTCGGCGTCGAGGTGCTCGCCGAGCAACTTCTCCGCAATCTGGACCGCGAGGTCCGCGGCCACGCCCTTCACCTCGGCGATGGCCTTCGTCTTCTCGTCGTCGATGGCCCGCTTGGCATCGGCCTTCAGCTCCTCGGCCTGGGTGCGGGCCTTGGCCAGGAGGTCGGCGCGAAGCCGCTCCACGTCCTCGGCATTCTTGCGCACCATCTCCGCCGCCTCGCGGCGAGCGCCGGCGATGGCCGCCTTCTGCTCGTCGAGCAGCTTGCCCGCATCGGTGCGCTCCTTCTTGGCCGCATCGAGGTCCCCCTGGATGCTCTTCTCCCGGTCCTCGACGCGCTTGAGGATGGGCCGCCACGCCACCCGCCGCAGCACGTAGGAGGCGAGGACGAAGGTGACGAGCGTCCAGAAGATGAGGCCCGGACGGACTTCGAGGAAACCACTTTCGGCGAGCAGGAGGGGCATGGGGAGTTGGCTCAAGGGCGGAGGCGGCCCACCAGTGCAAAGGGGATGGATGGCGAAGTCATGGTCTTTAAGCCTTTTTCGCGGCGCCTGGGCGTCCCCGCGGCACGGCCTGTGCGTCCTTGGGCAACGGGCCAAATGCCTCCCGACGGTAGGCGGCGACGGCCTCCTGGTGCTCGGCGAGTCGCTTCTCGGCCTCGGAGCGTTCGTCCTTGCCGGCCGGTGGAGGCAGGGCGGCCTGTTGGGGGATGCCGAAGGGCTCGGCTGCAAGGCGCCGGATTGCCCGCCAGAGCACGAAGGCGGCGAGGAGGGCGGTGAGGGCGGTCCAGAAGACGAGGCTCGACCCTGGTTCCAAGGCGCCGTCTTCTGCAAGCAACACGGACATGGCCATCTGTCTCGAAGGCAGCGAAAGAAGCGCCCTCCCCCGTGAGGAGAGTGTTCTCCCCGAAGGGGGAGGGGACGGGCTTCGTCCTTCCTACGTCTTTCCCGCGAGAAGGAAGGCCACCACGATGCCGGCGAAGCCGACGCCTTCGATGAGGGCGGCGGCAATCAGCATGCTGGTGCGGATTTCGCCGGTGGCGGCGGGCTGACGGCCCGTCGCCTCGAGGGCCCCGGCCGCCAGACGGCCGATGCCGATGCCGACGCCGATGACGGAGAGACCGGCCGCAATGCCGGCTCCGAGGAATGCCATAGCGAGGTTGGTCATTGTCTTTTTTTGTGTCTTTAGAGAGCTGCGCTTGGACCCTGCGTCAGGGGGGGTCGTTTTTCCCCAGGGGCTACCTCCCGTCACCGACCATTCGGCGCGGGGTAAAAAAGTGTGTCTAGTGCGCCTTGGGCGACGTTCCCTCCGAGGGGTGCTCGGCGTGCGCGCCCATGGCCACGCCCATCCCGATGTAGAGCGCGGAGAGCATGGCGAAGATGTAGGCCTGCAGGAAGGCGACGAAGAGCTCGAGGAAGTAGATGCCCATCCCCAGGGGCACGGCCATCGCCGCCACCGCGATGTGGCCGATGAAGAAGATGAGCCCGATGAGGCAGAAGAGGACGATGTGGCCGGCCAGCATGTTGGCGAAGAGGCGCAGCGTCAGGGCAAAGGGCTTGGTGAAGAGGGACAGCACCTCCACCGGAATCATGATGGGCCACAGGTACCAGGGGACGCCCCCCGTCAGGTGCTTCAGGTACCCCCAGACGCCCGCGGCACGGATGCTCGCGACCTGGGTGAGGACGAAGGTGAAGGCGGCCAGGGCCACGGTGACGGCGATGTTGCCGGTGGCGCTGGACATCCAGGGCAACAGCCCGAGAAGGTTGAGGACGAGGATGAAGAAGAAGACGGACAGGAGGTAGGGGACGTACTTCGGGCCCTCCTCCTTGCCGATGTTGGGGATGGCGATTTCGTCCCGGACAAAGACGACCATCATCTCCAGGAAGTTCGCCAGGCCGCCCTGGGGGACGAGGCGCCCCGTCTGCTTCCGGGCGGCGAGCAAGAAGACGAGGAGCAGCACCACCGTCCCCAGCAGCAGCATGGCGCTCATCTTGGTGAGGCTCACGTCGAGGCAGCCCGCGCCGAGGGAGGCCGGCTCGTGGACGTCCGCCGGGCAGGCCCCGGCCCGGAAGGGGATGCGCCACACCGGGAAGCGGTAGATGAATTCCCTGTCGGTGAGCGGCACCTGGAAGCCGATGTCCTCGGAGTCCAGGACGTGGTGGAGGATGTAGCCGGCCGTGTCCTGGGGCGGCTCCTCGTGCTTCTGCTGCACCTCCACGGCGCGCCCGGTGGGGCCCGGCGCCGGGTGCTTCTGCGCATGCGACGGCGGCTCCTCCGCCCCCAGCGCCACCCCGGCCAGCACCAGCACCGCAACAAGGCCCACCCTCCGCTTCATGCGGCACCTCGCTGCCGCCGCCGCGACGCCGAGAGGAGGAAGCTCACCTCCAGGAAAAGCCCGAGGCCAAACACCCCACAGAAGCCGGTGGTGAAGGACAGGACGTTGCCCGAATGCTGGCGCAGCCAGAGGACGCCCCCCATCCACAGCACCACCCGCGCGAAGAAGAAGCCCACCGTCAAGGCCAGCGCACCGCTCACGCCCCTGCGCAGGGCGAGGGCCTTCACCACAAGGCTGGCCACGCCCGCCGCCGACGCGAGGAGGATGCCAGCCCGGGCGTCCGGCGCCTCGGTGGGCCAGGCCGAGGCCAGGGCCCAGGCCAGAGCGCCGAGGGCCGTCATTCCGGCCGCGTAGGGGATGAGAATTCGCGTCACGACTTCCCCAGCTTCGAGAGACTGCGCATGAGACTCCAGAAACCCAAACCCAAGCCCAACCCCAGCCCACTCACCACGCCCCACGGCTCCCAGCCAAGCTTCCTGTCCGCCAGGACACCCAAGCCCGCGCCCAGAAGCAGCGCCGCCACCATCCGCCACACCGCGTCCAGGTAAGGCCCGGCGCCGCGTTCCGCCTGGGCCGCCCCGCCCAGCCCGCCATCCTCTTTGGGCTTCGCCACCGTCCCAGCGCCAAGCACTTTCCAAACTCCGGCGCCAGGGCGCCTTCGGGCCCTCGAGAGAGGACCGCGGCGCGCTCTAGCACCCGCCCCGCCCGCGGTGCAACCGTCCGCAACACCTCGGACTTCTCTACAGGGAACGAAAGGCCTTCCGCGCGGCCTCGAGGGTGTGGGCCACCTCCGCTTCGCCCATGGCCAGGGAGGCGAAGGCCGCTTCGAATTGGCTCGGGGGCAGGTACACCCCGCCGTCCAGCATGGCGTGGAAGAAGCGGCCGAAGCGCTCCACCGAGGACGCCTTGGCCGTCGCGTAGTCGCGCACCGGGCCTTCGGTGAAGAAGAGCGTCCACATGCTTCCGACGCGGTTGACGGTGACGGGCACGCGCGCTGCCTTGGCCTCCCGAAGGAGGCCTTCCTCGAGGGCACGGCCCACCGCCTCGAGGCGCTCGTACACCCCCTTTGCCTCGAGGGCCTTGAGGCAGGCCAGCCCGGCAGCGACGGCCAGCGGGTTTCCGGACAGCGTCCCGGCCTGGTACACGGGCCCCGCCGGGGCCACGCGCTCCATCACCTCGCGGCGGCCACCGAAGGCGCCCACCGGCAAGCCACCGCCGATGATTTTTCCGAGACAGGTGAGGTCCGGCTCGAGCCCGTACAGCCCCTGGGCGCCGCCAGGCGCCAGGCGAAACCCCGTCATCACCTCGTCGAGGATGAGGAGCGCGCCGGACTCCCGGGCCAGGGCCTGCAGCCCCTTCAGAAACCCGGGCTCGGGCACCCACACGCCCATGTTGCCCACCACCGGCTCGACGATGATGCAGGCAATGCGCCGTCCCTCGCGCTCGAAGAGAGCGCGCGCCGCGGCAAGGTCGTTGTAGGGCAGCGTCAGGGTGAGCCGCGCCACCGCCTCGGGGACACCCGGTGAGTCCGGAAGGCCCAGCGTCGCGACGCCGCTGCCGGCCTTCACCAAGAAGGCGTCGCCGGCGCCGTGGTAGCAGCCCTCGAATTTCACGAGGGCCTCCCGGCCGGTGAAGCCCCGGGCCAGGCGCAGCGCGGCCAGCGTGGCCTCCGTGCCGGAGGAGGTGAGGCGCACCATCTCCACGGCAGGCATGCGCTGGCAGACGAGCTCTGCCAGCTCCACCTCGGCCGCGTGCGGCGCGCCGAAGGACGTCCCGTGCCGGGTGGCCTCCTCCACCGCCGCCACCACGGCGGGGTGCGCATGCCCGAGGATGAGGGGGCCCCAGCTTCCGACGTGGTCCACGTAGCGGTTGCCGTCGACGTCGGTGAGCCACGCCCCCGCACCCTCCCGGAAGAAGACGGGCGTCCCGCCCACGCCGCGGAAGGCGCGCACCGGCGAATTCACCCCGCCCGGGATGTGCTTTTTGGCGCGCTCGAAGAGCGCGAGGCTTCTTGAGCGGTCCATGGCCTCTTCTAGTCCCCGTGCTCCTTGGCCGCCTCGGCGGCCGTGCCTCCGGCGGCCTCCACCGACGTCTTGGCCTGGTTTCCTCGGCGGCGCGGCGCGCTCTCCCCCTTGGCGAAGGCGGCGGCCTGCCCCATGGCCGCCGGCGTCGTCTGGGCGATGCGCTCCCGGGTGCGGGCGATGGCCGCCTGCACCAGCTTCGGGTCCGGGTGGTGCGGCAGCGCCGCCACCCAGGCGTTGATGGCACCCGGCGCATCCCCGCCCTCGGCGCGCAGCTTCCCGAGCTCGAAGAGGGCGTGCGGCGCAAGCTCGCTGGCCGGGAACCTCTCGGCCACGGCCTGAAATGCTCGCTCGGCCTGCGCGTGCATCCCCTCCTGCATGGCATAGGCCTGTCCGGCCAGGAAGAGCGCGTCCGGGACGCGGGGCGACGTCGGGAAGGCCAGCACCAGCTTCTCCGCTTCGATGGTGCACTGCTGGTAGTCCGCGAGCTCGAAGTACAGCTTGCACACCTCGTAGGCGAGGTCCGGCGCCCGCGCCGGCTTGCGCGCCAGGGCGGCCGTCAGCTCGGCGATGGCCCCGCGCAAGTCGTGGTAGTGCTCGTGGAGGATGTTCGCCAGAAGGACGTGCGCCTCCTGCGTCTCGGGCGCCTCCGGCACCTGCGCCACCAGCTCACGGTAGACGCCGACGGCCTTAGCCACGTCCCGCAATTCCAGGTAGTAGGTGTCCGCCGCTCCCCGCAGCGCCGCCGCGCGCAGCGCCAGCCCGCTTGGCGAGTTGTCCTTCTCCACCGCGTCCAGCGCCAGGCGGTACTCGCGCAGCGCCGTCTGCGGACGGTGCTCGAAGACGGCGTCCCGGGCCGACACCAAATGCTCCTCCGGAGAGCGGGTGCAGCCCAGCACCAGCGCGCCCAGCGGCACGAGGAGGAGAGCGGCCCTCACGGACAGCTCTCCGTGACGCGCATGCAGGCCGTGGCGACGCACGAGACACAGGTGCTGGTGACATCCGGGGGCTGGTCGGTGACGCAGACCAGGTCATTGCCCGTCCGTGGACAGTCCTCGGACGTCACGCAGCGGAAGGCGCCCCCGTCCGTCTGCGTCAGGGCGCTCGTCGACGTGGAGCAGGGGTGGCAGCCGGCACCGAGGAGCCCCACTGCGGCAACACTGGCTGTGAAGCAACGCCGAAGGGACAAGCAGAGGACTCCGTGGAGGCGCGAGGTCAGCTCTTCGGGACGGCGCGCAGGACTGCCTTGCCATCCTTCACCAGCACCTTGTACTCCACGTCGCGCGCGCCGTGCCGCTGCAGCAGCTCGGGAACTTGCTTCCGGAGCGAGTCGGCAACCGACTCGTAGCTGATGCGGCTCACGTCCTCACGGCAGCGCTTCTTCGCCGCCAGGTAGGCGTCGTAGACGGCACGCAGCCGGGGCTCGGCAAGCGCCTCGGCCGCTGCCCGGGCCACCCCGCCTTGCGTGCCCTGGGGGATGCCCGGACGTGGGGCCCTCGACGCTCCGCCTTGGGTGCCAGCGGGGATGGCCACCGGCTTCACCGAAGGGACGGGGCTTGGCCGCACGGCCGCGCCTTGGCTCGTCGTGGGGATGGGGGCGGGCGGCGCCTTGGGCGCCTCGGCCACGGGGACTTCCTCGACAACGACGAAGTCCGGCTCGACTTCGGGGGTGGGCGCCTTGGCCTCGGGCGCCCGGGGCGCGGCCACCGGCATGTCCCCCGTCTTCCGGCGGCGACGCGCCTTGAAGAGGTCCCGGCGGTAGGTGCCGTTCTCCATCTCCGTCAACGTGCGCTGCCACAGCCTGTCGTAGGTGGTGAAGCGCTGCTGCAGCGACTGGATGCGAAACTTGAGGACCGCGCTCCGGACGTAGCCGGTGCGCAGCTTCGCCAGCCGCTGTCGGACGTCGGCATCGGCCCTGGCCGGCTTTTGGCGCTCCACGCCGAGGAAGTACTGCTCGTAGTGCGCCTTCAGCTCGGCAAGCGCGGTGTCCAGCTCGTCCAGCTCGCGCGTCAAGAGCTCCGACTCGGGAAGTCGCTGCTCTGCTTCGGGACGCTGGACGGCCATGGGACGGAAGGGAGGATTTCAGCAACGGCTGGCCAGGCGCAAGCCACCGGCCCCCGAGGGGAGGAAACGCGGGCCTTGTGCGGCCAACCGGCCGCTCAGGGCGCGGCGATGAGCGGGTTGGCGCGCATCACCCGGGACTCCTCGGCGCTGAAGACGCCCTTGGTGGAGCCGGTGAGGAGCCAAAACATGAGGTAGGGCGCTCCACCGCACTGCTGGCTCAGCCCGTCACAGACGTGGTTGTCGACGATGGTGGGCTCCCCGCCGTCCGGGTTACCGCCGCAGGCGGCGATGGCCGCCGGGCTGGTCTCGCACAGGGAACAGACGCACGCCGGCGTGTCGATGAGCGGGTCGAAGAAGGTCCCCTCGCTCTCGGTGGGATGAAAGAGGCCGAGGAAGTGGCCGCTCTCGTGCGCGCCAATGGCCGCCACGCGGTCCGGCCCGCAGTCCACGTCAAACGTCGCGCTGCAGTCCGCCAGCGACGTCAGGTCCGTGGCCAGCACCACCGCGCCGCCGGCCACGGTGCCGTTGAAGGTGGGCGGCCCGGGAATCGCGCCGTCCACGCCCAGGATGACGTCGCCCGGAGGCACGTTGGCGGCTGTCAGGTCATCGACAAAGAAGAGCGGGATGGTGCGGTTGGGCTCGGCCAAGGTGAACAACTGGTGGTAGTCGCTGCAGGGGTCGAGGGTGATGTCGGTGTAGTCCACCGCCACCGAGTCGTACTTCGCCCGGGCCCAGGCCGGAACGTCGTGGAAGGTGAAGGTGCTGATGCAGATGCCGGCCTGCGCGTAGAACTCCGAAAAGCGCGCGGCGAACTGTCGGATGGCCGAGTCGCTCACCGCCACCCCGGCATCGACGATGGTGGTGACGAGGTAGACGTCCACGGCCAGCGTCCCTGGCGAGGGCAAGGGGCCGGGGCTCACCACCACCGAGGTCTCATAGGTGTCCATCGTCGAGCCCCCGCTACAGCCCGGGGTGACGGCACACTCCGCGGCGTAGTCATTGACGCCGAAGCTCCACGTCCCGCTCGGGAGCCCTCCGTCGAGAAAGAGGCCGGCCGAGCTGTTGGGGAAATTCAACGCCGCGCTGAAGATGGCGTAGGCCGCGGCGTTGCCTTGCGAGGGCAGTCCGCTCACCAGCAACGTCGTCGTCAAGTCGTCCGGGGGCGTGGCGAAGTCGGTGAAGAAGAGAGCGCCCGAGGGCGTGTTGAGGGGCGAGGGGACGGCCAGGTTCTGGACGGCCCCCCCGTAGTCGAAGGTGGGCTGCGCGCTCACCGCCTGCGAAATGATGGAGAAGCCGATGCTGCCAGCGGGGACCTCGAAGGTGAGCGTCGTTCCAACCTGGGCGAGGCCGAGCGACTGCACCTCTCCGGCGGGGAGCGAGCTCGACACCTGCACCATCCGGCACCCGGGGTCCGACGCCGGACCCGGCGTGGTGCCCACCACCAGCTGCGCCGCCGAACAGCTGGCCCCGGTGGGAATCCCCGCTGCCACGCTGAGGCAGACACTCCCCACCGAGGTGCCGGTGCAGGCCATGCCGTCCGGGCACGCCGTCCCGCCGCCACACCGCTGCAGGCAGTAGGGCGCGTGGCTGGAGAGGGCTGGCGAGCACACCGTCCCCGACGGACACGCGCTGCTCGAGCAGCTCGCGGTGCACGCCCCTTGGGGAAAGTCGGTATTGGTGACGCACGAAAGCTCGGTCCCGCAGCCGGTGGCACAGGAAAACAGCACCGCGCCGCCGTCCGTCGGTGGCCCCCCGTCCGGGCCCGGCCCGCCATCCGGCGTGGGGCCACTGTCCGTCCCATCGGACGAGGAAGTGCCGCCGCAGGCCGCGAGGAGGAGGAGGCCACAGACGAGGACGCGCCGGGACTCGGGCCACGCCCTGCTTGGACGGCCGGTGGCTTGGAGTGAGGAGGACTTCACGCGTCACCCCCAGCGGAGGCTTGGTGGACTTCTCGTCGTCGAGAGGCCCGAGGCAGCCGGACACTCGCGGCGTCCTTCGACTCCCCAGGTGAGGAAGGCCGAGGCTTCAAGAGACACTTGGGATTGCGTCGCCACTCCCCCCTCTTCGGCAAAAGAGTCTTCAGCAACGGCGCACAGGGCGCAAGGCACGCCGCGGCTCCCCTCTCTAGGGCGCGGAGATGAGGGGGTTGGAGCGCATGACGGCGGACTGCTGCGGGGTGATGTCCCCCTCCATGCTCGAGGTGAGGAGCCAGAACATGAGGAGGTTGGCCCCGCCGCACTGCTGGGTGGTGCCGGAGCACACCGTGTTGTCCACCACGGTGGGCGTCCCACCGTCGCTGCAGTTGGAAGCGGCGGTGGGGTTGAGCTCGCACAGCGCACAGACGCAGGAGGCGGTGTCCACCAGGGGGTCGAACTGGTCTCCCCCTTGCTCGGTGGGGTGGAAGAGGCCGAGGAAGTGGCCAGTCTCGTGTCCGGCGATGAGGGCCACCCTGTCGGGCCCACAGTTGAAAGGGTCGAGGGTGGCGCCGCAGCCGGTGATGGCGGTGAGGTCGGCGCTGAGCACCACCGAGCCACCGGCGGTGGTGCCGTTGAAGGTGGCCATTCCGGGGATGGCGCCGTCCTTGCCCACAATCTCGTCGCCAGCCGGGACGCCAGTCGCCGTGATGTCATCGACGAAGAAGAGCGCCATCGTCCGGCCGGGCTCGGCGAGGGTGAACATCTGCCGGAAGTCACTGCACGGGTCCTGCGTCGTCCCGTCGTCCACGTCCACCGAGGAATAGGCATCCTGCGCCCACGCCGGGACGTCGTGCAGCGTCACCGTGCCGAGACAGACGCCAGCGTTGGCGTAGAAGGTCGAGAACTTCGAGACGAAGCGCGCCAAGCCGGCGCTGGTGGAGACTGCCAATGCCTGCCGAGTCGGGTCCTCGGAGACGAGGTAGATGTCCAGCCCAATCTGGCCCGTCGCGGGAAGCGGACCGGGCGTCACCACCACCTCGACGTCATAGGTGTTGCGCACCGTCCCCGCGTCACAACCACCCGGGCCACCGAATTCGTTGGCGAAGTCGTTGACGTCGAACGTCCACTGGCCGCCCGGGAGCCCGCCGTCCAGCGTCAGGGCCAGGCCAGCGGAGGTGTTGGGGAAGGTGAGGGAGGCCGCGTACGGCTGCTGGCCGCCGACGGGATAGAAGACGAGGGGCGCGGTGGTGGCGTCCAGCGGCGGGTTTTCATCGAAGTCGATGAAGTTGAAGAAGGTGCCACCGCCCGGCAGGAGGATGGGCGTGGGGAGGGGCACGTTGGCGAAGGTGCCCTGGCCCGGGCAGTCGATGAAACCGTTCTGTCCGGACACCGCCTGCGAAACAATCGAGAAGCCGACGGCGCCGGCCGGGACGGTGAAGGACACCGACTGGCCAGGTGCATGGGTGCCCAGGAGCTGCACGTCACCGGCTGGAAGCGCGCTCGACACCTTCGGGTTTTGACAGGCGACGGGGGCGCTGGGGGAACCGGCGACGCTGCCCACGACGATGGTGGGCGCCCCACAGGTGGTGGGCGGGGCCAGGGCCGCGGACGGAGCCAGACAGACTTGGCCATCGGCGGTGGTGGTGCACTGCAGCGGAGAGGGGCAGGCCGTCGAGGCGCACTCCTGGAGGCAGTAGTTGCTGCCGCTCGACAGCAAGGGCGAGCACGTCGTCCCCGTCGGGCAGCTGGAAGCCCCGGGGTTGCAGACGGCGGTGCAGGCACCGGCCGGAAAGTCCGAATTCTGCAAGCAGGACAGCCCGAGCCCGCAGCCAGCGGCGCACCCCGTATTCTCCCCACCGCCATCCGTCCCGCTGGAGGAGCTCGAGCACGCAAACAACAGAGGCAACAAGCTACAGAGAAGAGCGCTCCGGACACCGGCGTTTCGCATCGCGTGGACTCTCCTCAGCAAACCGCCCCCGTCCGAAGCACGCTAGCACGGACGGCGGGCGCGGCTCAGGCAGGCGACGGCAGGGCGGTGGGCAACGGAGGCAGCGGGTGAAGGCCTCGCCGTCCACGGACCATCAGTGTTGCGCCGGCCGCGAACATTCCGAGCGAGATGAACTGGCTCGTGGAGAGGTTGTACCAGGCCTCCAGCGGAACCTTGCTCGCCAGCTCCACGAGCCCCAGGGACTCGAGTAGCCCGTGCAGCGTGCCCCGTTCCAGGTCGCCACGGAAAAGCTCCACCGTCGAGCGCAGCACGGCGTAGGCCATCAACCACAGCGCGAAAATTTCCCCGTGGAAGCGGCGGTAGGGACGGGCCAGCACCAAAAGCGTGAAGAGCAGCAGCTGGCCGATGGACTCGTAGAGCTGCGTGGGATGCAGGGGAAGCGTCGTTCCGTGTTCCGCCACCCACTGGCTGAGGCGCACGGCGCCGGGTTGCGGCGAGTGAAAAATCTGCCCGGTGGACTCCAGCACCCAGCGTCCGTCGCTGGCCTCCGACTGGTAGGCCAGGCTCCCGGTGTGGGTGAACCGCCCGAGGATGTCCCGGGCCACGGTGCCACCGGGAAAGCGGACGGCCCAGTGCACGTGTCCGGTGGCCGGCGCACCCCAGCAGCACCCGGCGCTGAAGCAGCCCAGCCGGCCAATGGCCTGGCCCAGCGAGACGCAAGGGATGGCGACGTCCGCCAGTCGGAGGAAGGGGATGTCGTTCTTCCGGGCGTACCAATACGAGGTGGCCATGGCTCCGAGCAGACCGCCGTAGAAGACGAGGCCGCCGAAGAGCCAGTCGAGGAGGCGCACCGGGAAATTCTCGAACAGGGTGGGCACGGCGGAGACGGTGTCCTGCCAGTTCACCAGCATGAAGAGGATGCGACTGCCGATGAAGGCCCCCACCAGCGCCCACAGCGCGAGGTCCTGCATCTGCTCGCGCTTCCGCTTGCCCTCGAGGCCTGGCCACTCCCGCTCCGCCAGTCGGCCGGCCACCGCAGCGCCCACCAGAAAGGCCGTCATGAGAAGCAGGCCGTAGGTGTGAAGCGGGAACCCCTGTCCGCGCTGGCCGAGGAAGGCCTGGGGCGGCAGCGCGTAATAGAAGGCGAGCCGGACGAAGAGCGCGAAGACGACGCCGTAGGTGACGGCGCGCTGCGAGCGGTCGCGCTGGGTGGCCGGCAGGTGGTTGCCACTCTTCGGGTCGAGCGGCCCCTGGGCACTGCGCCAGCCGGCCCAGGCCCCGTAGGCCACCACCAGGACGCCGATGACGTAGAGCACGAACCAGGCGGTGGGCGACTCGAACCGGATGTCGAAGAAGACGGGGAGCATTTTTTCCTTGGGCGCGGCTGCGCATTCCTAACACGCCGGGGGGCGGCTGCCCTTCCCCGCTTGCTCAGCCGCCGGGACTGACCTCCGCCTTGCGCTCCCGGCGCGTGAGGCCGTCCAGAAGAAGAAGCCCCACCCCCACCACGATGCAGCTGTCGGCCGCGTTGAAAGAGGGCCAGGTGGCGCGGTCGTGCCAGTGGGCCTCGACGAAGTCGATGACGAAGCCCCGGGCCAGCCTGTCCACGTAGTTGCCCAGCGCCCCACCCAGCACCAGGGACAGCCCCAGCCTGGCGAAGCGCTCGCTCGGCGCCGAGGTGGAAAGGCGCAGGTAGTAAACGGTGATGAGCACCACGGCGCCGATGGAGACGAGGTGGAAGAGAAGCCCTCGCATTGCCGAGGGCATCCCGCGGAAGAGCCCGAAGGCGGCACCGGTGTTTTCCGCGTAGCGGATGCGGAGGAAGTCCGGGCTCAGCGTCACCGAGCGCTTCGCCCGGAAGTGCAGCCCGTCAAAGGCCTCCGCTGGCGGCGTCCCGTAGAGGGCCTCCAGGCGCGCCCCCACCGTGGCCAGCCCATCGAAGCGGGTGGTGAGCTCGGCCACCATCCAGTACTTCACCGCCTGGTCGACGAGCACCACCGCCAGGGCAATTCCGTAGAGCGTCAGAAGCTTTCTTTGCACGGGGGCCTTTACCAAGAAGGGGTTAGCCGAGCGCCAGCTGGCACTTGTTGCAGACAGGAGCACCGGCCGCCACCTCGACGGCGTACGTCCAACACCTGGGGCACTTCGCCCCGTCCGCCGGGCGGACCTCGATGCCCAGCGCCTCGTGCTGCGAGGTGCCGTCGGCGCGGTGCATGCCGGCTGTCGCCTCCTGCAGGAGCTCCACCTGGCTGACGATGAAGAGGCCAGGCAGCTCCGCCAGGTGCCGGGCGAGGAATTCGCGGTCCGCTTCCTCGGGATGGAGCAGCACCTTGGCCTCCAGCGAGGCACCGATGACTTTGTCCCGTCGTGCCGCCTCGAGCTGCTTCTGCACCGCGGAGCGCACGGAGAAGAGGCGCTCGTAGCGCTCGCCCAGCTCGGCCGGCATGCGGCGGGTGGCCTCGGGGAGGCCGGCCAGAAAGACGCTCGAGGAGGGCGCCCCAGGCAGGAAGGACCAGGCCTCTTCGGCGGTGAAGGACATGATGGGGGCCAGAAGCCGCAACAAGTCCCTGGCCAGCCGGTACAGCGCCGTCTGGCCGCTGCGGCGGGGCAACCCGTCCGTCTTCCAGGTGTAGAGCCGGTCCTTGGAGATGTCGAAGTAGAGCGCGCTCAAGTCATTCCCGCAGAAGTCGACGACGGCGTGGAAGACGAGGTGAAACTCGTAGGCCTCGTAGGCCCGGCGCACCCGAACCTCCAGCTCGTCCATCCGTCCCTGCGCCCAGGCATCGAGCGGCAACCACTCCGCCTCCGGCACCTCGTCGCGCACGGCGTCGAAGTCGGAGAGGTTGCTCAAGGCATAGCGCAGGGTGTTGCGGATTTTCCGGTAGCCCTCGGAAAGACTCTTCAGGATGCCGTCGGAGAGGCGGATGTCGTCGTGGTAGTCGCTCGCCGCCACCCACAGCCGGAGCACCTCGGCGCCGTACTGGGCGATAATCTTCTCCGGCGGAACGGTGTTGCCGACGCTCTTGGACATCTTCCGGCCCTGCCCGTCGACGACGAAGCCGCACGTCACCACCTGGCGGTAGGGCGCTCGGTCACGGGTGGCCACGCTCACCAGGAGCGAGCTGTGAAACCAGCCCCGGTGCTGGTCCGTGCCCTCGAGGTAGAGGTCCACCGGCCCCGGGCCGTACCTCGGCTCCATCACCGCGGCGAAGGAGCAGGCCGAGTCGAACCAGACGTCGAGGATGTCCGTCCCCTTCGTCCAGGCCTCGCCCCCGCAGCCGGTGCAGGCCGGCGGCTCTGGAAGAAAGCCCTCGAGGGGAAGCCGGTACCAGGCGTCCACCCCCTCCTTGGCCACGGCATCCGCCACCCTGTCCATCATCTCCGGGCTCACCAGCCCCTCGCCGCAGGTGTCGCACAGGGCGACGGGGATGGGGACGCCCCACGTCCTCTGCCGGCTCAGCGTCCAGTCCGGCCGGTTCTCCAGCATCCCGCGGATGCGCTGCTTGCCCCACTCCGGAATCCACTTCACCGCCTCGTCAATCTGCTGCAGGGCCGAGGCGCGGAGCGACCGGCCGTCACCGCCGTCCATGGGGCGGTCCAGCGCGACGAACCACTGCGGCGTGGCCCGGAAGATGATGGCGTTTCCGCAGCGGTCATGGTGCGGGTAGCTGTGGGTGATGGATTCCCCCGGCCGGTTGAGGAGGACGCCCTTGTCCACGAGGAGCTGGACGATGGCCGGGTTGGCGTCGAAGACGCGCACCCCCTTCAGCTCCGGCGGCTGCACCGTGGCGTCGAAGCGCCCGTCGGCCAGCACCGGGTTGTAGGCCTCGAGCCCGTAGGCCTCCCCCACCGCGTAGTCCTCGGCACCGTGGCCGGGCGCCGTGTGCACGAGCCCCGTCCCCTGCTCCAGCGTCACGTGCTCGCCCAGCACCACCCGGCCCTGCCGCGGCGCGAAGGGGTGCCGGTAGGCGAAGCCCTCCAGCTCCCGGCCGGTGGCAAACCCCAAAATACGCGTCGGGTCGACGAGCGCCGCCGCGCGCAGCTCCGCCCCTTGGGCCTGCAGCGTCCGCAGCTCCATCTGCTCGGGCGCAATCTCGCCGAGGAGGCGGGCCAGGAGGTCCTTAGCCACCACCACCACCCGGCTGCCCAAGTCATAGAAGACGTACTCGAGCTCGGGATGGACGGCGATGGCCAGGTTGGCCGGCAGCGTCCAGGGCGTCGTCGTCCAGATGACGAGGTCCACCGTCTTTCCGCGAAGGAAGGGAAAGACGGCTGCCATCGCCTCCGGACGGGTGTGTTTCCCGAGCGCCCCGACGGCTTCTTCGGTGCGAAAGGCGACGTAGACGGACGGGCTCTCGTGGTCCGCGTACTCGATGTCGGCCTCGGCCAGGGCCGTCTGGTCGACGAAGCACCAGTACACGGCCTTCTTCTTCCGGTAGAGGAGGCCCCGGCGCGCCACCCGGGCCAGCTCGCGAATCTCCGCCGCCTCGTAGCCGAAGGCCAGCGTGGTGTAGGGCGTCTCCCAGTCGGCAAACAGCCCGAGGCGCTTGAATTCGGCGCGCTGGATGTCGATGAATTCCTGGGCGTAGGCCCGGCAGCGGAGAAGGAAGTCCTCCCGCGACAGCGTCCGCCGGTCCACCTTCTCGTCCTTGAGCCGCTTCTCCACCGCCCGCTCGATGGGCAGGCCGTGGCAGTCCCAGCCGGGGATGAAGTCGCAGAGCCGGCCGGCCATGTTTTGAAACTTCACCACCACGTCCTTGAGCACCTTGTTGAGCGCCGTGCCGGCGTGGATGTGGCCGTTGGCGTACGGCGGCCCGTCGTGGAAGAGGAAGCGCGGCTTGTCGCGGTTGGCGGAGAGGAGCGCCTTCCAGGTGCCCTCCTCCTCCCAGCGCGCGAGCAACCGGGGTTCCAGCTGAAGGAGGTTCCCCTTCATCGGGAAGTCCGTCCGCGGAAGGTTCAGCGTGTGCTTCCAGTCGCGCGGTTCCGCGGCATCGCCCATGGTGTGCTGACGCGGCTAGCACGCTGCGGCCAGCCCGGGCAATCCGGGCTTGCGCCGTGGTACCTTCCTCGGCCCGCCTCTACCCCGGGGGAAGCCCGAGGCCGTGCCTCCACCGAAGCGACTCAAGAAGGCCCCGCAGGCGGTGACGCTCCGCCACGCTCCGGCCGTCCCCCTGGACGGCAAGGTGGTGGCCATCCTCAGCCGGAAGCGCTCGCTCTACTCCACCCGCCGGCTGGTGGAGGCGGTGAAGGCGCGGGGCCAGCGCGTCCTGGTGCTGGACACCCTGCGCTGTAACCTCATCCTCGCGCGCGGCGAGCCCCGCATGACGTACCGGGGCGTGGCGCTGCGCAACGTGGACGTCGTCATCCCCCGCATCGGCGCCTCCATCACCGGGTACGGCCTGGCGGTGGTGAATCAGTTCGACATGATGGGCGTCGCGGTGCTGAACAACTCGGTGCCCATCGCCCGGAGCCGCGACAAGCTGCGCTGCCTGCAGCTGCTGGCGCGCTTCGGCCTCGACATCCCGAGGACGGTGATGGCCCGCGACAGAAGCAACGTCGCCCGGCTGCTCAAGGACGTCGGGGGGCTGCCGGCCATCGTCAAGCTCATCCGCGGCACGCAAGGCGTGGGCGTGATGCTGGCCTCGACGCTGGGAGAACTGGAGGGCATCCTGGCCACCTTCTCCGACCTCGGCCAGGACATCGTCCTCCAGGAATTCATCGCCGAGTCCCGCGGGCGCGACGTCCGCGCGCTGGTGGTGGGCGACCGGGTGGTGGCGGCCATGCGCCGCCGGGCCAAGCGCGGCGAATTCCGCAGCAACCTGCACCGCGGGGGCCGGGGCAAGGCGGTGAAGCTCGGGCCGGCCTACGTCGAGGCCGCCGTCTCGGCGGCTCGCATCGTCGGCCTCGAGGTGGCCGGGGTGGACATGCTCGAGACGCGCGAAGGGCCCAAGGTGATGGAGGTCAACTCCTCGCCCGGCTTCGAGGGGCTGGAGCGCGCCACCGGGGTGGACATCGCCGGCGCCATCATCGACCACGCGCTGGCCGTGGCCCAGGCGCAACGCGACGGCGCGGCACGCCGCCGCGTCATCTAGCCCCCTCTGGCGGCCCCACCCGGGCAGAAACACCAAGCCGGCGGGCTATGGTGCCGCTTCCCCATGCGCCTCTTCGCCATCGGAGACCTCCACCTTCCCTCCTTGCGAAAGAAGGACATGGAGCGCTTCGGCTGGACGGGGCACCCGGGTCCCCTGGCCGCGGCCTGGGATGCGTCGGTGGGTGCAGACGACGTCGTCTTCATCGTCGGCGACACCTCCTGGGCCACCAAGCCCCAGGAGGCGGTGGAGGACCTCCTCTGGATAGAGGCCAGGCCGGGCAAGAAGGTGCTCCTCAAGGGCAACCACGACTACTGGTGGGGCGACTCGGCCAACAAGCTGCGCCAGCTGCTCGCCCCCACGCCCAGCATCGTCGGCTTTCTGCACAACGGCTCTGCCCTCGCCGTCGGGCCCTACCTCTTCGCGGGCTCGCGGTTGTGGACGACGGCCCAGGCGCCCCCCTTGCCGGGCGGGGAGATGGGGGACGTCGCGCCCTCGACGGACTACGTCCAGCGCGAGGCGACGCGGCTTCAGCGTTCCCTGGAGGAGGCCCGCGGTCTCCTGCGGCAAACGCCCACACTCACCAAGGTGGTGGGCACCCACTTTCCGCCGCTGTACGCCGGAGGCGTCCCCACCGCCTTCTCCCCCCTCATCGAGGCCTTTGCCCCGGAGGTGTGCGTCTACGGCCACCTGCACGGCCCGGGCATCGCCGCGGGCTTCGTCGGCCTCCACGAGGGCGTCCGCTACGTCCTGGCCTCGGCCGATGCGGCCGCCTTCAGGCCCGTCCAGCTGTTTCCGCGCCCTGACTGAAAACCGTCCCGGCTGAGCGGCCGGCCTCCTATTGCGCTGTCGCAGAAGGGGTTGCGCCACTAACCTGCGGCGCCGATGAGCTTCATCGCCACCCTCCTCCTCGTCTTCGTTGGCCTGGCTGCCTTCGTCCACACCACCTACGGGCGCACCGCAGTCCTCTTGGGAATGAAGCCCGCCCACCGCCTGGACAGCCCCGGGCGACGGCTGGCCGCGCTCCTGCGCTTCGGCTTCGGGCAGCGCCGGATGGTCGACCCCGAGGAGCGCACGCCCGGGGTGATGCACGTCTTCATCTTCGTGGCCTTCGTCGTCCTCGCCCTGCGGACGTTGATGCTCTTCACCATCGGCTTCTCGGAGACGGCGCTCTCGGCGCTCACCGTGCCGGGCCATCCCTTCTGGGTACACCATCCGCTGCTCGAGGGCACCTACCAGGGCTACCTCCTCCTCAAGGACGTGGTGGCCCTCCTGGCGCTGCTCGGCGTGGGGTACTTCCTCTGGCTCAGGCTGGTGGTGAAGCCCGACCGGCTGACACCCTCCTGGGAGGCGCTCCTCATCCTCGGCTTCATCGCCGGGTTGATGGTGAGCGAGTACGTCTTCGGCGCCTCGCGGATGCTGGGCGCCGGAGGCGGGCTGCGCAGGGAGGAGCCCGTCACGTCGCTCGTGGCCCTGGCCCTGTCCGGGCTTCCGCCGACGGCGGTGTGGCTCCTGGGGGGCGTCATGTTCTGGACGCACCTCTGCATCATCCTCGCCTTCCTGAATTTCCTTCCGCTGGGGAAGCACTTCCACGTCATCACCGGGCTGCCCAACGTCTACCTGCAGCGCCTCACCCCGAGCGGAAAGCTGTCCAGCCCCAACCTCGAGGCGGAGAATTTCGGTCCGCGCAGCTTCCGGGACTTGTCGTGGAAGGAAGGGCTCGACCTCTACTCCTGCACCGAGTGCGGACGCTGTCAGACGCACTGCCCGACGTACGTCACCGGGAAGCCCCTCACCCACAAGGGGGTGAACCAGACGCTGAAGCACTGGGCCTGGGACCACCAGGAGGCGCTGGGCAGCGTCCCCCCTCTCCCGGAGTCCGAGTGGCCGCCGCTGGTGGGCGGGCTCCTCCAGCCGGAGACGGTGTGGGCCTGCACCTCCTGCGGCTGGTGCGAGACGGCCTGCCCGGTCTTCATCGAGAACATCCCCCGGCTCATCGACATGCGCCGCTACAAAGTCCAGGTGGACGCGGACTTCCCGCCCGAAATCCAGCGCGTCTTCGAGGGCATGGAGCGGCAGGGAAACCCCTGGGGCCTGGCCCAGGAGAGCCGCGACGCGTGGGCGGAGGACTTGAGCTTGCCCCAGTGGGGGGACGGAGGCGCGTACGAGTACCTCTTCTTCGTCGGCTGCGCCGGCAGCTACGACGACCGCCAGAAGAAAGTCTCCCGGGCGGTGGTGAAAATCCTCCGCGAGGCCAAGGTGGCCTTCGCCACTCTCGGAAAGGCGGAGGTGTGCAACGGCGACAGCGCGCGGCGGCTGGGAAACGAGTACCTCTACCAGACGCTGGCCAAGGGCAACGTCGAGGCGTGGAATGCCGCCGGGGTGAAGGCCGTCATCACCCAGTGCCCGCACTGCTTCAACACCCTGAAGAACGAGTACCCGGACTTCGGCGGGACCTACCGTGTCATCAACCACACCCAGCTCATCAGCGAGCTCCTGCGGGACAAGCGCATCAAGCTTTCCCAGCTGATGGACGAGACGCTCACCTACCACGACCCCTGCTACCTCGGACGGCACAACGGGGTGTACGCCGCGCCTCGCGCGGCGCTCGCCGCCATTCCCGGGCTGAAGGTGGTGGAGATGCAGCGCAGCCGCCGGCAGTCGTTCTGCTGCGGCGCCGGCGGCGGACGGATGTGGATGGAGGAAACCATTGGCACCCGCATCAACCACAACCGGCTGAACGAGGCGGCGCTGACGCTGGCCCATGCCACGGACCCCGCCCTCCCCTTCCCCTCGGCCATCGACAGGCACAAGCCCGGCCTGGTGGGCGAGTACCAGGGAAAGGCCAAGGGCACGGTGGCCGTGGCCTGTCCCTTCTGCGCCACCATGCTCCGCGACGCCGTCAACGACACCGGGCGCGAGGAGATGAAGGTGCGAGACATCGCCGAGCTGGTGGCGGACGCCATGGGCCCGGCGGCGTCCTAGCGCAGGGGGCCTACTTTCCTTCGTACTTGAAGGACACCTTGAGCTTGCTTCGGTAGGCGGTGACTTTGCCGTTCTCGACGACGAGGTCCAGCTGCTGGACCTCGGCCACGCGCAGCTCCCGGAGGCTCTTGGACGCCCTGGTGATGGCGGCTGCTGCCGCCTTCTCCCAGGACTCGGTGCTGGTACCGATGAGCTCGATGACTTTGTAGACGCTCTCCGCCATGTCCAACCCTCCCGCCGGTGAATGTCTTCCGGGCTGGTCGGGCACCCTACCCGTCTCGTCGGGCAGTTCGCTCGACCGGCCGCGTCAGATGTGGAGCTGCTGCTTCTGCTCCAGGGCCTGCAGCTTCGCCATGACCTGCTCGTAGAGGCGGTCCAGCTTCGTGTGCAGCTGCGTCACCTCCAGGCCGGCCTTGATGTTGGCCGCGTACTCCACCTCGCTGCGGATGCGGTCCTTCGACGCCTGCCGCTCCTGGCTGATGAGGACGAAGCAGCTGAGGAAGATGGCCTCCAGAGACGTCACCAGCGTGAGCAGCCCGAAGGGAAACGGGTCGAAGGGCCGAAGCACGGCCAGGATGCCCAGGTTCCACGCCACCCAGAGGGTAAACACGACGAGGTGGATGAAGACGAAGGTGATGGAGCCGCTGAAGGCCGCCAGGGCGTCGGCGGCGCGCTGCACGGGGGTGGCTCGCTCGTGCACCTCCTGGTTGGGGCTGGTCCCGACGCTGGAGAGGAGGACGCGGTTGGTGTCCCTCAAGCGCTGGCCGGTGACGCTCAGCACGTCCAGGGCAGCGCTGGGGTGCACGCGGAAGAGCTCGGTGAGGTCCGCGCGGTCAATCTCCACGCCCCGGGTGTCCTCCATCGCGGTGGCGTCGGCACTGCGTGGGCCGCTGTCGAGCAGCGAGAGCTCCCCGAAGAATTCGCCCGGGCCCGCGGTGTGGAGGACACGGTGCTCACCGGTGGTGCTCTCCACCGAGAGCTCCACTTTGCCCTGGCTCACCACGTAGAAGGAGTCTCCGGCGTCGCCTCGGCTGAAGATGCGCGTCTTGGACGGCCAGGACACCTCCTCGGCCTGCGCGGCCAGGACGGCGCGCTCGGCTGAATCGAGTTCACGAAACAGCGGCACATCCGACAGCAGCTCGGGAGAGGTGGGCATGGGCGTGGGCGCTCCGGCTTCCGGAGAATCCGCCCGCGGCCCATGTCCCGTCGAGAAACTTCCGCCGAGGGGGCCCTAGCCGCGCCGCCCTCTGCGCAGCCCAACGAGAAGCACGAGGAGGAGGCCCGGGGCGCCGGGCGACGCCTGGGTCGTCGAGCACGAGCCACTCACCAGGCTCTGGGCAGATTGGGCCGAGCCCCCATCCGCACCGCCGGAGGGTCCGCCCGCGTCCGGCGAACCCCCGTCCGGAGGACCGCCCTGCCCTTCCACCACCCACAGGGTGATGGACGTGGCCGGGTAGCTCGCGCTCAAAAGGCCGCCGGCCACCGGGACGGCGGCCAGCGGCACGATGCTGGCGAGGTTGGTGGGGCTGTAGAGGAAGCCCTGGGCCATGCCCCGTGGGGTGAAGTTGGCGAGGGTGATGGGCGTCGTGAGCACGACCGAGGTCTTATTGATGACGATGAGGGTGAGTGCACCGTCCGAGGAGCGCTGGGCGGCGTAGAGCGCGAGCTGGCTCTGGTCCGAGCTCGTGGCCGACACCCAGGTGTCGCCGTAGCGGCTCCCCATGCCGTCGTAGTTGAGGTACATGCGAAAGGCGTAGGCCCCGGGCTGGGTGAGGGCCGGCGGGCTCCACAACGTCGCCAGGTCGAGCTGCTCACGGCCGAAGACGCCGAGGACGTCGGCCTGGGTAAGCGCACCGTTGATGGAGTCGAGCGCGCCGAAGTTGTACTCGGAGAGGGACACCTTCGTCCCTGGGTCGCTGGCGGCCACCCAGCTGCGAAACCTGGGGATGAGCTCGAGCTGCGCGGGAAAGGGCGGGCCCACCGTCGAAATCCAACTCTCGTCGGTGTACGTCGGGTCCCACAGGGAACGCACCGCGCGCAACCTCAGCGCCTGCGTCGCCGGTTCCCCATCGTCGTCGTGCAGCGCAATCTGGTTCCCGTTGGCGCCGACTTCCTGCGGGTAGTAGTGCTCGTCGAAGTAGTCGAGGATGCGCAGTCCGGCATGGGCCGTCTGGTAGGCCGCCATGGCTTGCAAGTAGTAGACGCCGAAGAAGGTGTCGCCATGGGCCGCGTAGCCGCCGGTGCCGTTGGCCCACCCGGGAGGCGAGTCAAAGTAGGCCGAGTACCCCCAGTCCGACGGCCCCATCACCTGCGCCGTCGCATCGGCCCCCTTGACGGTTGCCGCATAGGCTTCCGTCAGCGTCACCAGCACGTCGTAGGTGAGCGCGTTGGTGGCGTAAATGTCCGGGTGCGTCGACTGCCAGAGGCTCGGCTCGTTGTCCATCATGTAGAGCGCCACGCCGCCATCGGCCGCCGTCCCGAAGCTGGCCACCAGATGCCCAATCCACCCCTCGGCGCTCGCTTCGGTGTTCGCCACGTTGAGAGCATCGAGCTGGGTGCCGGACAGGAGCCCCACTGAGGCGCCGGCCTTGGACCCGTTGCCACAGGTGCTGCCCCCGTAGCTGATGGTGGAGTCGAACTCGTCCGCGCTGAAGGGTGGCAGCGAGTAGCTGCAGGCCGCCGTCACGCCTGCGGTGACGCCCGGACGGCCCTTGGTGATGTAGGGGATGACCGGGATGGTGAGGATGCTCTTCGTCTTCGTCGCGACGTTTTGCGCGACGAAGGCGTCGGCGTCGGCACTGGCCGTCGTCGGGCTCCCGAGGTCCTGGATGATGAAATAGTAGTCGTTCCCGGCGTTGGAGACATTCACCTGCCAGTTGTAGCGGCTGGTCGCGTCTCCACCCCAGCGGTTGACGGGAATCCCGAGCGCCTGGGCCAAGTCCTGGGGGCAGAAGTTCATCCCGTAGATGTCCGGGCTGATGGCGTGCCTGTCGGCATTCACGTCGACGGCCAGCGACGGCGCCGAGGCCTCGGCGGCGCCAAGGGCAAGGACGACGCACAGGACGAGGACGCGGCGCACGGAAGCCCTTCTTCAGTACCACGCCATCAACGTGCTCCCTGCCTGGGTGGAGAACGCACCAGCCAGAGGTGTTTCAACAGTCCGGCAAGGTTTCAGCCGAGGCGCGCCGCGGAGCGACTAGCGGTTGAGCTTCGCCAGCTCGTTCCGGCAGATGTGACAGAGCGACGTCTGCTTGCGGTCCACGTCCGGCAAGGTGGAGGCCAGAAACATCGCGCAGCGGGCGTCCTCGCAGTACGAGAGCCCCACCAGGTGGCCGGCCTGGTGCAGCCCTTCCACCTGCACGCGCCGGCGAAGAAGCGCCTCGTCCGCGCCCTGGCGAAGCCGGGCCAGGGAGAGCACCGCGGCACGCGACTCTCTGTCCGCCTCGCCAAAGACGAAGCCACTGTCCGGGACGAAGAGGTCCACGTCGACGACGCCCAGGATGCTCTGGCCGGGCTCGAGCAGCGGGACCAGCCGTCGCATGATGGCGTTGGAATGGTACTGGTTTCTGTCCTTGTTGTAGGCGTAGCTCGGCGTCGCCAGCGAGACGCGGGAGTAGACGAGTGTCACCCCGAGCTGCGCGGTGAGCGGAAGCTCCAAGTCCCGCAGCAGTGCCGGAGGCACGTCACCGATGGCTACCAGCTGCATCACCCGGGAAGACATCCGTCGGGACGCATCCTTTCGGGAGCGGACTGGCTGGGGCGCAAGGATTCGAACCTTGATAGTCAGATCCAAAGTCTGACGTCCTGCCGTTAGACGACGCCCCAGGACAGCGAGGGTCCCGCTTCCCCCGTCGCGCGCCGAGCATAAGGGCTCCACGGGCCGTCGCAAACGACGGAATGCGGGCTTCTCGCATTAAGGACAACCCCGTTGCTGCTGAACAATCGCCTTTCCAGCAGCAAAGACGTGCGCCGCCGGATGCACCCCGTCCCCGGCGGCCCTACCCTCTTCGCACGCGGACATCGGCCCACGCAGGGGAGTCTTCCAATGACCATTCAACCCAAGACCGTCCAGAAGGGTGAGGACGCAGACCTCTGCGTCTGCGGCCACACGCCAAGCGCTCATCGCGGCGCGTGCACAGTCCCCGGATGCAGCTGCAGAGAGCTGAGCCCCTCCGAGGACGACGACCCGGACGTGGACTCGGACGCAGACGGCGACGACTGAAGAAGAGCGCCGTGGCCGCCAGCACCACGGGGGCTACGCCCGCGAGATTTCTTCGATGGACTAAGAGGAATGCGAGCCTGCGTCGAGGGTGCCCCGACGCTTTCGCCTGAAGGACAGCAGCACCGGAAAGCCCAGCAGAGGGAGCACGTCGCCAGGAAGTGCGTCGCATCCGCCTCCCTGCGTGGGGGGATTCGTCGACTCCAGGCCGGCGTCGCTTGCGCCAGCGTCAGCGCGGCTGGTTTCGGCGTCGACCCCCGCGTCCGCGTTGCCCGCATCAGAAGAGCCAGCGTCGACCGCCGTCAGGCAGGCACCCAGAGATGCCGGTTCCGTGTAGACCTCCGCACTGGCCAGGGGAGCACGTCCTCGAATTGAGTCCCACCAACAACGAGGACGCTGCCATCTACGAGCAGCGTGGCCGTGTGCTCCATCCGGCGGGTGCTCATGGGACCAGTCAGCACCCAGCACCCGGCATCGAGGTCGTAGAGCTCGGCACTCGCTTGGGTCGAATAGCCCCCCGAGCCTCCGATGTCCCGGTGAAAGTGGCCCCCCCAGCCATCAATGCGCGACCCGAGGAGAGCGACGTCAGCGTGCTGAACCAGCCGCCCGTGCCCGCGTCTCCCGTCGCGCGCCAGCTTCCTGTGGAAGGGTCATACAGCGCTGCATTCTGCGGCGTCGGGTTCGGAGCCCTGAGGGTCCATCCCCCAGCGACCAGGGCTGTGCGGTCGCGGAGCAGTGTCACAGCCGAATCCAGGTCCGCCGCAGTCACATACCCAGCATCACTCCACGAGTCTGTGGCCGCCTCGTACAGCTCGGAATTGGCAGTCGGAATGCCGCTCAGGGGGTCGATGATGGTTGGTGGCGGGTAGACGAAGGCACCCCCCACGACAAGCACCTGGCCATTCGGAAGCAGAGCTGCCCCGGCGAACAGCCGCCCGGTTCCCATCGAACCGGTCGGGCTCCAGGTCGCGCTGCTTGGGTCATAGGTTTCGGCGGATTCGATGCCGGTCTCGTCGTAAATTTGACCCCCGCCGGCGACCAGCACCAGACCTGAAGGAAGCAGCGTCGCCGTGTGTCCCGCACGAGGCGTCCCCAGCGCCCCGGTTTGAGACCAGGTCGCGGAGACCGGGTCGTACAGTTCTGCCGACGCGAGGATGGAACCGTTTGCGTCTTGTCCCCCGACGATGAGCACGTTGCCCGAGAGGAGAAGCGTCGCTGTATGAAAGGCTCGTCCCGTCGCCATCGGCGCCGTGACACTCCACGCGCCCGCGAGCGGGTCAAACACCTCGACGCTCGAGTTGCCCCCCGCCGGCAACGAGAACTGCACCGGCCGGAAGCAGAGTGGCCGAGTGTCCAAACCGCCCGGTGGTCATGCTTCCAACTGTCACCCAGGACGTCCCGGCATCCTGGGCGTAGGCAGCACGGGCAGCGAGGTTCAGGACCAACACCGCAAGCGTTCTCGCCATCTCCGTGGTGCAGTTACACGCTTCGTGCCGCCGACGGCCTGCCTCCAAGCGCGCGCACTGAGATGGCCAGGCTCGTACCCGGCTTGGCATCCGTGACGTTTCTTGTCAGGAACGCGCCCAAGCGCGTCACCCCGAGACGTCATCGCCATCGGCGCCGAGACTTCTCGGCCGGTACATCCAGGGAGACGAAGGCTTCAGATGTCCAGGTTCTGGACGTCGAGCGCATTCTTCTCGATGAACTCGCGCCGCGGCTCGACGGCCTCGCCCATCAACAGAGCGAAGATGTCGTCGGACTCGACGGCGTCCTCCACCCGGACCTGAAGCAGCGTCCGGGTGTCGGGATTCATCGTCGTGTCCCACAGCTGCTCAGGGTTCATCTCCCCGAGGCCCTTGAAGCGCTGGATGGCCAGGCCGCGCGAGGCATCGGCGCGGACCGACGCCAGCACCTCCTGCACGCTCTTGGCGGAGGACTCGCTCTCCTCGAAGCGCACCCGGTAGGAGGGCTGGCTGCCCTCGGCATGCACTTGGCCCTCCCCGGCCTGCGCAAACACCTCCCGCAGCGCCACCAGCTCGGCGTACTCGGGGCTGGTGAGGAAGGCATGGTCGACCACCGTCTCCCGCGGGCTGCCATTCATCTCGGTGCGGAAGACGAGCTTCTTGGCCTGGTGCTCGGGGTCGTCCTTGCGAAACGTCTTCAGGTGCCCGAGGACGTCCGGCGTGCGTTCCCGCATCCAGGCGTGCATGGCCTCCACCTGCGAGGCCAGGGCATCGATGTCCAGAAGCGTCGTCTCGTCGATGCGCGCTGCCTGCACCAGCGCATCGAGGACGCGCGGGTCGCGGCGACGAGAAAGCTTGGCCAGGCGGTCCTGGTAGGAAGACACCCGCTCCAGGAATTCGCGCAGGGCGGCACCCTTGAGCTCGCCGCCGGCCGGCGTCTCCACCACCGCTCGCTCGATGGCGATGCGGAGCAGGTACTCGTCGAGGCTGCGCTGGTCCTTGAGGAAGAGCTCCTTCTTCCCTCGGGTGACTTTGTAGAGCGGCGGCTGGGCGATGTAGAGGTAGCCCTTGGCGATGAGCTCCGGCATCTGCCGGTAGAAGAAGGTGAGCAGCAGCGTCCGGATGTGACTTCCGTCCACGTCGGCATCCGTCATGAGGATGATGCGGTGGTAGCGGACGCTGGTCGGGTCGTAGTCCTCGCGCCCGATGCCCGTCCCGAGCGCGGTGATGAGCGCCACAATCTCCCCGCTGGTGAGCATCTTCTCGAAGCGGGCCTTCTCCACGTTCAGGATTTTGCCCTTCAGGGGGAGGATGGCCTGGTTGCGGCGGTCGCGGCCCTGCTTGGCCGAGCCACCGGCCGAATCACCCTCGACGATGTAGAGCTCGGATTCGGACGGGTCCTTGCTCTGGCAGTCGGCAAGCTTGCCGGGAAGGCCCAGCCCATCGAGAGCGCCCTTGCGCCGGACGGTCTCCCGCGCCTTCCGGGCCGCGATGCGCCCGCGGGTGGCATCGCCAATCTTCGCCAGGATTTTTCGGGCAGCGCCGGGGTTCTCGGCCAGGAAATTTCCGAGGGACTCGTTCACCATCTGCTCGACGAGGCCCTTAATCTCGGAGTTGCCCAGCTTCGTCTTCGTCTGCCCCTCGAACTGAGGGTTGGGCAGCTTCACGCTGATGACCGCGGCCAGGCCCTCCCGGGCGTCCTCCCCGGTTGGCGTCTCCTTGAAGTCCTTCCACACGCCGCCGCGCTCGGCGTAGGCGTTGATGCTGCGGGTGAGCGCGCTCTTGAAGCCCACCAGGTGGCTTCCACCCTCGTGGGTGTTGATGTTGTTGGCGAAGGTGTAGATGCGCTCGTCGTAGCCATCGTTCCACTGCATGGCGATTTCCAGCGCCACGTCGTCCTTGATCGCCTTGAAGAAGATGGGCGGGTGGAGCGTCTCCTTCGACTTGTTGAGGTACTCGACGAAGGAGACGATGCCGCCGTCGAACTGGAAGGAGTGGTTCTTGCTCGTCCGCTCGTCGGTGATGGTGATGGTCAGCCCGGCGTTGAGGAAGGCCAGCTCGCGCAGGCGCTGGCTGAGCGTGTCGAAGCTGATGTCGGTGGTCTCGAAGATGGTGGCGTCGGGCTTGAACCACACCGTCGTGCCGCGTCCGTCGGTGACGCCAATCTCGGTGACTTCCTGCTGAGGAATGCCGCGGGCGTACTTCTGCTCGTACACCTTCCCGTTGCGCTGGATTTCGAGCCGCAGCCACTCCGAGAGCGCATTGACGCAGGAGACGCCCACGCCGTGCAGACCGCCGGAAACCTTGTAGGCCGAGTTCTCGAACTTCCCGCCGGCGTGAAGCTTCGTCATCACCACGTCCACGGTGTCCATCCCGGCCACGGTGGGGTGCGGGCCAACAGGAATGCCCCGGCCGTTGTCCTTCACGCTGACGCTGCCGTCGACGTGGATGGTGACGGCGAGGCTCGTGCAGAAACCGGCGAGCGCTTCGTCCACCGCGTTGTCCACCACCTCGTAAACGAGATGGTGAAGCCCGTAGATGGCCGTGTCGCCGATGTACATGCTGGGGCGCTTGCGCACCGCCTCCAGCCCTTCCAGCACCGTAATCGACGACGCGCCGTACTCCGCCTGGCCAGAGGTCGTCGAGGCCTCGGCAGCGGGTTTCGTGAGACCGTTCAAGGAGCTTGTTTCCTAACACGCGACCCCGGGTGCCACAAGGCCATCACCTCGTCCTAAGCTTTTAGAATTACTTAGGAATTCGGCCTTCGTGCGGGACGTTTTCAGGCATCGGTGGGAGGCTTCACAGCCCGCTCATCCAGGGCCTTAACGAGGTCCAAAAACGCCTCCTTCGAGCCCAACAAACGCTCGGCGATGAGCACCTGGCCCTCGGGCCGGAGCTCCAGGACGAGCCGCGTCCAGGGACGGCGCTCGGTGCGCGTGGCCCCGAGGTGCGTCCAAGGGATGTGGAGGCTGTGCCTTCCCCAGGGGCGCGAGACGTCGATGCCGGCGGTGTCCAGGTGAATGCCGAAGTCCGGGCGCGGCCGCAGGCGCACCCAGCCGACACCAAACCCCACCGCCAGGACGGCCAGGACAAGCGCGCGCAGGGTGCCCAGCGGCTCCCGCCCGCGCACGCCCGAGGCCAGCGCCCAGGCAGAGAGCACGACGGCCAGCGCCGCCGCTGCCACCAGGGTCCGGCGCAAACCACGGGGACGAAACGCAAAGAAGCGGACGCTCACGGGGGGCCAGGGACTCTACAGCGCCGGTCCACCGGCGGGAACGACGTTGCCCGCATCCACCGCCAGCCAGCGCGTGTCCCGGCCCGCTGCCTCGCGCACCAGGGAAGGCTCGGTGGTGGTGAGCAGCACCTGGGCGCCGGACCCGGAGAGGTAGTGCATGAGGAAGGCGTTGCGCTCCGGGTCGAGCTCGCTGGAGACGTCGTCCAGAAGCAAGAGTGGAAAGCGACCGAGAAAGGCGCGGAGGTTTTCGATTTCGGCAATCTTCCACCCCAGCACCAGCGCCCGGGCCTGCCCCTGCGAGGCGAAGGACCGCGCCGCGTGCCCCTCGAGCCCAATCTCCAAGTCATCCGCGTGCGGGCCCACCGAGGTGAAGCCCCGTTCCCGGTCGCGCAGGAGCCGCGTGCGAAGCGACTCCCGGAGAGCCCGGGCGAAGGCCTCAGCGTCGGAAGTCGCGAAGGCCACCTCGAGGTGGGCCGGGGCATAGGCGTACGTCGCGCCCTCCAGCTGGGCGATGGCGGCCACGGTGCGCTCTGCACGCGGGGCCAGCTCGGCGAGCAAGTCGCGCCGGAAGACGAGAATTCTCGACCCGGCGTCGGCGAAAGCCTCGTCATAGGCCTCGAGGTAGTCCGGGGCGGCGCCCTCCTTCAGGAGGCGGTTCCGGCTGCGCAGGGCACGCTGGTAGGCACGCGAGGCACGCAAGAAGCCGGGGAAGCGGTTGAAGACGGCACGGTCGAGCAGCGTCCGTCGCTCCTCGGGAGACCCCTTCACCACGGCCAAGTCATCCGGGGTGAAGGCCACCACCGAGACGCCACCGAAGTAGTCCTCCAGCGCCCGGGTGGGCTTTCCATCCACCGAGGCCGTGCGAAGGCCATCCTGGACGTCGACGGCGATTTGGCGCGTGGCCCCTCCCAGCGCGAAGGTGCCGGCCACGTGGGCGGTGGCGTGCTGGAAGCGCACCAGCTCCATCAGACGACGGGCTCGGAGCGGCTTCAGCGTGCAGAGGAAGTAGACCGCCTCGAGGAGATTGGTCTTCCCCTGCCCGTTCCGCCCCACCACCACCGTGGCGTGCGGCGATGGCAGAATCTCCACCCGGGCCAGGTTTCGAAAGTCCTGGAGCTGGAGACGCTGGAGAAGCAACCGCCCCCTACAAGGAAGGCTCAAACACGCATCGGCATGACCACCGCGGTGTAGCTGCGGTCGCCAGGGGCGTGCAGCACGCCCGGGCTGTGCTCGTCCCCGAGCTCCAGCACCACCTCGTCATCGTCGAGCGCACTCAGCACATCGGAGAGGTAGCGTGCGTTGAAGCCGATGGTGATTTCGGCGCCGGTGAAGGCCACTTCCAGGTCGTCCTTGGCCTCTCCCAGGTCCGGATTCTGCGAGGTCAGGCGGAGCTGGTTCTCGGTGAGGGTCAGCTTCACTGCGTTGGACTTATCCACAGAAAGCAAAGCCGTGCGGCGAAGTGCCTCGAGAAAGCGAACCCGGTTAAGCTGCACCTTGCGGTCCCCCTCCTTGGGGATGACGCGCTGGTACTCTGGGAATTGGCCGTCGATGAGGCGCATGACCATCATCAGGCCCTCCTTGCGGAAGAGCGCCGAATTCATCGCGAAGCCGAGCTGGCACTTCGCATCCGGTGCCTCCTCGAGCAGTCGCTTGAGCTCGAGCAGCCCCTTGCGCGGGATGATGACGCCGCCCTTGAGCTTGAAGTCGCCCGCCATCGGTCGCTCGACGAGGGCCAGGCGGTGGCCGTCGGTCGCCACCATGCGCACCTTCTCGCCGGCGTGGGGTTCGAAGAAGACGCCGTTGAGGAT
>Ga0302314_10002202_pt1 | contig 36399 bp, 30 predicted proteins | sample III_Palsa_N2_3_FD_200533 | JGI IMG/M metagenome (GOLD analysis project Ga0302314, IMG submission 200533) | Peat permafrost microbial communities from Stordalen Mire near Abisko, Sweden - III_Palsa_N2_3 | ecosystem: Environmental > Terrestrial > Soil > Palsa > Peat permafrost | place: Sweden...
CGGGAGCTCGACTTGGAGCACGATACGCCTGGGCAGAGAGAAGCGCATCATCCGGTGTGGATTTTTGAATAGACGTTATGCCGAAGAGACGAGAGGTCTCTCGCGAAAGACGCAAACGAGGACGGCTCAAGGGAAGCGCATTTGCGTTCGAACCAGGAAAGCGAATGATGTAACTGTAAAGAAAATTCGCGGATTTGAAAACACAGGCCGTAAGACAAAGCCTGTGGCGAGTCTCGGCTCCCGCTCGCCGAGACTTCGTTGTCGCCTAGGTAGCGCGGCGAATCTGCGGTTATTTGTTACACTCCGGCCATGCGGCTCTCCGGCTTTACCCTCTTTACCACCTCCCTGCTCGCCGTCTGCCCTTTCCTTTGCAGCACACCTCTCGCCGCCCAGGCGATCTCCGCCGCCCCTACCGTCTCTACCGCCAAACACGGCATGACGCTCGACGATCTCGCCAAGCTGCTCCGCGTCGGCGCTCCGCAGGTCTCACCGGACGGACAATGGGTCGCCTACACCCTCACCCACACCGACGTCGAAGACGATAAGTCGGTCAGCAATCTGTGGATGGTGAGCTGGAACGGCGAGCAGAAGATACAGCTCACCTACGGCAAAGACTCCGTTGGTGGGCCACGTTGGAGTCCCGATGGCCGCTACCTCGCCTTCACCTCCAGCCGCGAGGGCGGAGAAACGAAAGGGTCGCAGGTCTGGGTCCTCGACCGTCGCGGCGGCGAGGCCCGGCAGCTCACCCACGTGAAGGAGAGCCTCGACGGCTTCCGCTGGTCGCCCGACTCGAAGCAGCTTGTGCTCACCCTTCAGGAGAAGGACGAGCCCGAGCCGGAGAAGGGCGGCAAACCCGTACCGCCCAAGCCCATCGTGCTCGACCGCTTTCACTTCAAGCAGGATCGCGAAGGCTATCTCAGCGACAAACAGCCCCACCTCTTCCTCTTCGATGTGGAGACAGCAAAGCTCACCAAGTTGACCACCGGTCCGCTCACTGGCCTAACCGCCTACGGAGAGGAGGACCCGGAGTGGAGCCCGGACGGCAAGCGCATCGCCTTCGTCAGCAATCAGGCCACGCCGGACCCCGATCGCGTTGCACACTCTGACGTCTTCGTCGTCAACGCCACGGCAGGAGCCGTGCCCACCAAGCTGACGTCTTTCTCCGGACGCAGCGAAGCACCCCTGGTCTGGACACACGACGCAAACCATATCGTCTACCGCCAGGGCATCTCACCGAAGTACAGCATCTACGACATGTCGCAGCTAATGATGATTGCCGCCACAGGAGGCAATCCCACGCCGCTTGCTCCGAAGCTCGACCAGTGGGTGGGAGCGCCGGAGATCGGTGCGGACGGCAACAGCGCTCTGGCCGATGTGGCCGAGGATCGCGTCAACTATCTGGCGCAGTTTCCCCTCGACGGCAGTGGATCAATCAAGCGGCTCACGCTGGATCAAGGCTCGCTTGGAGCGCATGATCAGGCCGCCGGTCATCTCGCCGTGCTCTGGAGCACCGACTCGACTGCCCCCGAGATCTACGCCCTCGAAGGATCAACGCTGCGCAAGCTCACAAACCACAACGACGTGCTGCTTGCGTCACTCCAGCTTGTATCCACGGAAGACCTCTCAGCGAAAGCCTCCGACGGCAGCGAAGTCCATTCGCTCTTGACCATGCCGCTGGGCTATACGCCAGGAACGAAGGTACCGTTGCTGCTCTGGATTCACGGCGGCCCCACTGGCCAGGATAACCACGGCTTCAACGTTGATCGGCAGTTGTTCGCAACTCACGGCTACGCGATGCTCAATGTCAATTATCGCGGCAGCACCGGTCGCGGCCATGCCTACAGCGAAGCCATCAATGCCGACTGGGGACACAAAGAGGTCCTTGATCTGCAGGCTTCGGTGGACGCTGCGATCTCAACCGGACGGATCGATCCCGATCGCCTCGCCGTCGGCGGATGGAGCTACGGCGGCATCCTCACCGACTACACCATCGCCAGCACCACCCGCTTCAAAGCCGCCTCAAGTGGCGCCGGAATGGGTGATGCGATCGGCTTCTACGGCATCGACCAATACATCCTGCAGTACGAAAATGAGCTTGGGCCACCGTGGAAAAACCTCGAGGGATACATCAAGATCTCCTATCCCTTCCTGCACGCCGACCGCATCAAAACGCCAACTCTCTTCATGGGCGGCGACAAAGACTTCAACGTCCCCGTGCAGGGTGGAGAACAGATGTACGAAGCGCTTCGCAGCGTAGGAACGCCCGCAGAATTGATCGTCTATCCCGGCCAGTTCCACGGCTTCACGCGCCCAAGTTTCATCCGGGACCGCTACGTCCATTGGTTCGAGTGGTATGACAAATACGTTCGCGGAATTACCCCGCCGCCAGTGCCCCCAGCCAAACCGTAACCGCGCGGCAGCTTCTTCGAGTCGTTTCGGAGAAGCTGCCCCACTTCCCGATCACCAAATAGTTGTGACGATACGAATGACCTGTCTCCATCCGTGCCCGCACCGTCGGACGGTCGTACTTCCTTGCCCAAGCCTGCAGAATGCCGTCGAATGATCGGTAAAGTGTTCGCCTGCACCTCGCGCGCCGGACCGGATATATCCCTGGTTAGATCGCATCTTCAGCACCGCGCCGGCGATGGACAAAAGTGGTAGTTACCTGCGTGTAAGAGCTTCCTATACTGCAAACCAGGGCTAGCCGGACTGCCCCGACACAAACGCGCGTCGGTAGTCCCATCGACAGCAAGGATTCCAAGTGATTCAGTCAAGCGCTCAGCATGTCGACGCACTGGTAGCCCAGGGGCTCAGCTTCCACCAGAAGGGCGATCTGTCCGGCGCCGAACGCGCCTACCTCGCCGTCATGGAGCAGGCGCCTGAGCATCCCGACGCCCTTCATCTTCTGGGTGTGCTCAAAGGCCAGCAGGGCCTTTATTCGCACGCAATTCCTCTCATCGAGCAGGCGATCTCGGCCAGCCCACGCGTCTCGGCCTATCACAACAATCTCGGCAATCTCTGGCTGAAGGGCGGCAACCCCACGGCAGCCGAAGGCAGCTATCGCCGCGCCGTGAAGCTTGACCGCAAGAACGCCGACGCCCATCTGAACCTGGGAAAGCTGCTGCATCAAAAGTCTCTCCTGATCGAGGCGCGCACTTCGATCCTTGCCGCGCTGCGCCTCGCTCCCCGTTCGCTCGAAGCGCATATGTCTTTGGGCCGCGTCGAAGAAAGCATGAAGAAGCTCCAGGCCGCGTTGCAGAGCTATCAGAACGCCTCTCGGATCCACCCCGGATTTGCTCCGGCACATCTCGCCGCAGGCAACACGGCCAAAGCTCTCGGCTCACTCGATGCAGCCGAGCAGAGCTATCGCGCCGCAATCTCCATCGACCCGAACTACACGGACGCCTATTTCAATCTGGCCAACCTGCTGCGCGCAAGCCAGCGCCTGCCGGAGGCTGTTTCGCTCTACCGCAGCGCCGCCCGCCTGTCCTCCGTAGGCGCGGTTGATATCTACAACAACCTCGGTCTCACGCTCTCCGATCTTGGCTTCGAAGAGGAGGCGCTGGCGGCCTTGCTGCAGGCTGTCGAGCTCTCCCCCACCTCCGATGAAGCGTGGTTCAACCTCGGTAAGCAGGCCGCCCGAACGGGCCACCTCTCTACGGCTCAGCAGCATCTCAACCGCGCCATTGAGCTCAACCCGCAGCGCGCTGATGCGCACATCGAACTCGGCAATCTGGAGCGCACCTCCGGCAAGCTTGAGGTTGCGGCTGAACACCATCGCGCCGCAATCCACATCGACCCGTCGAACGCTTCGGCATATAACAACCTCGGGGCAGTCCTGTCCGATCAGTCCCGGCACGGAGCAGCACTCGAGGCCTATCGCAAAGCGATCGAGCTGCGCCCTGACTTCGACGACGCCTACTTCAACCTCGGCAAAGAGCTCGCCATATCCGGCGATCAACTTGCAGCCATGGAGATGTTGCGCAAGGCCATCGCCATTAACCCGAAGAACGCTTCGGCCCACACCCAGATCGGCACTGAACTTCTGGCCTGCGGCTTCATCGTCGACGCAGCCGCATCCTTCCGCACGTCGCTCGAGATCGACGGCACCTCGCTGATCACACGCAGCAATCTCGGCTTGGCTCTGGCAGCGTTGGGAGAAACCGAAGGCCTCGACCTCCTCGAAGCCGTAGTTCAGGCCCGGCCCGACTCGCCCGACGATCATTGGGCATGGAGCGAAAAACTCCTGCTCCACGGCCGCTTCGAGCAGGGTTGGCACGAGTACGAGTTTCGCCTGCGCGTCGACAAGTTCGTCTCCCAACACCCCGCCTTCACCCAGCCGCGCTGGACCGGCGAGCCGCTCGACGGCAAAACCATCCTGCTCTACGCGGAGCAAGGCCAGGGAGACTCCATCCAGTTCTCCCGGTACGCCAAACTGGTCGCCGACCGGGGAGGCCGCGTCCTTCTTCAGGTGCCGCGCTCCCTGCGCCGCCTGCTGGAAGGAACGCCCGGCGTCGCCCAGTGCATCGCGCAAGGAGATGCCCTACCGGAGTTCTCCACCTACGCGCCGCTGATGAGTCTGCCGTACCTCTGCGAAACTCGCGCAGGCAACTTCCCTGCGCCGCTCTCTCCGCTGCCACCCGCTCCCGCCGCCGAACCTGGCCGCAAGCTCCAGGTGGGCATCGTCTGGGCAGGCAACTCACGCGATAAGCGCGATCCGATCCGCTCAACTCGTCTCGCCCAGTGGTCCGCGCTCGCTAATCTCGAAGGCGTCGAGTTCACCGCCCTGCAGGTCGGCGATGCCGCATTGCAAAAGGTCGACAGCCCGCTGAACTTCGTGCAAGACCTCGACGGCGTCAAGGACTTCGCCGACACCGCAGCCATTGTCCAAAAGCTCGATCTGGTCATCACCGTCGACACCGCCGTCGCCCATCTTGCCGGAACCCTCGGTGTCCCAACCTGGATTCTTCTCTACACCCTCCTCGACTGGCGCTGGGGCCTCACCGGCAGCAAGACCGAGTGGTATCCCACCGCAAAGCTCTTCCGCCAGACCGCTTCCGCCGACTGGACCGAGGTCATGGGCGAAGTCGAATCGAGCCTGCGCGCCCTGCTCGCGAGCCAGGCCTAAGCTGTTAGGCCCACCACGCCTCGACTGGAGGCTCCCGCAAAAGCACCCGGTCGAGCAGCGCTACTGCAGAGCTCAGCCCTTCGTGCGTCGAAGCCAGCGCGTCCTCATGCTCGATGCTAAGAACATAGTCATAACCCGCCAGCCGCAGCGCCGAGATAATCTTTTTCCACTCCAGCTCCGAGTGGCCCCACCCAACCGAGCGAAAGATCCACGACCGCGCCGCCATCGCGCGATAGCTCTTCGTATCAAGCACACCGTTGCGATCACGCGCTGCCCGGTTGATGGCCACATCCTTGGCATGAACATGAAAGATCGCATCGCCCAACGCCGCGATGGCGCTCGGAATGTCGATTCCCTGCCACCACAGATGGCTGGGATCGAGGTTGATCCCAATCGACAAGCCCACGGCTTCACGCAGCCGCAGCACCGTCTCCGGGTTGTACACACAGAAGCCCGGATGCGCCTCCAGCGCCACCTTCACACCAGCGTCGTTGGCAATCCGTGCCGCATCTTTCCAGTACGGAATAAGCCGTTCCTGCCACTGCCAGTCGAGTGCCTCAACATACTCCGGCGGCCACGCAGTCGTAATCCAGTTCGGCGTCGAGTCGTTCGCCGCCCCACCCGGGCACCCCGAGAAAGTCACCACCACCGGCACTTCGAGCCGCTCAGCCAGCTCCACCGTCTGTCGAAAGATTTTGTCATCGCGTCCCGCAATCCCCGGCTGCGGATGCACCGGATTGCCGTGGCACGAGAGCGCACTGATGCTAAGGTTCGCGTCCTTCAGCTTCGCCAGAAACTGCCGCGCCGCATCTCGACTCGCCATCAAGACATTCATGTCCAGATGGCTTCCTCCCGGCCACCCGCTCGTGCCGAGCTCGAGCTTCGTAATCGACGGATACCGTCGAAGTTCGACCAGCAATTCGTCGAACGACAATCCGTTGAAGACCGGGGTAAACAAACCTAACTGCACGAGTCGCCTCCTGGGCGCAATCAATCTTCGATCGCACCACCGCTATCATAGCCATCGTCTCGAACCCTGTCGCGGCTAAGCCTCTCCCGCAAACCAACCAACAGAAGCCTGCCTCAACCACGCGCACGGGAGTATGCTGACCGTGAGGTACTTACGGATGCGGAAGCGGTTGATTGCAGACAGCACGGGACGAGGCGGCACGGCGATCGACGCCCAGGACTCGGGAGCAGAGTGGCTGGATCTGGACGAGCTCGCCGAGGTTGAAATCTCCTCCGAAGACCCGCAGTTCCCCATCGAAGGCGCGTTCAGCCGTGTCCCAACCGCAGGCTGGCGCGCAAGCAAAACCGGCCCGCAGACCGTCCGGCTGGTCTTCGAGCAGCCCGTCAAAATTCGCCGCATCCAGATCCGCTTCGTCGAGTCCTCCGTAGAACGCTCGCAGGAGTTCGCCCTCTACGCACAGAGCGCCACCGGCGGCCTGCGTGAGATCCGACGGCAGCAGTTCACCTTCAGTCCGGGCGGGGGCACAGAGGAGCTGGAAGACTATGCCGTTGAGCTTGACTCCATCACCGGCCTCGAGCTGCGGATCGACCCGGACCGCTCTCACGACCCCAACCAGAGCCAGGCATACGCCACGCTGGCGAGCCTTCGGCTGGGCTAGCCGATGTTGATCGGAGTTATCTCCGACACCCACGGTCTGTTGCGGCCAGAGGCGCTGGCCGCACTCGCCGGGGTCGAGCACATCCTGCACGCCGGCGATGTCGGCAATCCCGCAATCCTCGAGATGCTCGAAGAGATCGCGCCCATGACCGCCATTCGCGGCAATGTCGACACAGCCGGCGAGTGCGCTCTGCTGCCCTCGACCGAAGCGGTCATGCTGGGCGGCAAGCTCTTCTACCTGGTCCATGCCATCGAAGACCTCGACATCAGCCCCACGGCAGCAGGCGTCTCGGTCGTGGTCTACGGCCACTCGCATCAGGCCAAGGTAGAGCAGCGAGGCTCCGTGCTTTACCTGAATCCGGGCAGCGCCGGACCCCGTCGCTTCCAACTCGCCGTTACGCTGGCGCTGGTCACGGTAACCGCGAAGTGCGTTGAGACACGCATCGAGCAGCTCCTCTAAAGATATGTCCTGCCGGACGAGCCCGCTGCGCGTGGGGCGGTCTCTTCGTGACATGTGATCGCTTCGCACGCTACTACCAAGAAGTCTGTGCCGACCAACGGGAGGACCACGCGAAGCGGTACACGCGTCACGAAGTGATCGCCGCCCGCGCAGGGCGCCTTTCAATCTAACCTACGGCTTCAATTCAATTGACTGGAGAATTTTTATCTCCCGCGCGTGGATCTCTTCAAGCTCCGGCAGCGTCATCTCCTGCGCCCCACTCACCTTGGCGCAGAACGTATTCAGCACGAGATCGAAGCGATAACACGCATTGCGCCGCCACGCCGTATAGACGTCATCACGCGACTCCGTACACATCCCCCCATGCTCGTCATGGCCACGCGAGAAGCTGATGCCGTTGATCTGCGCCGTCGTCGCTGGTTTGTGCAGCGGTAGAAACGCCTGCCGCGCGCAGTCCGCATCGGACTGGTGCGGAGCTACGCTGAAATAAACCAGCGCCCCTGAAAACGTCGACATTGGATACGGGTTGAAGCTGATCGCTGCGACCTCACGGAGCTGTGACGATGCGGGAGCCGAACGCGCATCGAGGTGAAAGGTGCTCAGCTCTCCATCGCGCCGGCTCAGGTCCCACCCCGCAGGCAGCTGTAGCGAGATGCCATAGCGCGCATCAGTGAAGTGCCGCGCGGCCGGAGTCGTCGGGTCGGGGGCTGGTTTGGCTTGTTGCGCAAGAGCGGCCAGGGAGAGTGAGGCCAGGAGCAGGAGAGCTGGGGTTCGAGCCATGAAGATGTCCTTCTATCGAGTGTAGAACGGCGCGTCCTGTCCTGCCGGACGGGGCCTCTTGCGCGGCGAGCGGGCCCTTCGGGACGGGTATTCCGCTTCGCGTGGCTGCTCGCACTTAGCCGCGCATTCGAGGGTTCGCAATGGTGTAAGCAACGTCGGTCAATAGGTTCACCGCAACATAAGTAAGGCCCACCGCAAGAATGCACCCCTGTACCAGCGCATAGTCGCGATTCGAAATCGCTGAGAGCGTCAGCCGCCCGATACCCGGCCACGAGAAGATCGTCTCCGTCACAATCGCCCCGGCCAGCAGCGAGCCGAACTGCAGCCCGATCACCGTCAGCACCGGGATCAGCGCATTCGGCAGCGCGTGACGATAGACCACGGCAGACTCACTCAAGCCCTTGGCGCGCGCCGTGCGAATGTAGTCCTGCGACAGTTCCTCAAGCATCGCAGTGCGAATCATCCGCGTCAGGATCGCGGAAAGTCCCAGCGCAAGTGTCAGCGCAGGCAGGATAAGGTGCAACAGGAAGTCTCGTGCCCCACCGAAGCCCGCGCCCGAGACTGGCAACCAACCCAAACCGATCGAAAACAGCAGGATCAGAATTGGCCCCAGGGCAAAGTTTGGAAACGACAGCCCCACCAACGAGATCACACCCAGCGACCGGTCCTGCCATCGGTCGCGATAGAGCGCCGACCAGATCCCTGCCGGAAACGCCGCAAGCATTCCCAGCAGCAGCGCCGCGCTTGTCAACGCCAGCGTGTACGGATATCGTTGCGCGATCAGGTGCGTCACCGAGTCGTGCAGCCGCAGCGATTCACCCAGGTCCGCATGCAACACCCCGTGCCAGTAGTGAACATACTGCTCCGACAGCGGCGCATCAAAGCCATACGCGTGCCGCAGCGCAGAAATATCCGTCGCGGTCGCGCCTTCTCCAAGCATCTGCGCAATCGGATCGCCCGGCACAATATGGATCAGCAGAAAAACGACCGACACCACCACCCAGATCACAGGCAGTGTGATGAGGATGCGGCGCAGCGGCTTGAGCAGGGCGGTAGAGGTCATGCGTTGGCGGCTTCAGCCTCGGCCCGAGCATCCGTCTCGCTCTCCGTCTTCGTATCCAGCGTCTGCACGCGCACCCGGCTGATGCGGCGTCCCTGCATCTCGGCGACGATATAGCGCCGCCCTTCGTACTCGATCTCCTCGCCGTTCTCCGGAATATGGCCAAGCTGCGCGAGCAGAAATCCCGCCAGCGTCTCCACCCCTGCCTCACGCGGAAAGTTCCAGTGAAGCTGCGTGTTCAGATCGCGCAGCGACGTACTGCCGTCGAGCGACATCACACCCGTGCTCGAAAACAACGTTGTGCGGCTGGCGATATCGAACTCGTCTTCGAGCTCACCCACCACCTGCTCCAGCACATCCTCCGCCGTCACAATCCCGACGGTCGACCCAAACTCATCGACCACCACCGCGATCTGCCGCCGCCGTTCCTGAAACTCCTGCAGCAGTTCTACCGCCAACTTGGTCTCCGGCACAAGATGCACCGCACGCATCACCTGGCGCACAGTAAGGCCGGAGTTCCCCGCCCCACCCAGCCCCAGTGAAACGCTGCGAAAGTGCATCAGCCGGGAGACGTCCTTCGAATAGACGATCCCTATGATGTGGTCCGGGCCGACCGCCGGATCGAAGACCGGAACACGCGAGTGCTGCTCATCGACGATCCGCGCACTCGCCTGCTCGACCGGAAGGTCGGCGGGCAGCGAGAAGATCTTGCCGCGCGGCGTCATGATCTCGCGCACCGTGACGTGATTCAACTCAATCGCCCGATGGATGATCTCTTCCTGAAAGACCGGCAGTAGCCCCATGCGACGCGTAGCCGTTGCAATCAGCTTCAACTCCTCGGGCGAATGAACGGCACCCTCTCCATGCAGCGGCGCGCGAAAAAGCCGCAAAACCAATGTGGCGGAGCCGTTCATTACCTTCACCGCTGGCCGGGTCATGCGGATGAAGACATCCATCGGCCCAGCGACAGCCAGTGCGATTCGCTCGGCCCGTTGCAGCGCGAGCGACTTCGGCACAAGCTCCCCGAGCAGCACCTCAAAGTACGTAATGAAAGCAAACGCGAGCGCGACCGCAAAGGCATTCGCATAGAGCGCCGCATGAGCCGTCGGCAGCCAGCCCAGACTGGACCAGACGCGGAGGATGATCTGCGCCACTGCCGGTTCGCCGATCCATCCCAGCGCCAGCGCGGCCAACGTTACGCCGAACTGCACCGCCGGGAGAAACTCGTCGATGGAGTTTTTGAGCTGCAGCGCGGTCCGCGCGCCCGGCCGCCCAAGCGCGAGCAGCTGCTGGATGCGCGTCTCCCGCACGCTGACCAGCGCGAACTCCGCCGCGACGAAGAAGCTGTTGGCCAGGATGAAGAAGGCCACCATAATTCCCCGAAAGAGCGTCCATTCAAGCATGCTTTGAGTGTACGGCGAAAGCCGGAGTGCAGCGAGGGGCGTGTCGGGTGGTGCACCCCCCACCTGCCCTATTTGCGCAAAGTCTTCGAACGATGCGACTTAGGCGGTGACTTCAAGTTGCTCGAAGACGCACGAGCGGAGCGGACGCATGACACCGAAGACCCGTCTGCGAGCATGTGGGCCGTGCCGTGGACAGGAGTTGTCAAGCTGTCGAATCCGGCTTGCATAGGGCTGGCCCGCTGACCAGGTTCCCTGCCGGGCCGGGTCGCGGCCTCATAACGTCGATTGCCGTTCGGCGAAACTTTCGCCGGGATTCTGCGTCCAGGTCCGTATGAGACGGAATATTCTCGACTCTCCGATCGCACTGGTCCTGCTGACGTGTTCAGGCTGGGGGCTGTGCAGCCTCAGCTTCGTCGGGTTGAGCAGACATCGGGGCTCGCATGCCCTGGGCACCGTGCTCGTCGAGTTGGGTTTGATGCTGGCCGGGACCTTTTGTCTCTACTGGTCGCCGTACACGCTGCGGGATGGAGTGCGGAACGACCGATGGCCGGATGCGGCGGTCGATCCGCTGCGTCAAGTCGTGGACCATGTGGCCTGGAGATGGTTGATTGCTGCTCTCGTCGTGACAATGCTCATCGTCATGATCGTGAAGTGGCGCCAGAGTCTGTATTTCTGGGAGGTGTTCTTCCTTCTGCAGGCGGTGACGCAACTCAGCAGTGCCTTCGCACGACCCCGGCAGAAACCAGGCTCCTGGGCCCGGGTGGACTGGACGAAGATTCCTCCGCTGCACTCGGATCATTGGGGCGAACGCTAGCCCGCAGACTCCTCCATAAGCAACTCGATTGCCGCGCGAGCTCCGCCGAGCCGCAGCTCAGTCCCGATTTTCGGGATTCGCAGTCGCCCCTCCTCGCAGCAGCCGCGCGACCTCGCCCTTACCCTCATGTTCGGCCCACTCCGCGGGGGTCGCATGCCAGAGCACGTCTTTAACGTCCCTCCCCGCGCCCCGCACGAGCAACAGCCGGACGAGCGCCTCGTTCCCCGCCCCGGCAGCATGGTGAAGCGGCGTCCCATGCGAATGCCCGCCGACGGGGTTGAACCGGTTCGGATCTTCGCCCGCATCCAGCAGCGAGCGCACGATCTCGACATGGCCGTACTGAACGGCGAGCGCGAGTGCCAGATGGCGTTCCTGCGGGTCCGCATCCGGCAGCAGCTTCTCAAACTCCCCGAGCCGACCGAGCGCAGCCGCCAGCGGAAGGTCGATCGCCGTACCCCTGAGAATTAGCGCTTCAAGCGCCCCAAGCTCACCATGCAACGCAGCCGCACGCGCCGCCAATCCAGGATCCGCCCCAAAGTCGCAAAGCAGTTCGATTAGCGGAATCTGCACGCCGCACGCGCGCGGAACCGCTCCGGTCGCAACCAGCATCAGTGTCTCGTTGCGTGCGGAGAGCTCGGTTCCCCGCTCGAGCAGCAGCCGCGTCACGGCAACAATGTTGGCAGGCAATCTCCCACGGCGGATCGGATTCTCCGCCACAAACTCCAGCAGCGAAGGATTGTGGAAGTAGTTTCCGCCTTCAAATACGACGCGCTGCCTCATCAACTCCGGATGGCGCGAAAGCTGCTCGTCCAGTCCCGCAACGTCACCAAGGTCGATCAGCTCCACCGCACGGCGAAACTCCGGGTCCGCGATCCGTTCGTGATGCGGCAGATCGAGCCGGTCGGCGACCGTAGGCGCTTCGACGCGCCGCTTCAGCCGCGTCCAACTGGCAAATCCATGCTCCCGCGCGATGGCAAGCTGCGCATCGCTCAACGCAAGCTTCGCGTCGAAGATCGCGTCATCGGCAGCACCGGCAAACCGCGGATGAAACTCCCGCAATCGCTGCGCCACGGTCGCATTCCGCGCACGATGCTCCCGCAGCAGATCCTTCGCCTGATGCTTCAAATGGTCGAGATTGGGATGGGACGGAAGAGGTCGTACCGGCATAGAACTTCCTTTCGTGGGCCCAGGTCCGCATCGAGGGCAGAAAGTCAGTTCACAGCAACGAGTTGGGCGCAGCAAAAAAACAGGTGGACTTCTATCCTTTCCGCGGACCGGATGCGCCCTTTGCGCGAGGCCAGTGTAGCACCGCAGCCCAAAGCTATCTTCCGGGAACATGCTCTTTCTCCTTGCGCGACGGCGGAGAGCTTTGAGAGCATCCCGCTATGGCCGAACTCCTTTACCTCTTCCCCATCGCCGCAGTGGTCTGGTTCTTCGTCCTCCTGTCCACACTCGTACGAGAGTTCCAGGGCTTCCGCGAGGACTACCGACGCGTCCACCACATCGAAGCAAACTAATCGCCGTTAAATAAAAGACGGCCCATCGTGGTTCCGACGGGCCGTCTGGGGTGCCTTTGCCGTATTGCGGTAAGGACTTTCTGCCGTTTAGGCAAGAACTTACGCGAGGACCTTGGTGATCGACTTATCGATCGTATCCTTGGGGACGAAGCCCACGATCTGGTCGGCAACTTTGCCGTCCTTGAAGATCAGCAGGGCGGGAATGCCGCGGATGCCATAGCGCATCGGGGTGGCGGTGTTCGAGTCCACGTCCATCTTCATGACCTTGATCTGACCGTTATATTGCGTGGCGACCTCGTCGACGACCGGCGCAAGCGCGCGACAAGGTCCGCACCAAGCTGCCCAGAAATCGACCATAACGGGCTGCGAGGACTGAAGGACCTCTTTTTCAAACTCTGCATCGTTGACTGCGGTGACGAACTGACCTGCCATTCTCTTTCCTCCTGCTTGGCGGCTTCTCTTGAAACGGCCGGCTAAGCTTGAACCTTCCTAATAATAGATGCGAAAACGCTCCGGGAGTTTCAGACCGCAGCCGTGTGTTGTAGGCAGGGGAGATACGTCGACCCAGAACAGGAGATTGGAATCAGAAACTGTCCTGCCGGACGGCCCGCTCCGCGCGGGGCGACCCCATCGTGGTGTGTGTTGGGCTTCGCGTCGCTCCTGCCGTTGGTCGGCACAATTTTCTGTTGCGACCATCGGGAGCACGACGCGAAGCGATTACACACCACGAAGTGGTCGCTGCCCGCGTAGGGCGCTTTTAATATCTGATTAAAGAGAGAACGCCCGGACCTTCGGCACGTAGCCGAAGGTCGACGGGCGGCGCAGGAGCCCTCCCCAGAACGTCCTACGAAAGGAAGGCTATGCGAGATAAGCGTCTCTGTAAATAGCACTTGGGTAACTAAAACATAGCACTATATGGAGTTACCACCTTTTTACCCGGTTCCAGCTCGATTCCCACCCCAACAATCGACCTACTTGCTTAGACGACGTCAGTGCCTTTTCCGATGCTCGCCTCGAGTAACTCTGCTGAAACCCCGCCCAAGGCACTCCGGACAATCTCGCTCACCGCCGCCGTCTCCCCGTTGTGCAGCAACAGCACAGAGGGCCCAGCGCCGCTCAGCGCCACGCCCAGAATCCCATCCTGCCCAGCCAGCGGCAGCAACAGCGGCAAAAGCTCACATGCGACCGCTCGATACGGCTGATGGATGCGGTCCTGCATGGCGGTGCGCAGCAGGTCGGGCCGATTGAGCGCGAACGCCGAAACCAGCAGCGCCGTACTCTGCACATTGGCCACCGCGTCGGCCCGGCTGTACTGCTCCGGCAGCAAGGCGCGCGCTTTCTTGGTCGAGAGACTCGCAGACGGAATGGCGAGCAGAATCTTCCAGTTGAGGTCTTCGCCACAAGACGCTGTTTGGATTGAGGTTATGCCGTTTTTCTCAACCGCCGCCGAAGCAGTCATTCCGCCCAGCCAGCAGGCCGCCACGTTATCCGGGTGCCCCTCACGACGGCAGGCCTCCTCCATCGCCGCATAGCCGGTCCAGCCGAGTTCGCCGAAGTGGTTGGCCAGAAGTACCCCGGCGAGCAAAGCCGCCGCGCTCGACCCACACCCCATCCCCAGCGGAATCTCGTTGTGCAGCTTCAGATGCAACGGCAGAACCGGCCGTCCAGACGCAGTCAGCACCTCGCGATAGGTATCCAGCATGAGATTGTGGTCGATCCGCCCACACTGTTCCGGATTACGCCCGCTGGCCGCGATGCTGAACGCTTCACCCGCCGTCTTGGTGTGAGCATCGATGGTCAGGTAAAAGCTCATCGCCAGACCGAGCGCGTCGAAGCCCGGGCCAAGATTGGCAGAGGTGGCGGGAAGTCGTAGATGGAGGGTCTGCATAATCGTCCGTGCTCGTGCTGCGGTTCAGACCGCATCGATTGGATGAGGTTTTCGCGGAAAACAACAGTGCTGTTGAGAGATACCGTCAACACTCAAAATTCAATGCAGAGTTTAGACCGGCTGCGCCACCTGATTCGCGTGCATATGCACCTCAAGCGCGCGCAACACCGTCTCCGTATCCGCTTCAAGCACAACCGGTGGCTTGGTCAACCCGGCATGCTGCGCCCGTTCCGCCGCAGTCGCCCCCGCTAACTCATCAGCAGTCAGCAACTCGTTGCGATGGTAGTCGATCGTGTACTGCGAATCCTTGAGCGTATTGCCGGTCAACAGCAAAACCACACGCTCCTCGCGGGTGATCTTGCCTTGCGCGACGAGCTTCTTGAGCCCCGCCAGCGTCACCGCCGACGCAGGCTCGCAGCCCACGCCTTCCGCGCCAATCTGCGCCTTGGCCAGCGCGATCTCCTGCTCCGTGGCCTCTTCAACCCAGCCGCCGGTCGACCGCAGCACCTCAACCGTCTTCTTCCACGACGCCGGATTGCCGATCTGGATGGCAGAAGCACGCGTATCGGCCACAACAGGCGTAAGCGACTCGCCGCCGTTCTCATGCCAGCTCCGGTAGAGTGGATTCGCCCCCACAGCCTGCACCACGCTGATCTTCGGCACACGCGGGATCAGCCCAATCTGGTGCATCTCGCGGAAGCCCTTGCCCAGCGCCGCACCGTTGGCGAGATTGCCGCCCGGAACAATCACATGCTCAGGCACCTGCCCCTCAAGCTGTTCGATCAGCTCGAACGCCGGGGTCTTCTGGCCTTCCAGCCGATACGGATTGACCGAGTTCAGCAGGTAGATCGGGAAGCGCCGAACCAGTTCGGTCAGCACCCGCACGCAGCCGTCAAAATCCGTCTTGAGCTGAATCGTCAGTGCGCCATAATCCATCGACTGCGAAAGCTTGCCCCACGCAATCTTGCCTTCGGGAATAAACACAATCGACCGCAGACCCGCGCGGGCCGCATAAGCAGCCATTGCCGCAGAGGTATTGCCCGTCGATGCGCAGGCGACCCACTCAAACCCACGCTCCGCGGCAACCGACAGCGCAGCGGTCATCCCGGTGTCCTTGAATGAGCCGGTCGGGTTCATCCCCTGGTGCTTGGCCAGCAGCCAGTCAATCCCCGCATCCGCCGCGCATCGGGGCAGATCGTACAGTGGCGTATTGCCTTCACGCAGCGTAACTACACGCTCAAAATCCTTGACAATCGGCAGCAGGTCACGGAAGCGCCATACGCCGCTCTGATCGACCGCCAGCGTCGAGGTCCGGCGCTCCTGCCACAGCCAGCGCAGCGCGCTCGCATTGGGCAGCAGGGCGCTCGACGGAGCGTCCCCCTTGGCCTGCGCAGCACGGCTCAGCGCGCTCCACGGATAGACCACCTCGTAGAGTCCACGGCAGTTCGTGCAACGGAAGTCGCTGGCCACGGCGTGGCCTGGGATACTGCTGCCGCACTCCGTGCATCGTAGGCTATGTGAGTCCAATGTCATCACTGATAGCCTACCGTATTATGCGAATGATTTCTAAGCGTCCACGAGCTTTGCTGGCGGCAACACTGTCCTTTTCTGCCCTCTTTGGGGGATTGACGTCTGCTCCCGCACAGGCGCCAGCCAAGGAGATTCACGTCGACGCCGCAGCCGATCTTCAGACCGTACTGCCCGTTCTCGCGCAGGCGTACGAGCACGCCACCGGCATCAAGCTGAAGGTCAGCTACGGCTCCTCCGCCACGCTCGCCACGCAGATCCTCAACGGCGAGCCCACCGACCTTTTCCTCAGCGCCGACTACACCTTTCCCGAAAAAGTCGTCGCTGCCGGACTCGCCGACACCGGCGACCCCATCCCTTACGCCAAGGGCACGCTCGTCCTCTGGGCGCGCAAAGACTCGCCCCTCCAGCCGCTCCATCTCGAAGCCCTAACCGACCCGCGCGTGAAGACCGTTGCCATCGCCAACGCCGACCACGCGCCGTATGGCCGCGCCGCCATGTCTGCGCTTGAAAAGCTGAAGATGCTCGACCAGGTGAAGCCGAAACTCGTCGTCGCCGAAAACATCGCCCAGACCGCGCAGTTCGTCGAGTCCGGCAACGCGCAGCTTGGCCTCATCTCGATGACCACCGCGTCCACCGAGCACTTCACGCAGATCGGCACCTTCGTCCTCGTCCCCAACGTCTATCCCGAGATCCGCCAGTGCGCGGTCGTCCTCGCCAAGTCCGAGCATCGCGCCGAGGCACATGCCTTCCTCGACTGGCTCCGCTCGCCGTCGATCCAGAGCAGCCTGCCGAAGATGGGCCTCACGCCCGTCCAGTAAAGCCTCCCTACCTCCTCCTCTGCGGTATCGCGGTGGTCTGCGCAAGCCACCGCGATAGACTTCTCGCTATGGACATCGAGGCCCTGCTCCTGACCCTCCGGCTGGCGTTGAGCACGACCGCGCTCCTGCTGCTGATCGCGCTGCCGCTGGCCTGGTGGATCGTCAGCGGCCGAGGCTTCGGACGCGCATTGGTGCAGGCAATCGTGGCCTTACCGCTCGTCCTCCCACCCACCGTCCTGGGCTTCTACCTGCTCGTGATGATGGGGCCACTCACGCCCATAGGTCGCCTGCTCATCCGCCTCGTCGGTCACCCTCTCGCCTTCAGCTTCGCCGGCCTGCTCGTCGGCTCCGTGCTCTACAGCCTGCCCTTCGCCGTGCAGCCTCTGGTCAGCGGCTTTTCGTCCATTGACCCCGGCTACCTAGAGGCCGCCAACGGCCTTGGCGCATCGCCCGGCAGGATCTTCCGCACGATCATCCTCCCGCTCTCCCGCCGCTCGGTCCTGACCAGCATCATCCTGACCTTCACCCACACCGTCGGCGAGTTCGGCGTCGTCCTCATGCTCGGCGGCAACATCCCCGGCGCGACCCGCACCATGTCCATCTCGCTCTACGATCAGGTGCAGGAGTTCGACTACGCCGCCGCCAACCGCACCGCGCTGACTCTCATCGCGGTCGCACTGGCAGCCCTATTCGTCATCTATCTCCTGCCTGGGCGCATGAGCAGACGAGCCGAGCGGGGTGAGCTTGCCTAGCTCGATCGAACAGCCCGCAGCCCTCCACCCTTACCTCGACGTCATGCTCCAGCACCGCCAGGGCGCGCTCGCCCTCGACGTCGTCTTCCAGATCACCCAGCCGTGGACCGTCCTGTTCGGAGCCTCCGGCAGCGGCAAAACCACCGTCCTCAAAGCCATCGCCGGTCTCCTCACGCCTCAGCGCAGTCGCATCGTCAGCCACCTTGCCGACGAGCCACGCATCCTCTCCGACTCCGCGCGGAAAGTCTTCCTCCCACCGCATCTCCGGCCCGTCCGCCTCGGCACCCAGGCCGCAACGCTCTTCCCGCACAAGACTGTTCGCGGCAACGTAGCCTACGGCGCCGCACAAGCTGGCCCAACCCTCGTCGAAGATGCCCTCGCCCGCTTCGGCCTGCTCGAACGCGCAGACGATCTCCCCGCACGGCTCTCTGGCGGCCAGCGCCAACGCGTCTCGCTGGCCCGCGCCGTGGTCGCCGCGGCCACGCTTGATGGCCAGGGCCTCCTGCTGCTCGACGAGCCCTTCACCGGCCTCGGCCTCGCCGAGCGTGACCGCATGGTCCTCGCCGTCACCGACTTCCTCGAGCCCACCAAGACGCCTGTGCTTTCGGTCACGCACGACATCGGCGAGGCCTTCCTGCTCGCCGCAGAAGTCATCCGCATCGCCGATGGCCGCGTCATCGAGCAAGGCCCCGTCGCCACTGTGCTCAGCGCCGAACGCGAGCGGCTGCTCACGCAACTCAACGGCTAAAAAGCCCGCTACGCGCGGGGCGACCACTTCGTGGTGTGTGATCGCTTCGCGTGGTGATCCCCATCAATCTCGTGCCGACCATCGGTCGGAGCGACGCGAAGCGGGTATACCTGTCACGATGGGACCGCCGCCCGCGCAGGGCGCTTTTTACGGAAGAGTAACCGGCTCCTGCTCCAGCAGAATCCCAAACCGAAACTGCACCGTATTCTGAATTCGGTCGCGCAGCGCGACCATCTCCGCCTGCGTTGCTTGGCCGCGATTGATCAGCGCCAGCGTATGCCGCGACGAGATCCCCGCCGCCCCCAGCGCATACCCCTTGCGAAACCCAACGTTCTCCAGCAGCCAGGCCGCGGGCAGCTTCGTCCTCCCTGTCGCCTCGCCGCCTTCGAGCACCGGCCAGTTCGGAATCGCCTCCCGCTCAATCTTCATCACCGCCGCAATCTTCGCCAGCGTCTCCACCGGCACCACCGGATTCTTGAAGAACGACCCCGCACTGCGGCAATCCGGATCGCCCTCAACCAGCAGCATCCCCTTGGCCTGCCGAATCTTCCGCACCGCGTGATAGACCTCAAGCGGCGTCGGCTCACTCACCGCATCCTGAAAGTGTTTCTTCAAGTCCGCATACGCCAGCTTCGGCTTAGCCGCTGGATCGAAGTGAAACTTCACCGCCGTGACCACATACCGATTCCTAAGCGTCGAATTGAACAGGCTCGACCGATAGCCAAACCGGCACTCCTCCGCCGAAAGCGTGACAAACTCCCGCGACCGCAGATCGAGCGCCCGCACCTCGGTAATGGTCTCGGCGACCTCCTGCCCATACGCGCCGACATTCTGCACCGGCGTCCCACCCACCAACCCCGGAATCCCCGCCAAACACTCAACGCCGCTGATTCCCTGCGCACACACGCTCAGCACAAACGCGTCCCAGTCAAAGCCCGCCGGAACCGTATACGAGAGCTTCCCATCAGCCTTTTCGACCGCCGTCTCGCCGCCCAGCGCAATCTTCAGCACGATCCCGTCGAAGCCCTCATCGGAGACCAGCAGATTGCTTCCGCCGCCCAGCACAAACAGCGGCAGCCTGCGCTCCCGCGCAAAGCCAACCGCCTCCAGCAACCCAGCCTCGCTCGTAATCTCAGCGAAATAGCGCGCCGGACCACCGATGCGCAGCGTCGTAAACGGCGCAAGCGGGACGTTTTGTTGCAGAACCAGTGATTGAAAGTGTGCCGAGGTAGAGTCCACACTTCGAGGGTAAATGAAGCACCCTCTATAGCCTACGCCGCCCCCACCCAGAGCCGGAAGCATCCGCTGGCATTGCGACAAGCCGCGCCGTACAATGAAACAGACCCGCTTTTGCACCATCCCGATCTGCGCAGCATCAGATTCGAGCAAGTCAAATTTTTGTACCACCGATTTTTCGTACTACAGGAGAGTTCATGTACCCAGAGATGATGTTGATTCCCATGCGCGAAGAGCTCACCCGCGCTGGCCTGAAAGAAGCCCGTACCGCAGCCGATGTCGATGCCGCCCTGGCTGAGCCCGGCACCACGATGGTTGTGGTGAACTCCATCTGCGGTTGCGCCGCAGGCAAGATGCGTCCCGGCGTTCGTCTGGCCATGCAGCACGGCACCAAGCCCGACCACACCGTCACCGTATTCGCCGGTCAGGACCGCGAAGCCACCGAGAAGGCCCGTGGCTACTTCGGCGGCCATCCGCCCACCTCGCCCGCCATCGCCATCCTGCGCGACGGCCAGCTCGTCTACCTGATGCAGCGCTCGGCGATCGAGACCTCGACCGCACCGGCCATCGCTCAGGAACTGACCCGCGCCTTCGACTCCTACTGCGCGCAGACCACCGCGTAATCACCCGTTCGACCAAAAACCGGGAGTTCCCTTATTGGGAGCTTCCGGTTTTTTCTTTTGTGGCGTCTCTTGTCCTGCCGGACGGGCCTCCTGCGCGGAGGGCGGTCCCTTCGGGACGTGTATACCTTTTTGTTCGCCGAAGTAGAGATACCTACAAGTTTAGGGAATTTGCCCTAAGCTCTCTCGTTCGCGCGCCTCACCCCTATCTGCCCGCCGCCGATGAACAAAGAGCAGATGAACCGCGCGAACCCACTCCCCCGGAGCGATCTCCCCTCTTCGACGCCGTCCACGCCGACCGCCGCAGAGCCCAGCCCTCCCGCGCTCGAAACCTTCGCCTGTCTCGCCGGCGAGAGCCACGCCATCCACACCGTCCGTGCCCAGCTCCAGCGCATCTCCGCCCACTTCCGCGTCGCCCTCATCACCGGCGAGCCCGGCACCGGCAAAGAAGTCGTCGCCCAGCTCCTCCACCAGATGAGCACCCGCCCCGACGAGCAGTTCCTCGCCCGCAGCGCCGCCTCCTTCCTCTCCCGCGTCCCCCAGATCCTCGCCCAGATCGCTCCCGACCGCCTCACTCCCGAGCGCGCCGCTGCCATGGACGGCGGCCTCTCCGGCCAGCTCCTCACCGAGGAGTCGCTCTGCACCGCCTCCCCCGGCCGCTGCACCCTCTACCTCGGCGAAGTCAACGCCCTCACCCGCGGCGAGCAGATGTACCTCATGGACACCCTCCGCCGCCTCGCCGCCCTGCGCGTCCCACTCGAACGCCCACGCCTCATCTTCGCGACGGAGCGCGACCTCCGCACCCTCACCGTTGCCGGTCACTTCGACCCCGCCCTCTACCGCAAGATCTCCGCGCTCGAGATCCTCCTCCCACCGCTCCGCACCCGCCCCGAAGACGTCCCCATCATCGCCGCGCAGATCCTCGCAGGCGACCACTTCCCTGTCAACGGCTCCAGCAGCCCGCCGGAGCCCGTCCCCAGCCTGCTCGAAAAACGCGCTCTCTCCCGCCTGCAGCAGTACAGTTGGCCGGGCAATGTCCGCGAGCTCGAACGTGTCCTGGAGCTCGCCCGTCGCCACGCCGGTGGCGGCATGATCGAGGCCATGCACCTCCCGTCGCTCGGCGGCGCGCTGCACTCACCCCAGGCCATCAGCCAGAACGGCCTGCACGAGCCACCCAGCGACAGGCTAGAAGACATCGTGCAAAGCCACGTCCTCGAGGTCCTCATGCGTTGCTCCGGCAACAAGGTGCGCGCGGCGGAGCGTCTCGGCATCAGCCGCTCCACCCTCTACCGCATGCTCGAAAACGGATCGAGCACCCTCCCGCTCGAACACCTCAGCGCCGCCAGCTAGGCGGCAATAATCTCCGCACCGACCAACGGGAGGACCACGCAAAGCGATCACACGTCACGAAGTGACCGCCCTCCGCGCAGGAGGCCCGTCCGGCAGGACAATTTCCTCTAAACTCAAGACCAGCGGCCTTTGCCGCTTTGAGGATAAGGAATGAAGCGTAGTCTTCTCGCTGCCACCGGCAGCCTGTCGTTTGGAATCGCGCTGCTTGCGAGCGCCTGTGTCTCGATCACCGGAGCCGCCGCACCCGCGCAGGCTCTCACCGCCTCGCCCTCCACCGCGCCCGAGTCCCCCGCAGACCGCAGCAAAGCGCTCAACGCCCTCTTCAACGACATCTGGCAGGACAACCTCAAACACTCGCCCGAGTACGCCTCCACCCTCGGCGACAAGCGCTACAACGACCAGCTCACCGATTACTCCGCCAAGGCCGTCAACGCCTCGCTCGAGCGTGGCCGCGACTTCATCACACGCCTCTCCGCCATCGACACCACCGGCCTCCCCGACCAGGAGCAGCTCTCCGCCCAACTCATGCTCCGCTCGCTCATCGAGCAGCAGGAAGGCGCCCGCTTCAAAGAGTGGGAGATGCCCGTCGACCAGTTCAACGGCTTCCAGCTCGCCATGCCGCACCTGCTCGAAGACCTCACCTTCGACAACGTCAAGGACTACGACGACTACATCGAGCGCCTCAAGAAGCTGCCCGTAGCCTTCTCGCAGGTCATGACCAACATGCAGCTCGGCGTCGACGAGAAGCGCATGCCGCCGAAGTTTATCCTCGAAAAAGTCCTCGCCCAGACCCAGAAGCTCGCCGACCAGACGCCCGCCACCAGTGCCTTCGCCGCGCCGCTCAAGAAGTTCCCCGCCTCCATCAGCGCCGCCGAGCGCACTCGCATCACGGCAGACCTCAACGAAGCAATCACCACCTCCGTCCTGCCCTCCTACCAGAGATTCGCAAAGTTCCTGGCCGTCCAGTACGTCCCTTTTGGCCGCACCGATCCCGGCGCATGGGCGCTCCCCGACGGCGACGCCTACTACGCCTTCCGCGTCCGCCAAAGCACAACGCTCGACAAGACACCCGCCGAGATTCACCAGATCGGCCTCGACGAGGTGAAGCGTGACGAGGAGCAGATGCTCGCCATTGTCCACAAGCTGGGCTTCGCGGATCTCAAGACCTTCTCCGCCGCCCTCAAGGCCAACCCCAAGGAGCACCCGCAGACCGCCACGCAGCTCCTCGACGCCTATCGCGGCTACATCAACCAGATGAAGCCCCGCCTGCCCGAACTCTTCGGCCGCCTGCCCAAGGCTCCGCTCGAAGTCATCGCCATGCCCGACGCCATCGCCGAAGGCAACGCCGCCGCCTACTACGATCAAGGCGCCGCCGACGGCAGCCGCCCGGGCCACGTCGACATCAACCTCTTCCACTTTGCCGACCGCTCGCTCACCGACGTTGAAGCCGTCGCCTACCACGAAGGCATCCCCGGCCATCACCTCCAGATCTCCATCGCACAGGAGCTCACCGGCCTGCCCGAGTTCCGCAAGCAGTCCTACTACACCGCCTACACCGAGGGCTGGGCGCTCTACTCCGAGCGTCTCGGCAAAGAGATCGGCTTCTACCAGGATCCCTACTCCGACTTTGGCCGTCTGCAGGCCGACATGTGGCGGGCGATTCGCCTCGTCGTCGACACCGGCGTCCACTCCAAGCACTGGAGCCGCCAGCAGATGATCGACTTCTTCCACGACCACTCCGCCATCGACGAGACCAACGTGCAGGCCGAGACGGATCGCTATATCGCGTGGCCCGGTCAGGCGCTTGGCTACAAGATGGGTCAGTTGAAGATTCTTGAACTCAGACAGCGTGCGCAGACGGCGCTTGGTCCGAAGTTCGACCTCAAGGCCTTCCACGATCAAATCCTCGGCTCAGGCGCATTGCCGCTCGATGTGCTCGACACCCGTGTCGATACGTGGATCGCGACACAAAAGAAGTAAAGAAGAAAAGCGTCCTGCGCGGACGGCGACCACTTCGTGGTGTGTATACCGCTTTGCGGTGCTCCGACCGATGGTCGGCACAGAATCCTGGCCGACCATCGGTCGGAGCACCGCAAAGCGGATCACACGTCACGAAGCGACCGCCCCGCGCGCAGCGGGCCCGTCCGGCAGGACAATTCTTCTATTCGTCCTTCATCATCTCAGTCCAGTGCTCCCCACGCGCGATAAGCTTCTCCCCTGCCTGCGTCTTCCACCATTCCCCAAGTCCCCTCATCTCCAGCATCCGCTTCGCATACGTGGCGTCGAAGTCGAGATACATGCAGCGATTGATCTTCGGAATCGAAGCCTCCGCATCGAACCGCTCTTCCACAACCCACGCATCGCCAGCCTGCACGACACCCGCTTCAAGCACCCGCAGATAAAACCCCGACCGATTCTCCCGAATCGTCAGCCGCACCCAATCAGTCCGACCAATACGCCGCGCCAGATTCGCACAAGGCACCCGTGGCCCACTCACCTGCGCCAACACGCTGCCAAGCCGCACCACATCCCCCGCGCAGGCCTGGTCCTCCGTCAGCCCACCAACAGTAAGATTCTCCCCAACCGCACCCGCCTCCAGTGCGACCCCATACCGCTCCCGCCAGAACTGATAGTGGTCCGCAAGATGCACGCACAGCGCCGCATCCGGCCCACCGTGATACGGCTGCGTCACCTTGTCCCCGACGATGCCCCGCGTCCCCACCTGCACCGGCCCATCGCTGCGCTGGCGTCGGATCGATGACTCCCACACCCCACGCGCATCGGTCAGGCTCTTAGGCCCGCCAACAAGGATGTCTTCGATCCGTGCGTGGGCAAGGCTCATCACGGGCGGTAGTGTAGCACTCGCCCGTAAACCTTAAGCCCAACGATCGTCTAAGCGACGCCTGCCCGCGCAAACACCGCGCACAGCATCCCAGCCAGCATCACGATCACGCCTCCCAGCACCCATGCCTGCGCGCGATCCTGCCGCTCTCTGCCAGCCGCCAGCATCGGACCCTGCAACATAACCTGCGCCTCACCCTGCTTCCCTGCCCATCCAAAGTTCAATGCCATCTCGACCTCCATCTCTAAAGACTCTCTATCGGTCCAACACGATCAACGATTCAGCGATAGCCCAGACTAACCTCGTTCCCAACACGGGAAAATGCCCCAAAGGATGCACTCTGATAGCCTTTCAGCATGACTGAAGCGACCTTTGACGTACCTCAGCCCCCCCCCACCCTCGCTGGCCTGCGCGTCGCCATCCTGGGTGCCGGAAAGATGGGCGGCATCCTGCTCCAGGCCTTCCTCAAGAACAACCTGCTCAGCCCCGACCAGATCGTCGCCACCGTGCAGCACCCGGAGCGCGCCCTCGCCCTCTCCGCCCAGTTCGGCGTCGAAGTCACCACCGACAACGCAGCAGCAGCAGCCTTCGCCGACATCATCCTCATCGGCGTCAAGCCCATCCAGGTCCCCGCACTCATCGAGACCATCAAGCCCGGCCTCACCGCCGACAAGCTCCTGCTCTCCTTCGCCGCCTCCGTCAAAACCGCGAGCATCGAAGCCGCCGCCGGACAGGACATCGCGGTGATCCGCGCCATGCCCAACACCCCCGCCATGCTCGCCGCCGGCATCACCGCCTTGTGCGCAGGCCGCTTCGTCGCCGAAGCCCAGATGGCCGTCGCCCAGAAGATCTTCCAGACCGTTGGCCGTACCGTCGTCGTCGACGAGAAGCACATGGACGCGGTCACCGGACTCTCCGGCTCGGGCCCGGCCTTCCTCTACATCATCATCGAGGCCCTCGCCGAAGCAGGCGTCAACGTCGGCCTCCCACGCGACGTCGCCACGCTGCTGGCCGCGCAAACCACCTACGGCTCCGCCCGCATGGTGCTCGAAACCGGCTATCACCCGGCACTTCTGAAAGACGCCGTCACCACCCCCGCAGGCTGCACCGTCGACGGCATCCTTGAACTCGAAGAAGGTGGACTCCGCGTCACACTAATCAAAGCCGTGAAGCGCGCCACGCAACGAGCCAAAGAACTCGCCGCAGGATAAAGAATCAAAAACGCCCTACGCGGGCGGCGACCACTTCGTGGTGTGTGATCGCTTCGCGCAGCCCTCCCGATGGTCGGCACAATCTTCTGTTGCGACCAGCGGGAGCACCACGCGAAGCGGTATACACACCACGAAGTGGTCGCCGCCCGCGCAGGGCGCTTTTCGCTTCTAGAATAAAGCCATGGCCACCGCCACCATCCTCAAAGCCCGCCGCAGCACCCAGCCAGTCGCAACCTTCGCCTGGTTCGTCCTCGGCTTCTTCATCCTCGTCGTACTCTGGGGAGCCGTCGTCCGCGCCACCGGCTCCGGCGGCGGCTGCGGCAGCAACTGGCCCCTCTGCAACGGCGACTTCGTCCCCCACCACCCCCGCCTCGCCACCATCATCGAGTTCGCCCACCGCTCGACCTCCGGCATGTGTGCCTTCTTCCTCGCGGCCCTCGCCTTCTTCACCATCAGCTCCACCCCGCGCGGCCACCTCGCCCGCAAAGCCGTCCTCTGGGCCGCCATCCTCCTCGTCACCGAAGCTCTCCTCGGCGCCGCGCTCGTCCTTCGCCACTGGGTCGAGAACAACGTCTCCACTGGCCGCGTTATCGCGCAGTCCATCCACTTCACCAACACCCTACTGCTGATGGCCGCCCTCGCCCTCACCGCGTGGTTCCTCCGCGAATCCCCCACAACCCCAGCAGAAACACTCCCCACCCGCACATCCCGCCGCGCCGCAATCCTCGCCATCCTCGCAACCATCCTCATCGGAGCCACCGGCTCCCTGGCCGCACTCGCCGACACCCTCTTCCCCTCACCCACCGTCTGGGCCGGCCTCACCGCCGACCTCAACGCCGCCTCACCCATCCTCGTGCGCATGCGCTGGGTTCACCCCTTCGCCGCGCTCGTTGGATTCGTCTGTGTCGTGATCCTGATCCGTTCCCAGCGCCGCTTGACCGGCACAGCCAAAGCCGTCCTCGCCCTGCTGGCGCTCCAGTTCGCCCTCGGCATCGCCGACGTCCTGCTCCTCGCCCCCACGTGGATGCAGGTGCTGCACCTGCTCGGCGCGGACCTCTACTGGGTCACCCTCGTCGTCCTCGCCGCCGATGTCCTCTGGCCACGACGCACGCTCGCATCCCTGCCCGCCTAGAGCATCGCCAGCCTTCTCGTCCGAACCCCAGAAACAGCAAAGCCTCGTCATCATGACGAGGCTTCACCCATACAAAAAGAAAGTCTTACTGCTGCGGAGCAGGCTTGTCCGCGATCTTGTCGCCAACCTTCTTCGTCTCGTGCGCCGTATCCTTGGCCGCAACCTTCGTTCCATGCGCGGTGTCGTCGGCGGCAACCTTCGTCCCGTGGCCAACATCCTTCGCGCCCGTCTTCGTGCCGCTGGCGGTCTTGTGGTAGACCTTCTTCGTCCCGCTCGCTGTCTTGTGATACGCCTTCTCGGTCCCGGTCTTCACACCTTTGCCGGTATCCTTGGCGGCGGTCTTCGTGTCGTGACCGGCATCCTTCATGTCCTGGCCGGCGGTCTGCGCGTGGGCCGATACAACGCAGAGGGTGGATGCAAGAACCAGGCTGGTCCAGATAGAGTTCGTGCGCAATTTCGTCATTTCGTCGTTCCTCCGTCGGGCCGTGCTGCAACTCCGAATCGCACAGCAGTCCAACTTCTTCAGGCCGCATGTGCTTCGGTTCAAGCATGGCCCGGATGAATGTTCCGATGATACAGCATGGGATCGAGCAAGCGCCTGCGAAGAATTGGATAGCCCAACGTAGTGCGCGCCAGTTATAGTACGACCCACAGGTATCGATTGCGCCTCCACCCCGAACGCACCGAAGTTTGCCCCGATGGAGTTGATTGCCGTGCGTTGTCCGCGCACCGTGATTGACGAGAGTAGTCCCAACCTGAGACGCTGTAAACGTTTCCCCGAATCCCGGCCTGACCCGACTTTCTGACAGATTGGACCTATGACCTCGACGCTTGCTCTCCTGCTCTTCAGTGGCCGACAACTCACCAAGCTCTCGCCCGTCGACATCCTCATCCTGGCTCTGTACTTCGCACTCGTCGTCTTCGTCGGCTTCTATGCCAAAGGCAAAGCCAACACCAGTGAAGACTTCTTCATGGCCGGCCGTGAGATGTCCGCCTGGATCGCCGGCCTCAGCTTCGTCTCCGCCAATCTCGGCTCGCTCGAGCTGATGGGCTGGGCCGGATCCGCCTACCAGTACGGCATCCTCGCCGCTCACTGGTACTGGATCGGCGCCATCCCCGCCATGCTCTTCCTCGGCATCGTGATGATGCCCTTCTACTACATCTCGAAGACCCACTCGGTCCCCGGTTATCTGCAACTCCGCTTCGGCGAAGGCGCCCGCCTGCTCTCCGCCGTCTCCTTCGGCCTGATGACCATTCTCATGAGCGGCGTCAACATGTACGCCATGGCCGTCGTCATGCAGACCATCCTCGGCTGGAATATCACCTTCTCCATCTGGGTCGGCGCAGGCACAGTCGCTCTCTACGTCATGCTTGGCGGATTGCGCTCGGCGATCATCAATGAAGTCCTGCAGTTCGTCCTCATCTGGGCGGGCGCTGCCATGATCCCCATCCTCGGCCTCATCGAGGCAGGCGGCTGGAACAATCTCAAGGCCCAGATCGCCGTCAACGTCGGCAGCGACGACTACACCCACATGTGGAGGAACCTCGCCCACTTCAACTCCAACCCCATGGGCGTCCACTGGACCGGCATCGTCTTCGGTCTCGGCTTCGTCGTCGCCTTCGGCTACTGGACCACAGACTTCCTGGTCGTCCAGCGCGTGCTCAGCGCCAACAACCTGCGCGCCGCCAAGATGGCTCCCGTGATCGGCGCGGCCTTCAAGATGGCGGTTCCCTTCATCGTCATCCTGCCCGGCCTGCTCGCCCTCTCGGTCCTCAAGAACCCCGACGGCAGCATCATGCACCTGGTCGCCTCGAACGTCGCCAAGGGCCACGCCGGCCTGCACACCTATGACGAAGTCCTTCCCCTGATGCTTATCCGCTACTGCGGTCCCGGCCTGCTCGGCCTTGGCATCACGGCCCTCGTCGCAGGCTTTATGAGCGGCATGGCAGGCAACGTCAGCGCCTTCTCCACCGTCTGGACCTACGACATCTACGGCGCCTTCATGAACAAGACCGCCAGCGACAAGCACTATGTCGCCATGGGTCGCTGGTCCACCGTCATCGGCATGCTCGTCTCCATCATGACCGCCTACCTCGTCATGAACGCGAACAGCATCATGGACTACGTGCAGGCGCTCTTCAGCTTCTTCATCGCTCCCCTCTTCGGTACCGTCATCCTCGGCATGATGTGGACCGGCGCGACGAAGAAGGGCGGCTTCTGGGGTCTGCTCACAGGAACCGCCACCTCCATCGGCATGTTCATCTGGGTCCAGACCGACGGCAGCGCTCTCCGCTACATTGCGATGAGCCCCGACGCCAAGCCCATGGCCGAGAATCTTTACCGCGCTCTCTGGAGCTGGCTTGTCTGCGTTCTCGTCACGGTCGTCGTCAGCCTCGTGACGGAAAAGACCCCGGTGGCTCAGCTCAGCGGCCTCGTCTACGGCGCGACCGAGATGCCCGACGACGGCGCGAAGAACCTCTTCGAGAAGCCGATCTTCTGGGCCATCATCGTTATCGTCGTCTTCTTCGTGCTCAACCTGATCTTCTTCTAAACCGGAAGCTCACACCGCACGCCGCGAATGCCGGACCCAACGGCTTCGCGGGAAACTGATCGCACTACCGAACAACCTTCCGCCTCGCATCCCGAGGCGGAAGGCAGCACAAGGGAGTCTTCCAATGTCGGAACAACAAGGCGAAATCTCAATCTGGTTCTTCTGCGGAATCCTGATGCTGGCCTACGGCCTGGTCCTCACCGTCACAGGCATCACGGAGATTCACAACCCGCCGCACACCATCCTTTCCAACCTCCAGCCCACGCTCTGGTGGGGCGTCTTCCTCACCCTCTGCGGCGGCTTCTACACGATCCAGTTCCGCCCCGGCAAAGCCTAAAAGCCCGCTACGCGCGGGGCAACCACTTCCTGACATGGGATCGCTTCGCGCAGTCCTCCCACTCCCCTTTGTTGCGACCATCGGGAGCACCACCGCGAAGCGGATCACACACCACGAAGTGGTCGCCGTCCGCGCAGGACGCTTTTAGATCATCCCAATCGACCCCAGCCAAGTCTCCACCAACTCCGGCCACGCCGTCACCGCGAGCTTCGTCCGTCGCAGCCCAAACGCATGCCCACCCTGCGCGTATGTATGCATCTCCACCGGCACACCCGCCCGCACCAGCGCGATGTAATACGACAGCGCATCGTAGATGCTGTCCACATTGTCGTCTTCGTTCTGCAGTAAAAACGTAGGCGGCGTCTGCCTGGTCACCCGTATCTCCGGGTTTAACCCCAGCTCCTTGTCCGCGTGTACCGGGAGCGTCAGCGGATACCGCTTCACACCCACCCGCGCATCCGACTCCGCCGCCTCAATCGACAGATGCCCCGGATAGATCGGCACCGCGAAATCCGGCCTGCAGCTCACCGCATCCGCCGCATCGACCGCTCTGTACAGTCGCTTCGCATACTCCGTGCTCATCGCCACCGCAAGATGCCCACCCGCCGAAAACCCCAGCACCCCGATCTTATGCGGATCGATCCCCCACTCCTTCGCATGAAACCGCACCAGCCCCAGCGTCCGCTGCGCATCCTCCAGCGCCATCGGCGACTCCGGGTACGGCCCCGACTTCGGATAAGCCCCCACATTCGTCACCCGATACTTCAGCACCACACACGTAATCCCCTTCGGCACCAGCCAGTCGCACACCTCGGTCCCCTCAAGGTCCATCGCGAGCATCTGGTATCCACCACCCGGAAACACCACCACCGCCGCGCCCTTATTCTTTCCCTTCGGCGAGTAAACCGTCATCGTCGGCCGCGTAACATTCCAGATCGCCACCATCGTCTTCCCGCCAATCAGATCCTTCGGATCGAGCTTCGCAATCTCCGCACCCTTCACCGGCTGCGGATCCGGCGCGGCTCCCGGCCATATCGGCACCTGCGTATGCCCCGCCGAAGGCTGCCACACAAACTGCTGCTCCTGCGCGCCCGCCACTCCGAACGCAATCAACCCACACACAAACACAATCAACCGCTTCATCGATCCCTCACCCGCAGGCAAACTCTCGAAAGCCCACGGCTGAGCCGAGTGTAAAATCTCCACCTCCAGACTTTTGCTCCATCTACCCCGGAATCGACTCAGTTAACTGCGGTCCCACCAACCGCCGCCAACCGCACATCCGCACGATGGAATCCCGACCTACCGCCCAACCCGCTGCTGCAGATGCTGCGGATACCTTGCCCCCTGCATCTCAATCGCCTCAACCGCGCTCTGGATGCTGTTCAGCTCCTCCGCCGTCAGCGCAACTGTCGCCGACCCCAGATTCTCCTCCAACCGCCCCAGCCATCCGGATTAGCCTTCCATTCATCCTCATCGCGCATCCCGTGCGGTACTCTCGTTAGACCGCTATGACCGAGAAAACTGCGACTCCCGCCAAGCAAGCCGCCACCCGAGCCCCCCGCAAAACCGCGACCAAGCGTGCCGCCACAAGCGTGACCAAATCCGCCGCGACCAAAGCTGCCAAGCCGCCCGCGCAGGAGCCCATCTTCTTCAGCCGCGACGAGAGCTGGCTCCGCTTCAACCTCCGCGTCCTCGAAGAGGCCCAGGACGAGTCCAACCCGCTCCTCGAGCGCGTCAAGTTCCTCGCCATCACCGCCTCCAACCTCGACGAGTTCATCGAGATCCGCGTCGCCGGAATCCTGCAGCGCATCGAAGACGGCATCAGCCAGCCCCAGCCTGCCGACGAAGGCGGCCTCACCCCGCAGGAGCGCCTCGACCGCCTCAGCGTCCAGCTCCACTACTTCATCGCCGCCCAGTCCGCCTGCTGGGTCGACCAGCTTCTCCCCGCCCTCGAGCGCGAAAAGATCCGCATTCTCAACTGGAAGCAGCTCGACCCCAAGGCCCGCGCCCACGCACTCGAGTTCTACGCCAACGAGGTCGACCCGCTTCTCACCCCCGTCACCATCGACCCCTCGCACCCCTTCCCGCGCGTCCTCAACAAGGCCCTCTGCATCGCCCTGCTCCTCCGCCACAAGCGCCGCAACACGAACAGCACCACCACCGTACTCGGCGTCGTCACCGTCCCGCGCTCGCTCCAGCGCCTCGTGCCACTCCCCTCCGCCGAAGGCCGCTTCGACTTCATCCTCCTCCACGAGCTCATCGAAAGCCAGGTCGAGCGCATGTTCCCCGGCTACGAGATCCTCAGCCGCTCCGCCTTCCGCGTCACCCGCAACAGCAACCTCTACATGCAGGAAGAAGAGTCGCGCTCGGTCCTCGAAAGCGTCCGCGCCGAGCTGCACAACCGCCGCAAAGGCGACGCCGTCCGCCTCGAGATCGAGTCCGGCGCACAGGACGAGACCGTCGAACGCCTCCGCATCAACTTCGAGCTCGACCCCTGGCAGGTCTTCCGCACGCGCGGCCCGGTCAACCTCTCACGTCTCTTCTCGCTGCCGTCCTCGGTCGCCCGCCCCGACCTCAAGTACCCCGACTTCAAAGCCCGTCAGGCGAAGATCAAGCCCACCAGCCCCGACCTCTTCGACGAGCTCCGTCACCAGGACCTCATGCTCCACCACCCCTTCGACTCCTACTGCACCGTCGAAGACTTCATCTCTGCCGCCTCGCTCGACCCTGCCGTCATCTCGATGAAGCAGACCCTCTACCGCACCAGCAAAGACTCCTCCATCTTCCGCGCCCTCACCGAGGCCGGTCAGACCAAGGACGTCACAGTCGTCGTCGAGCTCATGGCCCGCTTCGACGAAGACTCCAACATCCGCTGGGCCCGAGAGCTCGAAGAGGCCGGCGTCGGCGTCTATCACGGCATCCTCGGCCTCAAGACCCACTGCAAGCTCGCGCTCCTGGTCCGCCGCGATCCCGACGGCGTCGTCCGCCGCTACGCCCATCTCGGCACCGGCAACTACAACCCCGTCACCGCCCGCTTCTACACCGACATCAGCCTGCTCACCGCGCGTCCCGAGATCACCAACGCCGTCCAGCACGTCTTCAACTACCTCACCGCCGAAGCCGAGTCCGACGCCTTCAAGCCTCTCCTCGTCGCCCCCATCACCATGGCCAACACGTTTATCGAACTCATAGCCCGCGAGGCCGCCCACGCCCGCGCCGGTCACCCCGCCACGATCGTCGCCAAGGTCAACGGCCTCCTCGATCGCGGCACCGTCGAAGCGCTCTACGCCGCCTCGAAAGCCGGTGTGCAGATCGACCTCATCGTCCGCGGCATGTGCTCCTTACGCCCCGGCATCAAGGGCCTCAGCGAAAACATCCGTGTCCGCTCCATCGTCGGCCGCTTCCTCGAGCACAGCCGCATCTTCAGCTTCTCAAACGCTGGCAATCCTCAAGTCTTCTGCGGGTCCGCCGACTGGATGACCCGCAACCTCCACGAGCGCTGCGAAGTCGTCTTCCCCATCGAAGACAAGAAGCTCGCAAGCCGCCTCCGCGACGAGATCCTCGCCGCCTACCTCGCCGACACCAGCAAGGCCCGCATCCTCCAGCCCGACGGCACCTACATCCGCCTCCCCCACCACACCGACAAGCACGCCTTCAGCGCCCAGGACTTCCTCATGCAACTCGCCGAAGGCGCGACCGTCAAGATCCCCACCCACTAACTACATCGCAGCCAACAAAAAGAGCGGGAGACGATCCCCTCGTCTCCCGCTCATTCTTCTTCCTGCAACCGCCGTCTAGTCGACCGTCAACGTCAGCGTCGTCGACGCCGTAATCGAGCTCGTCAACGAGTCCGTGCCCACGATCGTGATCGTGTACGTCCCCGTCGCCTGGTTCGAGCTCGTCGTCGTCGTCGTTGACGTCGAGCTCGAAGACCCGCAACCCGTCATCCCCACTGCAGCAATACCCAGCGCGAGCACCATCACCAGCAGCCGCACTGCGCGCCGCTTCCGGCCCACGAAGCCCAGCATCAGCACGCTGCCCAGCGCAATCGTCACCGGCACACGTCCCACTGGCGCCGACTCCGTCTTTGCCGTCTTCGCCGTTGCCGCCTGCACGATCTTCCGCCGCACATGGCCGGTCGAAGTCTGCACCGCGCTGCTCGAGCAATCCGAGCTGTTCGTGTACAGCGTCAGCGTCGTCGTCACCGCCGCCGTGCCCGTCACCGCCAGGTTCGAAATGTCGTAGCAGGTATCGTTCAGGTTGCCGGTCGAGCTCAACGTCCAGTCCACCGTGCCCGTGTATCCACCGGCTGGCGTCACCGTCACCGTCGAGGTCCCCGAGCTACCCGACGACACCGTCACGCTCGTCGCCTTCAGCGCAAACGATCCCGACGAAGTCGTCGTTGTCGTCGATCCTCCGACATACACCATCGTCGTCCAGCCCGAACCCGCATACACCGTATCGCCCGAGTACACCGCCGCGATCAAATGCGCGCCCGCCGTCGTCGATGTGAACGCGAACGTCGCCGCTCCGCTCGTCAACGCCACCGGGGTCTGCGCCACGCCGTCCACCGAGATCGTCACCGAACCCGTCGGCACCGCCGTCGCCGTGCTCGAACCCGTCGCCACCGTGATCGCAATCTGATCCGTCGCACTCACCGCCGGAATCGGCGTCGCCGGTGTCAGCATCGTCGCCGAACCTGCCAGCGTCGCGCTCCACTCCGTCAGCAGGTTATACGCGTTGATCGAACCCAGACCCGACGCCTCGTCGTATCCCGCCGTCGCCGGGAAGTCCGACTCACCCACCGTATCGCAGTAGGCCGAGCCAGCCGAGCACTCATTGTTCCCCGTCGTAATGTCGTGGAAGACCGACGCATACCGCGTCGCCGCCAGGCCATACAGCTTGGGGTTCATCGTGCTGCCCAGCCCCGTCCCGCCCTGGCTCTGGTCGATCAGCGCCGTGATTCCGGCAAAGATCGGCGCGCCAAAGCTTGTTCCACCCGCCACTGTCAGCGCCTCGTCGTTCGACGCCCGCAGCCCATCCGCGCAGCTTCCCGTGATATTCGTGCTCGTATCGCTCGAGCAGTACAGATACCCAGCGTTGTTCGGCGACGCATCGAATGAGATATCCGGCACCAGCCGGAACGTCTGGCCCGACGGAATCCCCGTCACTCCCGTCTGCCAGCTCGGAGCCGTCGTATAAAGACTGACTCCGCCACCGCCTGAGCCCAGTCCGTCCGCCGCAGAGTCGTCGTTCCACACCTGCTCCGGAATGTACTGGAACGCCGAGCTCAACGCGTCGGTCGTCGAAGACGCCGCCGCTGACCAGTACGTTCCAACCGCCGCATCCGCACTTGGGAACTCCGACCCACCGATGCCGGTCACATACTGGCTGCTCGCCGGAAAGTCCACCCCCAGCGCCTCAGCCTCAGTCAGCGTAAGCGACGGATCGCTCGAACCATAGTTCTCAAAGCAGTCCGTTGACCCGTCGTCGCCCGAAGCCGAAATTACCGTCTGGCCCTGCGTCGTGGCCTGCTCGAGATAATTGTTGTACAGCGTGTAGTCGGTGTTGCCCAAAACATACTCGCACTCGCCATAGCTGTTGCTGATCACCGTGCCCAGCTTTTGATCCACCGCGTAAACCAGCGAGTCGAATATTCCATTGTTGTTGTTGCTGTTGCCCGTATACACAAAGTTGATCGTCGCCGAATACGCCAGCGCGCTCACATACTCAAGATCCAGGTCCGACTCGACCTCATCGCCCGACGACACCGCCGACGTTCCCGTGCTCGGCACCAGCGTCAACGTCGGCACATTCGCCGTCAGTCCCAACGCTGTCTGGAAGTTCGAAATATCGCTGGTCACCACCGCCGACTGACCCAGCACCACAATCGTCTCGCCCTTGCCCGTATACCCCGCGTTATAGATCGGCGTCACGTCATAGATCGTCCGCACATCCAGCGGCGTCATAAACACGTCGCCCGACTGGCTCGACGTGTACTTCGGCTTCACATGCGTATGCGGGCGGAAGTTCGACAGGTTAGTCACCGCCGTCACCGTCCCCGCCATTCCTTCTGGAATCTGCAGATCCGTCGACGGTGCAAAATGGCTCTCGCCGTTCACCTTATACGTATGCAACTCCGTCCCGAACGCCGTCTCCATCTGCGCCGCCGTGCCCGTAAATGAGATCGCGTTCTTGCTCCGCGCCACCCGCGTCACCGTCATCCCCTGCGCCTTGATCCAGGCCTCGACCTTCGCAAGATCCGAGTCCGCCATGCCGAACCGTGTCGCGAACTCATCCGGCGTCAGCCACTTCCTGTACTCCGCAGAGCCCTTGGTCTGCTGCGCCGTCAGCAACTGCAGCAGGTCCGCCTCCTGCGCCGCCGACCGCGCAAACCCGATCGTCACACCCTCAAGCGTCGTCGTGCTCGCCAGCCGCCCCGTCTCATTCGTCGTCCGCGCCAACGGAGGATGCGAGCCCACCAGCGTCACCCGCGAACTGCCGCTGATCGCCGAAGTAATCCGCGCCGTCGGCGTCTGCGCCAACGCGCCGCCCACACATACACCCAGAATCGTCATCCACGTCGCTGCC
>Ga0302314_10002203_pt1 | contig 36395 bp, 34 predicted proteins | sample III_Palsa_N2_3_FD_200533 | JGI IMG/M metagenome (GOLD analysis project Ga0302314, IMG submission 200533) | Peat permafrost microbial communities from Stordalen Mire near Abisko, Sweden - III_Palsa_N2_3 | ecosystem: Environmental > Terrestrial > Soil > Palsa > Peat permafrost | place: Sweden...
CGTTGACGATCCGGAGGCGGTGCTGACCGAACGCGCACGGCCGAACGATCCGCGCAAGCCGATAGAGCGGACCTCGTGGCGGTTCATGCCGCCCGAGCAGGCGGGCGGCCCGGGACGGGTGTCGCTGGAGGGCGGGTTCAAGCCCGGCGTGCTGTACGAGCTGACCTACACGGCCAAGGACCCCTATGTAACGGCCGCGGGACTGGCGGGCATCCGTGACCTGCTGGCCTATGTCCGCGACCATGGGATCGACGGCGGCCCGCCGCCGGCGCGGACGCTGATCTACGGCATCAGCCAGTCGGGCCGGCTGATCGGGCGGATGCTGCACGACGGCCTGGATGTGGATGAGACCGGCAGGCTGGCGTTCGACGGCGCCTTCCTGGAGGTGCCCGGCGCCGGCGGCGGCGCGGGTTTCAACAGCCGGTTCGCGCAGCCAACCCGGCATCCGTCGATGCTGGAGGAACACGACTATCCGTCCGACGCCTTCCCCTTCACCACCACGACGACGCGCGACCCGGTCACCGGCAAGACCGGCTCGTACATCGACCACGCCGCCGACGCGCAGGGCCGGCTGCCGAAGATCATCTTCGCCAACACTTCCACCGAATTCTGGAACCGCGACGCCTCACTGATCGCGACCACGCCGGACGGCGCGGCCGATGTCGCCCCCGCGCCCAACGCCCGGCTCTACGCCTTCATGGGCGCTCAGCACTATGTGGGACGATCGGATACGCGGGCGCCGTATGTGAACTGCGTCTCGACCACGGACCATTATCTGCCGATGCGGGCGCTGATCCTGGCGCTGGACCGCTGGACCGGCGGCGGCGCGCCTCCGCCGCCCAGCGCCTATCCACATGTCGCCGACGGGACGCTGGTGAGCGTGCCGGCCTATCGCGCGGCCTTTCCCAAGGGCCTGGCGATCACCCCGCCGATGCAGAACCTGGCCGAGCCCCGGCTGGATTTCGGGCCGCGGTTCGAGAGCGAGGGGATCGCCGACAAGATCCCGCCTGTGCACGGCAAGCCCTACGGGACCAGGGTCCCCGCGCCCGACGCGGACGGCAACGATCGCGGCGGGGTGCGGATGGTGGAACTGATGGCGCCGCTTGGGACCCACACCGGCTGGAACGAGCGGGCTGAGGACACCGGGTTCGCCTGGGCCACGGCGCGGTTTGACGGCAGCTTCCTGCCTTATCCCCGCACCGAGGCCGAGCGGGTCGCCGCGCACGACCCAAGACCCAGCCTCGCGGCCCGCTATCCCACCCGCGACGCCTATGTCGCCAAGGTAAAGGCCGCGGCGGCGCGGCAGGCGGCGGCGGGGTTCCTGTTGCCCGAGGACATCGATCGCGCCGTGTCGGAGAACGTCGGCCTCTACGACCGCATCATCGCGCATGATCCCAAGGACCAGAGTTGCCGCTATCTGTTCGGGACAGCGTTGAAGGCGGCGATTGCGCGCTGACGGGTGAGGGCGCCGGCCCGGATCGCTCCGGACCGGCCTTTGGCTTCAATATCCCGCGGAGGGATCAGATCGCTCGTCGCCGGAAGACGGCGTGATAGATGACCAGCACCACCACTGCGCCGATCACGGCCACGAAGATGCTGTAGAGGTTGATGCCGGATACGCCGCCGTAGCCCAGCATGTTGAAGAGGAAGCCGCCGACGAAGGCGCCGACGACGCCGAGGACGATGTCCATCAACGGGCCTTCGCCCGCGCGGTTGACGATCATGCTGCCGATCCAGCCGGCGAGTAGCCCGACGACGAGCCAAGCAATAATACCCATTTCGTATCCTCCAGTGTCCGGCGCCCATTGACGGCGCTTTATCTGAGAATTGCTGGAAAGCTCCCGAGTTCCGGTCGGGACTCAGGCGCCGTGCCGAAGTATCGGGAACTGCCGCTTGGGATCATCCTGCGCAGCCTTGGTCCCGTCCCTCAGCGTGGCGATGGAGCCGTCGACGGAATACTGCAGGATGTAGGCCTTCCTGACCGAACCCGTCTTCAGGTTCGGGCCGGTACGGTGGGGGGATAGAGAGGAAAAGATGATGGCGTCGCCCGACTTGGCCGGGACCGCTACGGCGTCATCGGCGCGCTCCAGGCATTTGAAGCCGATCGGCGTGATCCAGTGGTCCAGCGTGCCCGCCCGGTGCAGGCCTGGCGCGATCCAGGGACAGCCGTTGTCCTCGTCCATGTCCACCAGCGGCAGCCAGAAGGTCAAATACTGCTGCGGCTCGATGAAAGGTGTAGCCGTTGTCCTGGTGCCAGGGGAATTCCTGGACCTTGCCGGTCTTCTTGTAGACCGACTGGTCCCAGTACAGGCGCACGTCGTCGGCCAGCAGGTCGTGGCAGAGGTCCTTGAAGAAGCGGTGGCCGGCGAACGTCTTCAAGGTCTGCGACCGCTTCACCAGGTGGGTGGTGAAGGTGATCACGTCGGCGGTGGCGATGGAGACCGTCCCGCCGGCCTCGCGCACCGTCTGCTCGTCCGCCGCTTCGAAGGGGTCGATAGCGGCGATCACCTCGGCCACCTCCGTGGGCGAAAACACCCCCTCGACCCTGACGAACCCCAGGCGGTTGAAGGCGTCGCGCTGGTCGGGCGTCAGGCGGCGCAGGGGGACCGTGCGATCAACCCACTGGAAATCGCCGTTGAGTGGATGCGGGCGCGGCTGGCGCTCCGACACCAAGCCTACTCCGCCGCCACCAACTTACGGGTCTTCACCGGAGCCTCGGCCGTGCCCAGGTGGCGGACGAAGAACCGCTCCCAGCTCGCGCCCTCGAAATTGGGGATGTCCATGTGGCCGCCGGGGTTGATGTGCATGGTCTTTTCCGCCGAGCCGAAGGCGTTGAACAGGGCGATGCCGTGCTCGCGCGGCGCGACCGCATCCTCCCACTGGAACACGAATTCCAAGGGGATCTTGATCGCGTTGGCGGCGGCCTCGAACTCCGGAGCGTTAGGGCGAAGGCCGGCCAGGCCGAACACGGCGGCGGTGATGCGCGGCTGCTGCGCCACGAAGGGCACGCCGATGGCCGTGCCCATGGAGACCCCCCAATAGCCGATCGGGCCGTCGGCGCCGACGAAGTCGAAGCCCAAGGTTTCCTCCAGCGCCGCGTTCCACTCCGGCACGGCGGCCAGGCTGCGCTGGGCCATCATCTTCAGCCGCTCCGGCGTCCAGCCGGTGGAGACCTGGCCGGTGACCCGGGCGCCGACCTCACGGGCGTTGGCTTCGGCCTCCTCGCGGGTGATGCGGTCGCCGTGGTTCGGCGCGTCGATGGCCAGGGTCGCGTAGCCGAACTTCTGTGCGAAGTTCCGGGCGCGGGCGGTGATGCCCGGCGTCTTCTTATGCTGCGAGCCGCCATGGCCCATCAGCACCAGCGGGCGCGGGCCGTTCGCGCCTTCGGGCGCCCAGATCACCGCCGGAACGGTCTCGCCGGCCGCGGATACGGAAAAGGAGCGGCGCGTGACGCCGTCCTCGGTGCGTTCGTCGATGAAAGTCATGGCGTCCTCCCTGGAGCGGCTTTGTAATCAGGGGCGCCCAGGGAAGGTCGGCTGTCAAGCGGGGCGGTGCGCCAATCTCACTCGAACATCGCGCCCACCACCCCTCGCTTCCGCTTCCTCGGCCGCTCCCACATCACGCCTGGATAGCCTTTCAGGGGCGCCAGCGCCTCGCCGCGGTACTCCCAGTCGGCGGCCTGGTCCAGCGAGGTGTGGTAGCGGGGCTCGCGGCCGGTGCGGGTTTCGAATAGGGACCGGGGGATGTTGATCATCCGGGGCGAGCGAGCGCGTTCGTAGAGCACCGGGGTTCCGCAGACGCCGCAGAAGCTGCGAGCCGTTTTGGCCTCGGGATCCTCGTAGCGGCGCAGCTGCGTCTCGCCGTGGGTGATCCGGAACCGCTTGCGCCAGCTGCCGACGTAGGTGGCGTAGGCGCAGCCCTGGCGTGGCGGCTGGCCTTGGAGTGGTCGTGCCAGGCCCAGACCGCCGGGACCTGCATCTCGAACCGCACCGCGCCGCAGACGCAGGCGCCATGGGCGTATTCCGCCTCGTCCGGCTTCGGCTTTTCGATACGGTCGGCCTTGAGCTTGGCCATGCGCGTTATCTCCCGGCGCGCTGAACCCTTCGCGCTAGGCGCGACTGTATGCGACCATCATGCGTTCACGGAAGATGGACCGAAGCATGGCGCAGCTTGCCCCCGTCTGGACCCAGATTCCCGCGCGGCTGGACCGGCTGCCGTGGAGCCGGTTTCACGTGCTGCTGGTGGCGGCGTTGGGCATCACCTGGATCCTGGACGGGCTGGAGGTCACCATCGTCGGGTCGATCGGGCCGGTGTTGCAGAGCCCGCATACGCTGGGCCTGACGGCGACATCGATCGGGGCGGCGGCGTCCTTCTATGTGATCGGCGCGGTGATCGGCGCCCTGGGGTTCGGCTGGATCGCGGACCGGTTCGGCCGGCGAATGGTCTTTTTCACCACCCTGGCGGTTTATTTGGTCGGGGTGCTGCTCAGCGCCTGCTCGTGGAATTTCGTCAGCTTCGCCATCTTCCGCGCCATCACCGGGCTGGGCATCGGCGGGGAGTATTCGGCGATCAATTCGGCCATCGATGAACTGATCCCGGCCAAACACCGCGGCCGGGTCGACCTGATCGTCAACGGCAGCTTCTGGATCGGCGCGGCGGCGGGTTCGGGCGCCTCGCTGATCTTCCTGAACCCGCATCTGTTCGGACAGAATGTCGGCTGGCGGCTAGGGTTCGCGGTCGGCGGCGCGCTGGGTCTGGTGATCCTGATGCTGCGCCGGCTGGTTCCCGAGAGCCCGCGCTGGCTGGTGACCCATGGCCGGGGCGACGAAGCCGAGGCGGTGATGGCCCAGATCGAACAGCATGTCGCGGCCTCCGGCGGCGCGGCGCTGGCGCCGGTCGAGGGCGCCATGCTGATCCATCCCCGCAAGGTGTTCGGCTTCGGCCTGATCCTGAAAAGCCTGTGGCGCGATCATCGCGGCCGGGGCCTGCTGGTCCTGGTGCTGATGGCGGCGCAGGCCTTCTTGTTCAACGCGGTCTATTTCACCTTCGGGGTGGCGCTCACCAGGTTCGAGGGCGCCAGCGAGACCACGGTCGGCGCCTTCCTGCTGCCGTTGGCGATCGGCAACTTCATGGGGCCGCTGCTGCTGGGCAGACTGTTCGACACGGTGGGGCGCAAGACAATGATCGCCGGGACCTTCGCGGTGAGCGGGCTTCTGGTGATCGTCCAGTCGGTGCTGTTCGGGATGGGCCTGCTCACGGCGGTGACCCAGACGGGCGCCTGGATGGTCATCTTCTTCTTCGCCTCGGCGGCGGCCAGTTCGGCCTATCTCACCGCCAGCGAGGTCTTCCCGCTGGAGATGCGCGGCATGGCCATCGCGGTCTTCTACGCGGCGGGCACGGCGGTGGGCGGGGTGATGGCGCCGTCGCTCTATGGCGCGCTGATCGAGACCGGATCGCGCTGGATGCTCACCGGCGGCTATCTGCTCGCCGCCGCGCTGATGCTGGTCGCGGCGCTGACGGAGCTGCGCCTGGGCGTCGACGCCGAGGGGCGGCCGCTGGAAAGCATTGCTCGGCCGCTGTCGGAAACAGGACAAACTGATCGCTGACGGAACGCCAGCGGGCGGCTAAAGCAGATTGGGATTGATCCAGGCCATCTCAAAATCCGCTCATCCCCGCCTTCGCGGGGATGAGCGCAATATTGGGCCAATCAAATCCCAATCCGCTCTAAAAGGACTCCCCCGCGAAATCCGCTTCAGGTCAGGCCGTGGCGGCGTCACCCTTGAGCATCCGGTAGACCGTCGCCCAGGGCGCGGCGAGGATGGTCCGCATCACGCCCATATAGATGGAAAACCCAATGCCGATAGCCAGGACGTAGGGCCAGGCGGCCTTCAGCCAGTCCGAGGGCGGTTGGTTGAACATCGCCCTGAAGCGATCGGCGGCGTGGGGGTCGGTGACGTAGCTCAGGAAAACGGGCAGGAGCGCCAGGCGCTCCACAGCGAGCACCACAATCCCCATGCCGAGCAGGATCACGAACAGCAGCAGAGCGACGAGGAATATCTGCCAGGCGTGGCCGCGGGTCAGCCGCCAGGATTGAAACAGTCGAAACTCGCCGGCGGCGAATGTCATCGGCGCGGCCATGGACAGGCGCAGGGCCACCACGATCAATGTGAAGATGGCCAGAAGGCCGGCGCCTACGCCCGCGAGCACGCCCCAGGACCGGCCCGCGAAGTGGCCGGTCACGCCTGAGACGACGGCCACCGCGATCGCGGCCAGGATGATCATCCCGATCCAGAGCAGGATCTGGGCGATATAGAGGACGATCAGCCAGATTTCGCGCATGCCAAAACGCAGGTAGGCGAATCCCCGATTCCGCGGCTCGATCACTGCTCGATAGACCGCCGCGTTAATGATGGCGGCGGTGAGGACGCCGCCCAGTTGCATGACCGAAGAGGCCGCGTTCATCCGGCCGTATATCGGCATCATCGTCGCCAGCTGCGGCGGTGTGGCGGGATGGGTCATCTGATCGCGCATCAGGTCCATGAACTGCGGGATCGCCTGCCCAAACAAAAGGACGAACGGGACGAACGTCACCAGGACCATGAACAGGCCCCAGATGAAGACGGAAACCGGTTTTGAGCCGATCAGCTTGAACCCGGCGCCGGCGGCGGCGCTCACCGATATGTCAGCCACGTTTAACCCCCGAACAGTGCAGGACGTTCGAACGCTACTTTCAGCCGCCATTGCCCAGATGAACGGCTAAACCGTCACTCTCGCGCGCATTAACCCCGTTTTACCCGTCATTGAACAGCCCTGCTTGTTGGTTAGCCGCCGCGCGCCTGATTTCGAACCCGACCAGCGCGCGGCGGTGACGCGCGGTCCAGATCATCGGCTCCCCAATAATTCGGCCGAATCGGGCGGCGAGCTCCACGCTTGTCTTTTTCCCCGCCGTATTCCCGCATAGGCTTCGCCGAGTGGGAGCCACATCCGGAGGCGCTCGAACATGCAATGGTCCGTTGGCCGCCGCGTCCGCTGGCTGCCTTGGGCGGCGCCGATTTTGTGCGGGCTGGCCTTGTCCGGCCAAAGCCTGGCGCAGTCGGCGCCGCCGACCACCGTGGGCGGCGTGACCGTCACCGCCAAGCCGGCGCCACCCGTAAAACCGCAGTCGGCCTATGATCGCGCCCTGACCTTTATCCGATCGCATGGCCAGCCCGCCAGGATCGGCCAACTGGCGCGCTGGGAGGATCCGGTCTGTCCGGTGACCATCGGGCTTACACCCGAGCAGAACCAGCTGGTCTCCTATCGCGTCGGCCAGGTCGCCGATCTGGCCGGCTTGCCGCCGCCGCGGCGGCGCAGGTGCGACGCGAACGTCGAGATCGTCTTCACCACCGAGCCGCAGAAGCTGCTGGACGCCGTCGCCGACAAGCGGAACGACTATCTCGGCTTTCACTATGCGTCGCAACGAGCCGAACTGGCGAAGGTAACGCAGCCGATCCAGGCGTGGTATCTCACGGCGACGCGGGGCTCGATCAGTGCAGGCCCCGGGGCCGACACAGGCGGCGGTCCCGGAGGGCCAGAACTGGATGTCGGCCTCGGCTCGACTCCGGGCGGCTGCCCCGGCAACCATTTTTCGGAATGTCTGAAGAGTCAGTTCGTCAACGTTCTGATCGTCGTGGACGGCAACCGGATAAACGACCTGAAGATCGGCCCGGTCGCCGACTACGTGGCCCTGCTGGCCCTATCCCAAGCGCGGGTACAGGCGGTCTGCGAGTCCCTGCCGAGCGTTCTTGACATCATGGCGCCGTCCTGCGGCGAGCGGCCCCCGCCGGACGGCCTGACCAAGGGCGACCTGGCGTTTCTGAGGGGGCTCTATCATGCGGACGCCTCGGCCCTGCTGTGGCTGCAGCGCGACCAGATCGCCGAAAAGATGACCGAACCGGAGGCGACGCCTCGTCCTCCGCCCGTACCGACGCCTGCAAAATAGGTGGTCTGACCAGCAAACGCCTCCAGCGTTCTCTGCTAAGGTTCGGCGAGCGTTGGGGGAGCAGTCCATGCCGATGACACGACGAACCGCGATCGCCGCGGTGGGTGCGGCGCTCGCCGCCGGGCCGGCGATGGCCGGTCCTCCGACCGTCATCAGGGTCCGCGCCAAGCCTGGCGCGACCACGGGGATCCTCACCTGCAAGGGCAAGACCTACCCCTGCGCGGTGGGCCGCAGCGGGATATTCCACACCAAGTTCGAGGGGGACGGCAGCACGCCGGCGGGCGTGTTCGGCCTGCGTGAAATCCGCTATCGGCCGGACCGGATCGGCAAGGCGCCGGCGTCCGGGCTGCCGGTCTATCCCACCAAGCCGAACGATGGCTGGTGCGACGATCCGGCTGATCCGAACTACAATCATCTCGTCCCCATGCCCTACCAGGCCGACGCCGAGTCCATGTGGATGGACGCCCACGCCTATGACCTGCTGGCGGTGATCGGCTACAACGACGCGCCGACCGTGCCCGGCAAGGGCAGCGCCGTCTTCCTGCACGTGGCGCACGACCTGGGCGACCGTCTTGGGCCGACCGCCGGCTGCGTCGCGCTGCGGATGGAGGATCTGCTGACGGTGCTGGCCGCCTGTACGCCCGGCAGCCGGATCGATATCTGGGTAGGGTAGGCCGATTTCCTCGTCTGAGCCGCACCCGGTCAAACTCTTCAAGGACGCGTCATGTATCTCGACAGGTTCAAACTTCCCGACCGCATTGCCCTGGTCACCGGCGGCGCGAACGGCATCGGCTTCTGCATCGCCGAGGCCCTGGCGGAAGCGGGCGCAAACGTCACCATCGCCGATCGGACCCCGGGCGACATAGACGCGGCGATCCAGAAACTGGCCGAGAAGGGCCATGCCGTCTCCGGCGTGGTGATGGACGTCACCGACTCTGAGCGCGTCACCGAGGTGGCGGACGACCTGGCGCGGCGACGCGGCCGGGTCGACATCCTGGTCAACAACGCCGGCATCGCGCGCAGCGAGATCCCAGCCGAGGACATGGAGGACGAGCGCTGGCTGAATGTGCTGGACGTGAACCTGAACGGCTCGTTCTGGTGCGCGCGGGCATTTGGGCGGCACATGCTCGCGGCCGGGTCGGGTTGCATCGTCAACGTCGGCTCGATGTCGGGATTCATCGTCAATCGGCCGCAAGGCCAGAGCCACTACAACGCCTCCAAGGCCGCCGTGCACCAGCTGACCAAGTCCCTGGCCGCCGAGTGGGCGCCGCGGGGCGTGCGGGTCAACGCGGTGGCGCCGACCTATATCGCCACGCCGATCAACGCCTTCGCTGATCCGAACGGCGAGATGTACCGCCGCTGGATCGACGGCACGCCGATGGGCCGGCTAGGCGAGCCGGAGGAGGTGGCGTCGGTGGTGCTGTTCCTGGCCTCGGACGCCGCCAGCCTGATGACCGGCTCCATCGTCGTCGTGGACGGCGGCTACACCTGCTGGTGAAGCGGGCGGCTGAATCCGGCGATCGCCGCGCTTGGCGAAACCGTCGACCTCATGCGAACGATAGAGCGGGCGCCGGACCCTAAGGACCTCTTCAACTCGGCAAGGATCTTCAGCCTATGACCGCTTCGCGCAGCCGCCACCTGGTCGACCCGGAAATCGCCGGATTTCTGGACCTGTTCCCGTCCATCGCGCTGTCAATGGAGACCTTGCCGGCCATGCGGGCGCGGCAGCTGCCCTTTCCGGTGGATCCGGCGTCCATCGAGGCGGTCGATCTGGTGAAGCGGACGATCCCCGGGCCCACAGGCGCGCCGGACATTGACCTCTACATCTACACCCCGCGCAAGGCGTCGGACCCGCGGCCCTGCATCTTCCACATCCACGGCGGCGGTTTCGTCGGCGGGTCGGCGGAAAGCGTCGAGGGCGCGGTGCGGCCGATCGCGGCCGATCTGGATTGCGTCATCATTTCGCTCAACTACCGCCTCGCGCCCGAGACCCCGCACCCCGGACCGGTCGAGGACTGCTATGCGGCGCTCGCTTGGGTGTTCAAGAACGCGGCGGAACTGAGCCTGGACACCTCGCGGATCGGCGTCAAGGGCGAGAGCGCGGGCGGCGGCCTGGCCGCGGCGCTGGCGCTGCTGGTGCGCGACCGGGGCGAGTACCGGCTGGCGTTCCAGAGCCTGACCTACCCCATGCTCGACGACCGCACCTGCCTCGGCGAGCAACATCCCTACACCGGCGAGTATATCTGGACGCCGCACAACAACGCCTTCGGCTGGCGCGCGCTGCTGGGCGTCGAGCCGGGCTCGGATGGTGTTTCGCCCTATGCCGCGCCGGCGCGGGCGGAGAGCCTGGCCGGTCTGCCGCCGACCTTTATCACCACCGGCTCCCTCGACCTGTTCCTGGAGGAAGACCTGGAATACGCCCGCCGGCTGATCCGCGACGGCGTGCCGTGCGAGTTGCATGTCTATCCCGGCGGATTTCACGCCTTCGACGTCGCCCCGGGCGCCGCCATCAGCGCGGCCTCGCGGCGGGACACGCGCGAGGCGCTGCGGCGCGCCCTATACCCGCGCTGATCCGCCGCCTCATTTCGAGGACGGCCCTTTGAGGTTGCGCCATGCCGTGTAAACTTCGAGTCGCACGATGCGAGGGGCGCTCCATTCCATGAACGGCTTGATGCACCGCAAGGCGGTGTCGTTGGACGAATTTCGTCCGGACCAGCGGCTGAAGCCGACCCTGAGCTGGTGGCACCTGGTCGGGATGGGCGTGGGCGCCATCGTCGGCACCGGCATCTATGCGCTGATTGGCGTGAGCGCGAACCTGGCGGGCCCTGCGGTGATCCTGTCGTTCCTGATCGCCGGTACGGTTTGCGCCTGTGCGGCCCTGGCCTATGCCGAGGTCGCGACCATGATCCCGACCTCGGGGTCGGCCTACACCTACAGCTATGTGGTGCTGGGCGAGATCATTGCCTGGGTGGTCGGCTGGAGCCTGATCCTGGAATATTCCGTCGGCACCAGCGCGGTGGCGGTGGGCTGGTCGGGCTATGCGACGGGCTTCCTCAACGCCTACGGCATTCACCTGCCGCACGCCCTGACCACGGGGCTGCTGGCGGGGGGGCTGATCAACCTGCCGGCCGTTTTCATCGTCTATCTGGTCGCGGGCCTGCTGATCGCCGGCACGCGGGAGAGCGCGACGGTGAACGCCGTCCTGGTGGTGATCAAGATACTCGCCCTGGGCGTGTTCGTCTTCTTCGCCCTGCCGCGCTTCAACCCGGCCAATCTCCACCCCTTTATGCCCTACGGTTTTGCGGCGCATGAGGTGGACGGCGCCAAGCACGGGGTGATGGCGGCGGCCGCGATCATCTTCTTCGCCTTCTATGGGTTCGACGCCCTGTCGACCGCCTCGGAGGAGACCAAGAATCCCGGCCGAAACCTGCCGATCGGCATCATCGGCTCGATGGTGGTGTGCACCGCCCTCTATATCGCCGTCGCGGCCGGCGCGGTGGGCTCGACCTATTACGCCAACTTTGTCGGCAGCCCAGAGCCGCTGGCCCTGATCCTGCGCCAACTCGGCCACGGCGACGCCGCGAAAATGATCGGCGCGGCGGCGGTGATCGCCATGCCGACGGTGATCCTGGCCTTCCTCTACGGCCAGAGCCGGATCTTCTTCGTCATGGCGCGCGACGGGATGCTGCCGCAAAGCCTGGCCAAGGTGAACAAGCTGACCGGGACGCCGGTCCAGATGACGCTGATAACAGCGACCGCCGTGGCGCTGCTGGCTGGCCTGGCGCCGCTGGACCAGATCGCCTCGCTGGCCAACGCCGGCACCCTGTTGGCCTTCATCGCGGTGTCGGTCTGCATGCTGATCCTGCGCCGGCGCGAGCCGAACTGGGAGCGGGTCTACCGCACGCCGTTCGCCTGGGTCATCGGCCCGGCGGCCATCCTGGGGTGCCTGTATCTGTTCTGGAGCCTGCCCACCAAGACGCGGCTGTTCTTCCTGGCCTGGAACCTGATCGGGCTGGCCATATACTTCATCCGGCGGCGGACGGCGAAGGCTGCGGCCTAGGGGCTGATCAGCAAGCTGCTTGCCGCGATCGTGAACCGGGTCAACGCCTGGCGGCGGGCGAAGGCCTGCATGGCGTCGGTGGTGGGGTCGCGGGAGGTCTCCCAGACCCCGTGGTCGCCGTAGCGGGTGATGAGCAGCAGGCGCAGCGCGCCGGCCTCAAGGTCCTCGTCGGAGCGTTCGGCGGAAAATAGGCCAAAGATGTTGGCGTCGAACCGCACCTCGAAGTCGCGCCAGCCTTCGGTGGAAAGGGTGATGAACTCCTGTGTGGCGTCGGCGCGGATGTGGAACCAGCGGTGCACATAGACGCCGCCCGGCGCCGGCGTGTCGGTCATGCCCGGCCGCACGGTTGGGGTCAGCTTGTCGATCTTGAGGGACGCCAGCGTCCCATCGTCCGCAAGTTTCGCCAGCGCCGCCTCTCGCCCATCCTCGCCATTGGGCCAGGCGATCAGGGCCGCGGCCTGGGTGTTGGACCAGCCGAGCTGGGCGATGAACACGCCGCGCACTTCGCCGCGCGTGCCGTTCAGGGCGTCGGCCAACAGTGGTGGCGCGACCACGTTGGCGCGGCTGTAGGGCGGCTCGCCGGCGGCGACGTCGAAGAACAGATAGTCGTACATGCGCGCGCCCTCGGTTCAGCCAGATGCGAACAGATACATGCCTTTACGCCTTTCAGGCAGCGGGGGCGCCGCGCCAGCCAACCGAGACGGTCGCGGCAAGCGGCAGCTCGCTGATCCGCCGCCGAAGCAGCTCCACGCGATTAGGCGTAAGCCCCTGGGCGACAATCCGCATCGAGAGGCGCGCGCCGTCAACCACGGCCAGGGTCTCCACCAGCCTGGCCTGCTGTACCGCAAAACAGCCCAGCACCCTGAGCAGCGCATCCCCGGTGTCAGGGGTCTCGACAAGGAACAGCTGCTGGTCGAGCGCGGCCTCCGCCGGGGACCCGGTCACGGTTTGAGCAGCTGATGTTCGAGGCTGACCCCGCTGACGCCGCGAGCCGCGCGGATGATGGAGGCGCAGCGCTGGGCGCCGTCCTCGTCCACGCCGGTCAGGCGCAGGGACGCCTCGAACCGGTCGCCCATGGCGCGCAGGCTGAAGTGGCGAAGCTGGGCGCCGGCGCGGGTCAGCGCCTCGGAGACGGCTTCCAGGCAGGGCGAAGGCGAGGTGGTGGAGATCACCACCAGATGAACCTGCTCGGTCACGGGCAGGAGGGCCGTGTCATACATGGGCGCGTGCTCCCGGCTGGAGGCTTGCTACGTTGGAAATCGGCTTGGTCATGGTCATCGGGAGGGTCCTTTGGTTTGGAGTGAAGGACCGCCGGCGCAATAAAAAACCCCGCGCCTTTATCAGGAGCGGGGTGGCTTTTGGCCTTTGCGAACCGGCGGCGGGTTTAAATCGCGCGCTGTCGCCCCGTTCCTGCAAAGCAGGGGGTAATCATCATCATAATGGACATGGTTTTGGAGCGCGCGGCCACGGTCCCGCGGGTGATCCCGCGGGCGACGTGTCCGGCGATGTCCAGGCGGCTCGTCATGCGAGGCGTCGGGCTCCTTGAAGGTCCGGGCGGGGTTATGGCGCAATCGGGGTGGAATGCCAACAGTTGTGAGCAGGCGTTTCCGTTACGGCTGCTCATCCGCCGTTCAGCCGCGTTCCGGCACAGGTGAGCCAGCGCCCAACAAACACCGGGATTTCGGTCCAAAGGTGGACGATCGGTCAACCGTGATCGGTCATGATCCGCCGCCGGAGCGAAAACGGGCTTCAGCGGTTGGGACGTCCAGTGAGGGACGATCGATGGGTCGAACGTTTCAACTGAGGGCGGGTCTGGGTCTGGCGGTCAGCGTGGCGGTGTTGGCGACGGCGCCCGCCCGCGCCGCGCCCGATCAGGCGCAAACGCTCGCCGTGCTCAACCGCGTGACCTGGGGCGCGACCCCTGCCAGCGCCGCGGAGATCGAGGCCATGGGTCCAGACCGTTGGCTGGCGCGCCAGCTGCATCCGGGCGTCGATGATCCCCTGCCGCCGGCGGTGCAGGCGCAGATCGACGCCCTGCCGATCTCCAGCCAACCCATGGCGCAGTTGGTGGTGGACTTGGACGCGCAGAACAAGGCCGCCAACGCCCTCACCGACCCGGACCAGAAGAAGGCGGCGCAGCAGGCGTATCAGCAGGCGATGACCAGCACAGCGAAACAGGCCGCGACCCGGGAGATCCTGCGCGACCTCTATTCGCCGGACCAGCTCAAGGAGCAGATGACCTGGTTCTGGTTCAACCATTTCAATGTCCATGAGTACAAGGCCAACATCCGGCCGATGATCGGCGACTATGTAGACCGGGCGATCCGCCCCCATGCCCTGGGCCGGTTCCGCGACCTGCTCGAGGCGACGCTGAAGCACCCGGCGATGCTGCGCTACCTGGACAACGCCGACAACGCCGCCGGCCACATCAACGAGAACTATGCCCGCGAAATCATGGAGCTGCACACCCTGGGCGTGGGTTCCGGCTATTCGCAGAAGGACGTGCAGGAGTTGGCGCGGATCCTCACCGGGGTCGGGATCGACACCAAGCCGGACAATCCCAAGCTCAAGCCGGAACTCCAGGGCCAGCTGGTCCGCGAGGGCCTGTTCGAGTTCAATCCGGCGCGGCACGACTATGGCGACAAGGTTTTCCTGGGCCACGTCATCAAGGGCTCGGGCTTCGGCGAGGTGGAGCAGGCGCTGGATATTCTCAGCCATGATCCCGCCACCGCGCGGCACGTCTGCACGCAGATCGCCACCTACATGGTCTCCGACAATCCGCCGCCGGCGTTGGTGCAGCGGATGGCGGTCAGCTTCCAACGCAGCGACGGCGATGTCGCCCTCGTGCTGCAGACGATGTTCCGCTCGCCGGAGTTCAAGGCTTCACTGGGGACCCGGTTCAAGGACCCGGTCCACTATGTGATCTCCTCCGTGCGTCTGGCCTACGGCGACCGGGTGATCCTCAACACCGGGCCAGTGCAAAACTGGGTCAACCGGCTGGCCGAGGGCTATTACAATCACGAGACGCCGGACGGCTATGCGATGGCCTCGGCGGCCTGGGACGGCCCGGGGCAGATGTCGACCCGGTTCGAGATCGCCCGCCAGATCGGCTCCGGTCCCAGCGGCCTGTTCAAGCCGGACGAGCCCGGCGCCAGCGACCACCCCGGATTTCCGCAGCTGCAGAACGCCCTCTACTACCAGTCCATCGCCCAGACGCTCAGCCCGCCGACGCGCACCGCGCTCGACCAGGCGGTCTCGGCCCAGGACTGGAACACGCTTTTGCTGTCGTCCCCCGAGTTCATGCGTCGATAGGTGACCGCCATGTTTCGCCGTCAGTTCATCGCCAGCGCCGCCGCGGCCTTTCCGGCGATCGCCGCTGGCCGCGTCTGGGCCGCGCCCCAGGCCAGGACCCGCCTCTTGGTGGTCTTCCTGCGCGGCGCCTATGACGCGGCCAATGTGGTGATCCCGGTGGGCGCCGACTTCTACTACCAATCCCGGCCGACCATCGCCGTACCCAAGCCCAATCCGGCTAATCCCAATGCGGCGATCGCGTTGGACGCCGACTGGGGTCTGCACCCGGCGCTGAAGGATTCGATCTATCCCCTATGGCAGCAGAAGCAGATCGCCTTTGTCCCTTTCGCAGGGACCGACGACCTCACGCGCAGCCATTTCGAGACTCAGGACACCATCGAGCTGGGCCAGCCGCTGCAGGGGCCGCGAGATTATGGCTCAGGATTCATGGGTCGGCTGGCGGGCCAGTTGTCCGGCGCGGAGCCGATCGCCTTCACCGACCAGTTGCCGCTGACCTTCCGCGGCGGCGCTGCCGTGCCCAACATGAGCGTCAACGTCTCGGGCAAGCCCGGCGTCGATGACCGCCAGGCCAAGCTGATCGAGCAGATGTACCAGGGCCAGCCCCTGGCGACGGCGGTGAGCGAAGGCTTTACGGTGCGCGACGAGGTCTATCGCTCGGTCTCCGCCGAGATGGTTGCGGCCAATCGGGGCGCGGTCTCGCCTAAGGGGTTCGAGCTGTCGGCGCGGCGGATCGCGCGGCTGATGAAGACCCAGTTCAACGTCGGTTTCGTCGATGTCGGCGGTTGGGACACCCACGTGAACCAGGGCGGCGCGCAGGGCTATCTCGCCGGCCGGCTGGGCGAACTGGGACGGGGCCTGGCCGGCTACGCCGACGAGATCGGGCCGGATGACTGGAACAACACCGTGGTGGTGGTGATCTCCGAGTTCGGCCGCACCTTCCACGAGAACGGCGACAGGGGCACCGACCACGGCCACGGCAGCGTCTATTGGGTCCTGGGCGGCAAGGTGAACGGCGGCCAGATTCTCGGACGCCAGGCCGCCGTCACCCAGGCTGGTCTGAACCAGAACCGCGACTATCCCGTGCTGACCGAATACCGCGCCCTGTTTGGCGGCCTGTTCCAGCGGCTCTACGGCCTGGATGGCGCGCGACTGGCGACGGTGTTCCCGCAGGCGCCGCCGGTGGATTTGCGGCTGGTGTAAGGTCTCAATTTATATCCACTCATGACCGCACGCGCGGCGCAGACAAAACCCAATATGGGTTGAGTTAACCCACTGGGCAACCAATAATAGAGCGGGGCGTTTGTTGTGCAGCTCAGCTATGCTGACTGCGGACATGTCTGTAGGCCGACTGGATCTGAGTGCCCAAAACGCTTTGCGAACGGGCAAGTCGCGGTTCCTATACGCCGTTATGTCCAGTTCGGGCCGGCGCTTCTGCAAGTATCAATAAGCTTTCAGTGGAGGCCGCGTTGGCCGTCCCGCGCTACAGAACACCCAGCCAAAAGTAGACGCGCCCGGAGGGGGTCGTATGAAGAACAGCAGGGACTATCGCCGCGACGACAATCAAGACGACATCGATTTGGAACTGAGATGGGCTTACGAGCGAGGCCGTCGTGATCAACGCGGACGCCCGACCGGCTCGCCCTTCACCGCCTTGCTATTGGTCTGCTTGGGCGGCGTCGCTCTGGCCTTGGTGTTCTTTGTCGCCTTCCACCCCGCCGCCTTGAATTGGGCGCACCCAAGCCAAATCCCAGCAGCGTCAGCTCTGGGTACTTCAGATTCGTCCGCCAATGCTTCCGGATCGGAGCCGCCCGCGCCTCGCCAGCCCCGAAAAGCTTCGCCTGCGGGAATCACCTAGAACGTATTGACGGGCCGACGTTCGCCGGGATGTGCGCCAAGGTTACGGATCGATCCGCGCCTCTGCGTAGCCGCTGACCACCACCACGCCGTTCTGATTGACGGTTGATACATCCAGCTCGACCAGTTTGACGCCGTCCTTCTCCGTGACCGCCTTCACGGTGGCTGTGGAATCGAGGGTGTCGCCGGGCCAGACCTGGTTGGTGAAGCGGACGCCGTACTTGGTCAGCCGCGCGTCGCCGACATAGTCGGTGAGCATCTTGCCGGTCATGCCCATGGTCAGCATGCCGTGGGCGAAGACGGACGGATAGCCGGCGACCTTGGTGGTGAACACCTCGTCGGTATGCAGCGGGTTGTAGTCGCCGGAGGCCCCGGCGTACTGGACGATCTGGGTGCGTTTCAGGTCCTCGACCAGGCGCGCGGTGTGGGTGTCGCCCACCTTCAGTGTCTTGGCGCTCAAAGCCATCGCGGTTTCTCCTCAGGCCTTGGAATCGACGGGACGTTCGGTGCGGACGCCGACGCCGCGGGCGGTGATGACCAGCTCGCCATTCTGGTCGCGGTATTCGGTGACGCTCTCGGAGAACAGCAGCTTGCCGGCGCGGGCGCTTTCCTTCTCCCAGGTCTTGCCGGGTTGGGTGGTGGCCGTCAGCACGTCGCCGGGTTTCAGGTGGCGGTGATATTCGAAGTGCTGCTCGGCGTGCAGGCCGCCGCCTCCACCCCCTCCGCCGCCGCCAGCCTCGCGTTTGACGCCGGTGGGCTCCTTGCCGGAGCCGAACCAGGGCTGGCCGATCTTGGGCCTGAGGAAATAGTCCGGATCGAACTGGGCGCTCGACTGGGCGAAGGTGGGCGGGGCGATGATCCCGCCGGCCTCGGTCTTCTTCGCCGCCTCTTCGTCGCTGTAGACCGGATTGTCGTCGCCCACCGAGCGGGCGAACATCAGGATGTGGCTGGCTTCCACCGGAAAGCGTTTGGCGGCCATGGCGTTTCCTTTCCCTCGCTCCCATGTTGGAGCTTCGCGACTATCAGAGCCGGGTCGGGGTGGTCACGTCAACCGCCGAACCCAGGTTCCGTAGCGGCGCCACATCGAGATTTTCGCAAAAAGCAGAACGGGAGAAAACCATGGCCGGATCATTCGGAGCCGAATCCACGACCGACGAGGTGCTTGCGGGCGTCGACCTTTCGGGCAAGCGCATCCTGGTCACCGGAGTTTCCGCCGGCCTGGGCGTCGAGACCGCGCGGGTGCTGGCCGCGCATGGGGCGCAGGTGGTCGGCGCGGCGCGGGACTTAGGTAAGGCGCGCAGGGCCACCGAGGTGGTGCTGGCCGATGCAAAGAACGGCGGCGGCTTGGAACTGGTCGAGTTGGACCTGGCCTCGCTGAAGAGCGTGCGCGCCTGCGCCGACGCCCTGGTGGCGGCCGGCAGGCCGTTCGACCTGGTGATCTGCAACGCCGGCGTCATGGCCTGTCCGAAGGGGATGACGGCGGACGGGTTCGAGACCCAGTTCGGCACCAACCACCTGGGCCACTTCGTGCTGGTCAACCGGATCGCCACCCTGTTCAAGCCGGGTTCGCGGCTGGTGAACCTGTCCTCGTCCGGCCACCGGTTCAGCGATGTGAACCTGGACGATCCCAACTTCGAGCACACGGAATACACCGAGTTCGGCGCCTATGGCCGCTCCAAGACCGCCAATGTGCTGTTCGCGGTGGAGTTCGACCGGCGGCATAAGGACAAGGGCGTTCGCGCCACGGCGGTTCATCCCGGCGGCATTCAGACCGAGCTTGGCCGATACATGACGCCGGAAGTGATCGCGGCGATGATGAAGTCGATCGAAGAGGCCAACGCCAAGTCGGGTGGGGCCAACGAATTCAGCTGGAAGACCATTCCGCAGGGCGCGGCCACCACGATCTGGGCCGGCGTGGTTGCTCCGGCCGAAGAGGTCGCCGGCAAGTTCTGCGAAGACTGCCACGTCGCCGCTCTGGTCGATGACGCCAGCTTCCGAGGCGGCGTCCGCAGCTACGCGCTGGATCCGGACAACGCCAAGGCGCTGTGGGCCAAGAGCGAAGAGATGGTCGGGGAGCGGTTTTAGAGCTCGGTCAAAAAGGACCGCAACAAATAAGCGCTCATCCCCGCGAAGGCGGGGACCCAGGAGACTTGGCGCAACGCGTTCCGTTGCAAGTTCAAAGCGCCCAGCGCAAAGATCGAGTCAGTCACTCCTGGGTCCCCGCCTTCGCGGGGATGAGCGCAATATTGAGATCTGGGATTCAGCCCCCTACCGCTTCTGCCCATAGCTCTTGAACTGCTCCAGCACCGCGCCGATCTCGGCGTTAGACAGCAAATTTGGGCCGCCGATCGCCAGCGCGCCCCAGTAGACCGCCGCCTGTTCCTCGACCTCCTCGGCGATAGCCAGGGCCGCTTCCAGGCTGCGGCCGACGACCACTTGGCCATGGTTGGCCATCAGGGCGGCGAAGCGGCCGTCCAGGGCCTCGACCACGGCGTCGGCCAGTTCGGCTGAGCCGAACGTCGCGTAGGGCGCCACCGGCACCGAGGCGCCGCCAGCGACCGCGACCATGTAGTGCAGCGCCGGGATCGGCTTGCCGGCGCAGGCCAGGATGGTGGCGTGGCGGGAGTGGCAATGGACCACGGCCCGCGCGTCGGGGCGCTTTTCAAGCAGCCGCTGGTGCATGCGCCATTCGCTGGAGGGTTTCAACGACCCCTCGGGGGTTGCGCCATCGGCTGCGACAAGAACCATCTGATCTGGCTTGAGGCGTGACGCCGGAATGCCGCTGGGCGTGACCAGCAATCCCTTGCCATACCGCACGGAGACATTGCCGCTGGTGCCGCGGTTGAGGCCGCGCGCGTCCATGGCCTGCATGACGTCCACCGCGCGGCGGCGCAGGTCGGCTTCGTCGGGGGGATTGCTCATGCGGGGTCCCCCGCTGGCGGCATCTGGTGCATGGCGGCCAGCGTCGCATCGAAACTTTCCAGTTTGCCGAGCGTCGCCAAGCCCTGCGCCACCAGCGCCGCCGTGGCGGTGGCGAAGCGAGCCGCCTCGACCGGCGCCCAGCCGCGATCCAGGGCGGCGATGAAGCCGGCGCAGAAGGAGTCGCCGCAGCTGGTGGTGTCGACCGGGATGATGGCGAAAGCGGCCAGGGAGGTTCGCGCGCCGTCCAACCGCAGCAGCGAGCCCTTGCGGCCGTTCTTGATGATCACGTTTCGGGCGCCGAGGCCAAGGAACACATCGGCGGCGGCGTCGAGATCGGCAAGACCGGTGAGGAAGCTGGCCTCCGCGGCGCTGGGCATGAAGTAGTCCAGGTTGGGCAGCAGGGTCTTCAGTTCGTCCATGGCGGAGCGACGGGGCGAGATCAGATCGCAGGTCACGATCGCGCCCGCCGCCTTGGCTTGACGCACCAGGTCGGCGCCGGGTCCCTTGTCGAGGTTGCGTCCGCCGACGCCGGCGTAGTGGAGGAATTTGGCGGCGCGGGCCGCGTCCAGGGCCGTATCGCTGACACCCGCCGACATGCCCGCGCCTGGGGCATGGAAGTTGGGCCGCCGGCCCTGGCTGTCCACCGCCAGCACGGTGGCGGAGGTGGGAACGCCGGCCAGGGTCTCCAGCAGGCTGGTGTCGACGCCGGCTTCGTCAAACGCCAGGCGCACCATCCGTCCGGCGAGGTCGTCGCCCACCGCCGAGATCAGCCTGACCTTCAGGCCAAGCCTGGCCGCCACATAGGCCGCGCCGCCCGCCGTGCCCGCGGGCGCCAGGGCGATGCCTTCGACCAGGCTGGTGCTTTCGCTGTCCGGCAAGGCGTCGATGGGCCGCGCCACCACGTCCAGGGTGGTGAGGCCGATCGTGACTAGACCCTGCCGCATGAAACGCCGCCTCGCGCGAGTTGGAGCTGCTTCTTAGGCGCGCGGGGGGTCACAAGGCAATTCGGGCGATCCGACGGCGCGCGTCACGCCAGTGATCAGGCCTTCGGCCGCGCTGACATTGTCTTCATGCCCATGTGCGAACAGGTGGGGGCGCCGTCATCCCGACGCCTTGCTGCGGTTATGAGTCTTATATAAGACATAACGAAGCGGTTCCTGGCTTTCGGCGCATCAGGAGGAGTGCCCTGTGCTTTTAAGTAATCCCGCTCATCCCGGCGAATGCCGGGATCCAGATGACAAGGCGCTGACTTTACGAGGCGTTCTTCGAGCGTTGCCGCCATGCCGCGCCTTATGATCTGGGCTCCGGTATTCGCCGGGATGAGCGATGCGCGGCTGAAATTGTAATGACCAACACCATCACCCTCGTCGCCGGCGCTTGGTCCGCCGAGATCGCCCCCGCGATCGGCGGCGCGCTTCTGTCACTGACGCACAAGGGCGCGCCCATCCTGCGGCCGACGCCGGCGGAGGCGATCACAGCGGGGGATGTGCGGCTGGCGGCGGGCTATCCCATGGTCCCCTACGCCAACCGGATCGATCACGGCCGGTTCACGTTCGCCCGCGTCGCCCACCAGCTCGATACCGGCTTCATCGGCGCGCCGCACAGCATCCACGGCGTCGGCTGGCGTCGGGCGTGGACGACGGAGGCCGTCGAGGCGCACGCCTGTACGCTCGCCCTGCGCCACCAGCCTTCGGGCGCCGCCGATCCCGACTGGCCATTCGCGTTCGAGGCCAGCCAGCGGTTTGTGCTGACTTCCCGTGGTCTGACCCTCCGCCTGTCGGTGACCAATCTGGAGCCTGGGCCGGCGCCGGCCGGACTGGGGTTCCATGCCTTCTTTCGCCGCAGGCCCGGTGAGAGTCTGGCGTTTCGGTCGAAGGGCGCCTGGCGCAACGGGCCGGATATGCTGCCGTCCACGCGCGAGACCGGCGAAGCCTGGAACTATGCCGCTGGCCAGGTCTTAGGCTCCGGTGAGATCGACAACGATTTTTACGGCTGGGGCGGTCTGGCGCGCATGGCGGCGCCAGGCGCGCCGACGATCCGGATGCGGGCGGGGCGGGCGTTTTGCGTCCTGCGGCTTTACACGCCCGTCGGCGCCGACTTCTACGCGGTCGAGCCGGTCAGCCATCTGGCCAACGCCATCAACCGGCCCCAGCTTGAGGACCATGGCATGAGCCTGCTGGCGCCCGGCGCGTCGCTGCGCGGCGAAATCGAGATCGACCTGGCGGAGGCGGCAGATTGAGCGACGCATTGGAACTGGTGCTCAAGGCCGATTGCGAACTGGGCGAGTCGCCCGTGTGGTTGGCGGATCAGCAAAGGCTGGCCTTTGTCGACATCACCGGCCGGCGGATCCATCGCTATGACCCGGTCAGCGGCGCGCATCGGATCGACGCCGTGGAGGAAGACGTCGGCTGCCTGGCGCCGGCAAAGGGCGGCGGGTTCATCGCCGGGATGCGGTCTGGGCTGTGGCTGCTGGACGAGACGGGGAAGAAGACGCGCGAGCTGGCGGAAAACCCCGAGCCCGCCGCCACCAACCGCTTCAACGACGGCAAGGTCGACCCGCGCGGTCGCTATTTCACCGGGACGGTGGACGAGCCCAAGGCCGGCGGCACGGCGGGATTCTATCGCTATGACGGCCGGGGCTTGGTGAGGCTCACCAATGGACTGATGACCGCCAACGGCGCCGCCTTTTCACCGGACGGGCGGACCCTCTATTGCTCGGATACGCCCAGGTTCGTGATCTGGCGCTGGGACTATGACCCAGAGACCGGCGCGGCGGAGAACCAGCGGGAGTTTGTGCGGATCATTCCCACCGAAACCGATCGCGGCCGTCCGGACGGGGCGACGGTGGACGCCGAGGGCTGCTACTGGAGCGCCCAGTACGAAGGCGGGCGGCTGCATCGCTATGACCCCGAGGGGCGGCTGATGGCGCAATATCCGCTGCCGGCGCGCAAGGTCACCATGCCGGCTTTCGGCGGAGAGGGCCTGAAGACCCTGTTCGTCACAACGGCGGCGGACGATGGCCGCGAGGGCGGCGGGCTCTATGCGTGCGAACCGGGCGTCGCGGGGCTGGCGATACCGCCGTTCGATCCGGCGATTTGACAACGCCGCGGATCGGCGTCACCGGCTCGTTTCATGATCGCAGCCGAAACCGCGTTGACTCCCGCCAAGGACGCCGCAGAAGCCTTCCGTGCGCGGTTTGGTTCGGCGCCCCGCCTGTTCCAGGCTCCAGGCCGGATCAACATCATCGGCGAGCATACCGACTATTGCGGCGGCCTGGTGATGCCGGCGGCGATCGATCGCTGGTGCCGGATCGCTGCGGCGGCGAACGGATCGCGGCGGCTGACGGTGATCGCCGAGGGATTTGGCGACGCGGTCGAGCTTGACCTGGACGCCCTGACTCCGCGAAAGGCCTGGAGCGATTACGTGGCGGGTGTGGCCAAGGTGCTGATGGACGCCGGGATCGCCGCGCCCGGCGCCGACCTGATGATCGAGAGCACCGTGCCCATCGGCGCCGGCGTCAGCTCCTCGGCGGCGATCGAGGTGGCGACGGCGCAGGCGCTGCTGGCGCTGGCGGGCCGGAGCGCCGACGGGCTGACCATCGCCAGGTGGTGCCAGAAGGCGGAGAACGATTTCGTCGGCATGCCCTGCGGGATCATGGACCAGTATGCCTCGGAGAATGGGATCGAGGGCGCGGCTCTGGTGCTGGACTGCGCGCGCTTGACGTCGATGGTTGCGCCGCTGCCAGATGGCGCCAGCTTCCTGCTGGTCGACAGCGGGGTGCGCCACGCTCATGTGGACGGCGCCTATCGCGACCGGCGCGCCGACTGTGAGACGGCGGCGAAGATATTGGGCGTGGATTTGTTGGCCGAAGTCACGGAAGCCGAACTGCCCACGGCCTTGCCGCGCCTGGCGCAGAGACCGGCCAAGCGATGCCGACACGTGGTCACCGAAACGGCGCGGGTGCGGCGCGCGGCGGAGGCGTTGGTGCGCGGCGACCTTAAGGCGCTCGGCGCGCTGATGGACCAGTCCCACGCCAGCTTGCGCGACGACATGGAGGTCAGCACGCCCGAGGTCGACCGCCTGGCCCAGATCGCCCGCGAGACCATCGGCGTGTTCGGCGCCCGGATGATGGGCGGCGGTTTTGGGGGCTGCATCATCGCATTGGCGGATCGGGAGCTTGTGGCGGAAGCGCTGGGCGCGATCGTGGAACGCTATGGCGCGATCCTCGGCAAGACGCCGGCGGCGTTTGTTTGCCGTGCGGTGGCTGGTGCGGGCGAGGTGGTGTTTTGAGTGGACGGTCACACAATTCCTCGCCAGTGGGAGACGATTGCGCAATTTACGTGGCGCCCAGGACAAGCCCCTTCCCCCTTGCGGGGAAGGGTGGGGTGGGGGTGTGGCCGTGAAGTCGGACAGAGAGGCTCTGTTGGGCGCCGGCGCCCATCAACGTGTCAGACTTCATCGCCGGCGCGAACACCCCCAACCCTGCCCTTCCCCCATAGAGGGGGAAGGGTTCTCAAGGTCGGCGCCCATATGCGATCGCCCTCCATCAAGGGGGAAGGGTTCTGAGGCGCGAACCGGCGAGGTCAAACCATGACCGACCCCAAGCCCGAACGGCGGCTCAATATCCTGACCGGCGACTGGGTGCTGGTTTCGCCGCATCGGATCTCGCGGCCTTGGCAGGGTGCGGAAGCGGACGCCGCGCCCGCCGCCCCGCCGAAGCATGATCCGCAGTGCAATCTCTGTCCCGGCAACCTCCGCGCCGGCGGAGTCCGCAATCCGGACTATGCGGGCGTGTACGTGTTCGACAACGATTTCCCGGCGCTGCTGGCCGAGGGCGGCGAGGCGCATGCGTCGCCCGATGGCCTGCTGGTCGCCGAGCCGGAATCCGGGGTCTGCCGGGTGATCTGCTATTGCCCGGACCACAGCCTGACCATGGCGGGGATGACCACCGACGCGATCCGGGCGGTGGTCGAGGTCTGGGCGCAACAGACGGCCGAACTGGCCAAGCGGGACGATATCGGCGCGGTGACCATTTTCGAGAACCGGGGCGAGATGATGGGCGCCTCCAGCCCGCATCCGCACGGCCAGATCTGGGCCACCGCCGGCGTCCCCAACGAACTGGCCAAGGAGAACGCCCGCCAGCGCGCCTGGTACGACACGCATGGCGAGCCGATGCTGGCGGCCTATCTGCGGCGGGAGCTGGAGGCGGGCGAGCGGCTGATCTGCGAGAATGACGCGTTCGTGGCGCTGGTCCCCTACTGGGCCGCCTGGCCGTTCGAGGCCCTGGTGTTGCCGCGCCGGTCGGTGTGCGGCCTGGACAAGCTGGATGACGGCGAACGGGAAGCGCTGGCTGATCTGCTGGGCCGGCTGACGCGGGGCTATGACGCGGTGTTCGACGCGCCCTTCCCCTACACCATGGGATTTCACCAGCGGCCGATGGACGGCGACGACGAGGCGGCGCCGCATTTCACGACGCACGCCCACTTCTATCCGCCGCTGCTGCGCTCGGCGAGCATCCGCAAGTTCATGGTCGGGTTCGAGATGCTGGCCATGCCGCAGCGCGACCTGACGCCGGAAGCCGCCGCCCAGCGCCTGCGGGAGGTGGTCCGATGAAGCTGGGCGTCTGCTACTACCCGGAACATTGGTCGCGAGAGATGTGGGCCGATGACGCCCGGCGCATGGCCGGGATGGGCATGAGCTGGGTGCGGATCGGCGAATTCGCCTGGTCGCGGATCGAGCCGGACCCCGGCCGCTTCGACTGGGCCTGGCTGGATGAGGCGGTGGAGACGCTGGCTAAGGCGGGCCTGTCTATCGTCATGTGCACCCCCACCGCGACGCCGCCGAAATGGCTGGTGGACGCCCATCCGGACATGCTGGCGCTGGACGAACAAGGCCGGGTGCGCGGGTTCGGCTCGCGGCGGCACTACTGCTTTTCCAGCGAGAGCTATCGCGCCGAGTGCGCTCGCATCACCGAGGCGGTCGCCGGGCGGTATGGGCGCCATCCGGCCGTCGGCGCCTGGCAGACCGACAACGAATACGGCTGCCATGACACCACGCGCAGCTACTCGCCGAACGCCGCACGGCGGTTCTGCGCCTGGCTGGGCGCGCGCTACCAGTCCATCGACGCGCTGAACCGGGCCTGGGGGACGGTGTTCTGGTCGCAGGAATACCGGAGCTTCGACGAGATCGAACTCCCGAACCTGACGGTGACTGAGGCCAATCCCAGCCACCGGCTGGATTTCGCCCGCTTTGCGTCCGACGAGGTGGCAATCTTCAACCGGGTTCAAACCGAGATACTGCGCCGGCTGTCGCCCGGGCGGGACATCACCCATAATTTCATGGGCTTCTACACCGACTTCGACCATTTCGCGGTGGGACGGGACCTGGATTTTGCAAGTTGGGACAGTTACCCGCTGGGGTTCCTGGAGCAGTTCTGGTCGACGCCGGAAGAGAAGCATCGCTACCTGCGCCAGGGACACCCGGACATCGCCGCCTTCCACCACGACCTCTACCGCGGCTGCGGGCGCGGGCGCTGGTGGGTGATGGAGCAGCAGCCGGGGCCGGTGAATTGGGCGCGCTACAACCCCGCGCCGATCCCCGGGATGGTGCGGGCCTGGACCTGGGAGGCCTTCGCCCACGGGGCCGAGACGGTGTCCTACTTCCGCTGGCGCCAGGCCCCGTTCGCGCAGGAACAGATGCACGCCGGTCTGAACCGGCCTGACAATGTCGAGGCGGAGGGCGCGGGCGAGGCGCGGCAGGTGGCGGGCGAGATCGCGGCGATGGGCGAGTTGGCGCCCTGCCGGCGCGCCGATGTGGCGCTGGTGTTCAGCTACGAGGCGGACTGGCATCTGCAGATCCAGCCGCAGGGGCGCGGGTTCAGCTGGATTCAGCTGGCGTTTGACGCCTACGGCGCCTTGCGGCGGCAGGGGCTGGATGTGGACATCGTGGCGCCGGACGCGGACTTCAGCGGCTACAGGCTGGTGGTCTGCCCGTCGCTGCCGATCCTGGCGCCGGAGACCCTGGCGAACCTGAAGGCGTCCGGCGCGGTGGTGCTGTTCGGACCGCGCACCGGCTCGCGCACGGTTGAGGGGCACATTCCGGCGGACCTGCCGCCGGGGGTGTTGCAGGACTTCATGTTATTCAAGATTAAACGAGTTGAGAGCTTGCGGCCGGACTGCGGACCGCATGTGGTCCTCGGCGACCGAAGCCTGCCGGCGCGCCTGTGGCGCGAGGAGATCGAGACCGACCTTCCGCCCCTGGCCCGCTTCACCGACGGCGCGCCGGCGTGGTTGCACGTCGGACATTGGCACTATCTCGCCACCTGGCCGGAAGCGGCGCTGTGGGATGTGGTGGTGGGGCGATTGGCCGATCAGGCCGGCGTGGCCCTGACTCCCATGCCCGAAGGCGTCCGCACCCGTACGCGAGACGGGGTCACCTTCGCCATCAACTTCGCCCCGGAGGCCCGAACTACGCCGGCGCCTATGGAGGCGGTGTTTGTTCTGGGTGGCGCGGAGTTGGCGCCAGGTGGTTTGAGCGCGTGGCGGAGCACCAAAGGTGTCGTTTCACCGCTAAGGCGCGAAGGACGCTAAGGCGGGCTTTGCCCGCATGCAAATCGGTGAGGGCAAAGGTCGATATGCTCGCGCTTCGCGCCTTCTTGGCGTCCTTCGCGTGCTTCGCGGTTAAAATGCAAGTCTGGACCCTGGCGCCCGCTCCGCAGTTTCGCTCGATCTCGCGGGTACACCCAACCTGCTCCAGTCCAGGTCGATGTCAGCGCGCGATCCTGGCGCTTGCCCGCGCGCCCAAGGCTCGCCACTGTGGCGACAGGGCCGCGTCGACGGTCGAGCTAATCGGGGAGGGGACCATGGAGCTTCTGAAACTGCTGGCCGCGTCCATCGCCGCCATCGCGTTGACGTCCGCGCCGGCCGTGGCCAACCCTCCGAACGCCCTCGACGCCTATGTGGCCAAGCCGGACCCCAGCTTTGGCTGGAGCGTCGATCATGTGATCTCCGGCCCCGGCTATCACGGCGCGGTGCTTAAGCTGACCAGTCAGACCTGGCTCACGTCCGCCAAGGTCGACAAGCCGGTCTGGACGCACTGGCTGACGGTGATCGTTCCCGACGTCGTCGCCCACGACAAGGCGCTGCTCTACATCACCGGCGGCAACAACACCGATCCGGCGCCGGCCAAGGCGGCGTCCTGGTTTGCGCAGATGGCGGTCGGCACGAAATCCGTCGTCGCCGAGCTGGACGATGTGCCCAACCAGCCGCTGCGGTTCGCCGAGACGCCTGGCCGCGCGCGCGTTGAGGACGAGATCATCGCCTACCAGCAGGCGAAGTTTGGCAAGACCCACGACCCGGTCGATCTGGTGCGCCTGCCCATGGTCAAGAGCGGCGTGGCGGCGATGACGGCGGTGCAGCAGTATCTGGCCAGCGACGCGGGCGGCAAATTGAAGGTGGACGGGTTCGTCGTCGCCGGCGCCTCCAAGCGGGGCTGGACCACATGGCTTGTGGGCGCGGTCGATCCGCGCGTGGTCGCCATCATTCCCATCGTCATCAATGTGCTGGATGTGGACGCCACCACCCGCCACCACTGGGAGGCGATGGGCTATTTCTCGCCGGCGCTGAAGGACTACATCGAGAACGGCCTGATCCCCGGCGCGATCGGCTCGCCGTCGATGAACGCGATCAACCGGATCGAGGACCCGCTGAACTATCGCGACCGGCCGGCGATGCGGATGCCCAAGTACGTGATCAACGCGGTGGGCGATGAGTATTTCCCGCCGGACAACACCCGGTTCGGTTATCACCTGTTGCCGCCGGTCAAACGCCTGCGGATGATCCCCAATTCCAAACACTCCACCGCCGGGACCGACATCATCGAGAGCGTCACCGCCTTCTACGCCGCGGTGCTGAACCACACGCCGATCCCGGATTACAGCTGGCGGGTGCGCGAGGACGGGGCGATCGTGGTGCGCTCGGAGGTGAAGCCGCTGGCGGTGAACCTGTGGCAGGCGACCAACCCCAAGGCCCGCGACTTCCGTGTCGACACCATCGGCAAGGCCTTCACCAGCACGCCGCTGGAGGCGCAGGCCGACGGGACCTATGTGGCCAAGGTCGCCAAGCCCGCGGCCGGCTACACCGCCTATTTCGTCGAACTGCTCTACCCGAGCGGCACGCCCTTCCCGTTCAAGTTCACCACCGAGGTTTCGGTGATCCCGGACGTGCTGCCTTACAAGTGGAAGGACGCGAGGCCGATTATCGCGCCGGATGGGAAGTAGGCCGACGATCATCTCGTGCACGAAGAGGGAACTGCCTACGACCAAGACGTGCTGTGTGGTTGATGGCGTGGTGACGGTTGGGAGTCGATAAAGATCAGCGTTGTCTCAAATCGAAGGCGCAGTGCGGTGAGCTTTGGCACATTTGGTCCTAAGCTACGTTCCCAGTCGGATTGCCAGCGCTCAGCTCTCGGCTGAGGCGGCCCATAGCTTCGAGTAGGGTTGCCTCATGGGTCGTCGACTTCACAGGGTCAATCTCAACAAACATGCCTTGGGCGTCACCTGGCGCGAATCCGGGATAACGATCGGCATTTTCGCTGACGACGATCACCGCAGAAATCACAGAAAACACGCGCACCACGACGGCGAGCCGGCCTTGTGTGCGCATGCACAGCGCTAGATGAAGGTCGGGTTGGGATTGCCACAACTGGAGTGGTCCTGCCTTACCGTCGAGTTGAACGATTCCATGCACGCCATGAGCTTTAGGGTCGGAGAGCGACGTGCGAGGCGTTCGCAAAATACTCCGCAATCTCTCAGCTTGGGGATCATCAAGGTAGTCATCTCCCAGCCACCGCCACGCCAGTTCGTAAGCAATTTTGACGACGCCGAGCTGATAGTTGATTAGGTCGATTTTGAAGCTGAAATTAACACCCGGCTGATCGAGGCTGCCGCCTTTGGATATTGCTTCTTGGGTTTGTTCTTCCAGTTCTTCTTTCGAAAGGGATGGTAGACCTGCACGTCGTCGTTCACGGGCAATTATAACTGGAAGCTGCTTTGCATCCTTCTGATCAATTGCAATATGGACAGCTTCTGCTCCGTTCACGGTAGAAGAGGAACGATTGTATAGGAGCCTTACCTCCGGGACACCGTTGGCTCCTTTCAAAGACATGCGAAGCCGCTGGTCTGGGTTCTCAGCAAGGGTTCCTGTGCCGAAGACGTCGGCAAACACGTCGGGGAGCCGTCCCTTCGTTCCTGTTACGCCAAGGCGTGCTCGCTCCATGGCGACAAGGGGGTGGTTGACGAGTGGAGCGTCTACGTTTGAGCCTAACTTGTCATTGCATGGCTTGCAGACTCGGTCTGTGACCAAGGTGCCCCCAACCGAGTCGGGGAAGATATGTTCTTCCGAGGGCGCGCGTTCTTTCAAGCAAATTATACATCTCATGGGGGAGTCTAAACACAATTCGCGGGAGTTGCCGACAGCTAGAGTCTAAGCAACATGCCTCGTCCCTTGGTCAAGGTTAAGGCAGCGCCCACTGGCGGGTCATTCGGGTGGAATGTTCGTCTCGCCGCGCCAGCGCCGCCTGCAACACCATCATGGTGCCGAACACGATCATCACCTGCCCCAGTCCAGGTCGATGTTCGAATTACGGTGGTAATGCACTTAACTGAGGATGCATCTGGCAGGGCTGCCGCAGAGCCTGAGTTCAATGCGATGTCACCGTAACTAAATCAGACCCATTTCCTCCGCCGCACTGATTCCGCTTTCCGACCTCCGAAAACAGCTTGTCAGGGCACGCAACAATATTATATAAAAATATAACTAATGGGAAGCGTCATGCACACCACAATTCTGCGCAAGGTCGGCGGCTCGGTCATGCTGGCTGTTCCGCCCGCCATCTTGGAACTGCTGCACCTGCAAGCCGGTACGACCGTTGGCGTCGCCGTCGAGGATGGGCGCTTGGTGGTCGAGCCGAAACCACGGCCGCGCTACACCATGGCCGAATTGCTGGCGGCGTCGGACTATTCGCAACCCCAATCGCCCGAAGAACGGGAATGGGTCGGTGCGCCCGCCGTGGGTCGCGAACTGCTGTGAAGCGGGGCGATATCTACATGGTGACGCTCGATCCCACGCAAGGCCGCGAACAGCAGGGACACCGACCCGTGCTGATCGTGTCGCCCGCCGATTTCAACTCGGCGACAAAGCTGCCGGTCGTTTTGCCCATCACCAGCGGCGGCGACTTTGCCCGACGCATCGGCTTCGCCGTGCCGATCTCCGGCATCAAAACAACCGGGGTGGTGCGCTGTGACCAGCCCCGAGTTCTTGATTTGCAGGCCCGCAACGGCCGGAAAGTCGATACCTTGCCGGCGGCGATCATGGACGACGTGCTCGCCAGGCTCGCGCCTATCTTTGAATAGGTTGGACGGAGCGGCTTACAGAACGGGGCATGGCGCCGGCCGAGCGGCTAGTCCTCTGACACCCGTCCTGACCTACGCGCCAGCGCCGCCAGCAACACCATCGCGGCGCCAAACAGGATCATGATCCCGCCCCAGTCCAGGTCGATGTTCGGGCCGGCGGGCTGAACGCCGAACAGGCCCGCCGCGGCGACCAGGGCGCCGATGGCCAGGAACAGCAGGCCGATGGGCCAGCGTACGTCGAAGGTCATGGCGTCCTCATGAAGATCGGGCTCATCGGAAGATGATGTTCAGGATGACGGTCACCGCCAGCACGATGGCGCCGAGGATCACCGGGTTGCCGTACCAGGGGCCGCGGCCTCCGCCGATCTTGGGGGTCAGGGAATAGACCAGGCCGGCGAGTTGGGCTTCGTCGTGGGGCTTGGTCACCAGGCTGACGGCGATGGTGACGACGAAGCAGGCGCTCCAGGCCCAGATGGCGGTCCAGAAGTTCTGCGCCATTTCGCTGGGATAGTTGTGCAGCACCGCGATCCAGCCGCCCTTGGCGCCGACCAGGGCGTCGACCGGCAGGGTCAGGCCGTGGTGCAGGGCGGCGACGATGGTGCCGGTCGCCAGGCCGACGAAGGCGCCATGGCCGGTGGTGCGTTTCCAGAACATGCCCAGCAGGAAGGTTGCGAACACCGGCGCGTTGACGAAGGCCATGATCAGCTGGATCAGGTCCATGATGTTGTTGAACTGGCTGGCCAGGTAGGCCGAGGCCACGGACAACAGGATGCCGACCGCGGTCGCGAGCCGGCCTATGTGCAAATAATGCTCGTCCGACGCCTGCGGCCGGATGTGAGCCTGGTAGATGTCGTAGGTCCAGACGGTGTTGAAGGCGGTCACATTGCCCGCCATCCCCGACATGAAGCTGGCCAGCAGGGCGGTCAGGCCCACGCCCAGCATGCCGGTCGGGAAATAGCGCAGCAGCAGGTTCGGCGTCGCGAGGTCGTAGTCGAGCTGCGGATGGCCCTTGGCGTCCAGCATCGGCTTGCCGGTGGAGGAATCCATCTTGATCGGAATCACGCCGGGCTCGTGCTGGGCGATGGTGGCGACTGCGCCGGCCGAGGCCGGCGCATGGGCGCCGGGCCGGTCCGGGGCCGCGGTGAGGGCGAGCGCGATCAGGCCGGGCAGGATGACCAGGAAGGGGAAGAACATCTTCACCCCCGCCGCGATCAGCGGCGTGCGCCGGGCCGAGGTCATGGAATCGGCGGCCATGGCGCGCTGCACGATCAAAAAGTCGGTGCACCAATAGCCAAAGGAGAGGACGAAGCCCAAACCCATGACCAGGCCGAACCAGTCGACCCCCAGCCGGTTGGTCGAGGCGTGCGCCATCCCGGCCCAGGCCTGGGTGTAGCTGGGGCCCAGGGTGGTCTGCAGCCCATGCCAGCCGCCGACCTGGCGCAGGCCCAGCCAGACCAGGGGCGCGAAGCCGGCGACGATCAGGAAGAACTGCAGCACCTCGTTGTAGATCGCCCCGCGCAGGCCGCCCATGTAGATGTAGACCAGCACCACCGCCGCCGAGGTCAGGATGGCCAGGTGGAAGATCCACGCCTGCGGCAGGCCCAGGCGCTCGAACGGAACATCGAACACGTGCAGCGTCTGGATCAGCTTGGCCATGGCGTACATGGAGACGCCCGACGAGATGATGGTCATCAGCGCAAAGGTCAGCGCGTTCAGGGTGCGGGTCTTCTCGTCGAACCGCATGCGCAGGTATTCCGGCGCGGAGCGGGCCTTCGAGCCGTAGTAGAAGGGCATCATGAAGACGCCGACGAACACCATCGCCGGGATGGCGCCGACCCAATAGAAGTGGGCGGTGGCGATGCCGTACTTGGCGCCCGAGGCGCCCATGCCGATCACCTCCTGCGCGCCGAGATTGGCGGAGATGAAGGCCAGGCCGCAGACCCAGGCCGGGATCGAGCGCCCGGCCAGGAAGAAATCCGTGCCGGTGCTGGTGCGTCGCGCCGCCAGCACGCCGATGGCCAGAACGAACGCCAGGTAGAGGCTCAATATGCCCCAGTCGATGGCGCCCATATGCATGTCCGGCCTCCCCCGTCGGTGTCGCGCACGACTCCGGCGCGATCGACGGATTGACGCAGGGCGCGGGGGCGCGGTCAATTGGTTGTAAGTCGCCGCCCTGTGGCCATCGAACGCCTCGCCCGCCGCAAACGATCGTGTAAACAGGACCGGATGTCGAACCCGCGCGCCCATTCAGAGGCTCATCCCGACCCGTCCGGCGCCTCCCGCTGGGCCGCGCTGACGGGGTTGGGCATGCGGCTGGCGCGCGACATTGCGACCTTCGCCGGGCGCCGGGGCGTGGTGGCCATGGTGCTGGTGGGGCTGGGGGCGCTGACCGAAGGGATCGGTCTGTTCATGATCATCCCGATCATCACCGTGGCGATCGGCCCTGGCGGCAGGGGCGGGAAGTATGCGGCCATGGCGCAGGGTCTCTTCGATCGCCTCGGCCTGCACCAGACAATCTACCGGCTGGCTCTGCTGCTGGCGTTGTTCGCGGTGGTGGTGGCGATCCGCAGCCTGGTGGTGTTCGCCCGCGACGTGACACTAAGCCAGCTGCAGTATGGCTTCGTCGAATTCACGCGGATGCGGGTCACGCGCCGCCTGGCGGGCGCCCGCTGGGATGTGATCTCCCGGCTCAAGCATGCGCGCATCAATCAGGTGATGAGCGCCGACGTCCAGCGCATCGCCTCGGCCACCAACCTGCTGCAACAGAGCGCGATCTCGGTGGTGATGCTGGCGGCCCAGTGCCTGATCGCCCTGGTGTTGTCTCCGGCGCTCGCCCTGTTCAGCTTCCTGCTGGTCGCCGTCAGCGCCCTGACCCTGGCGCCGACGCTGAGGCGCGCCTTCGACCTTGGCGCCCAGCAGAGCGGCGCCGGCATGCGGATGATGGACGTCACCGGCCAGTTTCTCAGCGGACTGAAACTGGCGATCAGCCAGGATCTGCAGACTCGCTTTGTCGCCGAGTACCAGGAAAGCCTGGACGCGCTGGCGGCGCGGCAGGTGGACTATGTTCGCCGCCTGCAGCGCCGCCGCTTTGCGCTCACCCTGCTTACCACCTGCACCACGGCCGTTGTCGTGCTGGTGGGCTTTGGCGTCATGAAGCTGCCGCCGGCCATTCTGTTCACGGTTCTGCTGGTGCTGGTGCGGACCAGCGGCCCGTTGAATCAGCTGCAACAGGCGTCGCAGCTGATCGCCCAAGCCCTGCCGGCCTATCAGAGCGTGACGACGCTTGAGGACGAGCTGATCGCGGCGCCGGTGGATGTCGGCGGCGCCATTTCCGACCGCGCCGCGCCGTCGGGCCCGATCACCTTCGCCATGGTCAGTTTCCGCCATCCGGAGGCTCATGACGCGTCGGCCGAAGCGTTGCGAAACTTCAACCTGACCATCGAACCGGGGGCCTTTCTGGGGGTCACCGGGCCGTCGGGCGCCGGCAAGACCACCTTTGCGGATCTTCTGTCGGGGCTCTTTCCACCCGACAAGGGCGACGTCGCCGTCGGCGGCGTCTCGCTGAAGAGTGGTGTTCTCGCGGCCTGGCGCCGCCAGATCAGCTATGTCTCGCAGGATCCCTTCCTGTTTCACGACACCATCCGGCGCAACCTCGCCTGGGCCGCGCCGGGCGAGGTCGGCGAGGAGGCGATGTGGGCGGCGCTGACTCTGGCCGGCGCGGAAGAGCTGGTGCGGCGGATGGACCAAGGTCTGGATACGGTTGTGGGCGAGCGTGGGACGCTGGTCTCCGGGGGCGAACGCCAACGCCTGGCCCTGGCGCGGGCGCTCCTGCGCCAGCCGCGCCTGCTGATTCTGGACGAGGCCACCAACGCCATCGATGTGGGCGGCGAGCAGCTTCTGCTCAAACGCCTGATTGCGCTCAAGCCCCGCCCGACCATCGTCATGATCGCCCACCGGTCGGAGAGCCTCAGTCTGTGCGACCGCGTGATCGTGCTGAAGGACGGCGGACTGGACATGGCGGCATGATCCGGCTGCCGAAAAGGGCGATCGTCGCTCCGACTGGACCCACCGCAAGACTTAGGTGTCGCATTCAGCCGCCTCCGCCGCTGAATGCGCGGCTGTTGAGCCGCGTCTTGACCTTATCCCGATTGACCGACATTCAGAACACGCGAGCGCAGGTGGATGCTTCGGCGCAGGTTGGCAGCCCAAGATATTCTCGTCACAGCTTAGGAGTTGTGATTTTATATGACTAATCTGGATCCGTTATAGATTTCTGAGGCGGGACCTCTTGAGCACGTTATCGCGGCTGTTGTTCTGGATAAGTGGATGAAAACGATGGTTACTCGTAAAGATAATTGGTTAGCGGCGAAAGTTGGCAATGAGCTTGTAATGATGAGTGCCGAATCTGGCGTTTACATCGGGCTTAATGACGTGGGCGCGTTCATTTGGGATTTGATTGAAACTCCCCGCGATCTGGAGCAGATTTACGCTATTATTTCGACGGAGTTTGAGACCACTGCGGACGGGTGTCGTCCGGAGGTCGACATGTTCCTCGCAGAGTTGGAAACGCGTGGAGCGATCAGTCTGGCGCCCTGATCAGCGGCGACGGCAACATCAATGCGCAGGCGAAGGCAAATACTACGGCCAGAGCAGGAGTGCGCAAGGGGTAGTCAAAGGCGGATTGGATTAGAAGCGCGGCGGTAATTAGGCTGCCGGATCGCGCCATCGCGGCATCAGCCCTTGATGGCCCGAACCACGCTGCATACGCGCCAAAACCCCACCAAAGCAATGCCGCCGCTATGAGGGTAACCGCAGGCCAGCCACCCTCAAGCCACAGCTCGACATAATCGTTGTGA
>Ga0302314_10002204_pt1 | contig 36384 bp, 26 predicted proteins | sample III_Palsa_N2_3_FD_200533 | JGI IMG/M metagenome (GOLD analysis project Ga0302314, IMG submission 200533) | Peat permafrost microbial communities from Stordalen Mire near Abisko, Sweden - III_Palsa_N2_3 | ecosystem: Environmental > Terrestrial > Soil > Palsa > Peat permafrost | place: Sweden...
CGGCGCCACGGTCACCAGCACCATCAGCGCGTCCGGCACCGTGACCGGCGTCGATAGCTCGGACGGAACCACCGAACTCGATATGGGCGGGGTCCAGGTCCCGATCGACGACGTCACCAGCGTCACCGCCTAACCGCCTCTCTCTCCCCCCTTCAAGTAACTGGCAGGTGTGACATGGGCCTTCTGGGCGCAATGAACTCCGCTGTGTCCGCGCTGGACGCGCAAAGCACGCAATTATCATTGATATCCAATAACTTGGCTAATAGCTCCACCACGGGCTACAAGACCGTGTCGGCGAGCTTTTCCGATGTGCTCAGCGGTCTCTCGACCACCAGCAGCTATGACGGCGGGGGCGTCACCGGCACCTCGAACCAGGGGGTGACGACCCAGGGAACGATCGCCACCGCGTCGTCGAGCACGGATCTCGCGATCGACGGCAGCGGCATGTTCGTGGTCAAGGATGCCGGCGGTTCGACCTATTTCACCCCCGATTCGAGCGGCAATCTGGTGCTCAACGGCACCTATACGCTGCAGGGCTGGGCGCTCGACACCGACGGCAATATCGAATCGACGGATACGACCAGCGTGAGCGGACTGACCGCGGTCAATGTCGATCGCTATGCCACGTCGGCCGAGGCGTCCTCGACCGTGACGCTCCAGGCCAATCTGCCGGCGGATGCGACCGCGGGCTCGACCTTCACCTCGTCGGTCTCGGTCTATGATTCGCTGGGGACGTCCCAGACCATCCCGATGACCTGGACCAAGTCGTCGACGTCGAACGAATGGACTGTGACGCTCAGCAATCCGACGGACTCGAGCGGCAACCAGTCCGGCACGATCGGCGGCACGTCGAGCTACACCGTCGATTTCAGCTCGGACGGCGCGCTGTCGAGCATCACCGATTCAAACGGAAACACCGTCACCAGCCCGACCATCACGGTGTCGAACTGGGATGACGGCGCATCGACATCGAGCGGCGTCACCTTGGACCTCGGCACCTCGGGCAGCACGACCGGCCTGACCCAATATTCCTCGGGCAGCACGTCGCCGGGGATCGATGTCGAGAGCGACACCCAGGACGGCTACGCCTACGGCAAGCTGGACAGCGTCGCGGTCGGGACCGACGGGACCGTTACCGCGACCTACAGCAGCGGCCAGGAACTGGCGATCTACAAGGTGCCGGTCGCGACGTTCGCCGACGAGGATGGGCTGGCGGCTCAATCCGGCAACGTCTATACGGCGACCCAGACGTCGGGCAGCTATAGTCTGGCTACGGCGGGAACCAGCGGCGCCGGCTCGATCGACGGCAGTTCGCTCGAAGATTCGACGGTCGATACCTCGACCCAATTCAGCCTGATGATCACGGCGCAGCAGGCCTATTCGGCGGCTTCCCAAGTCATCAGCACCGCAAACTCCATGTACACCACGCTTTTAGACGCCGTTCGCGGGTAACGGACGGGAGGTCATCATGAAATACCAAGACAAGCAGATCTTGAATCTCGTGCAGATCCGGGCGCGCCGCAAGCTTCTGTCGATCCGCAACGCGCTGATCCCGGACAAGCAGGAAGAGCTGTCGGCCGAGCAACTGGCCCACTCGCTCGGGATTCAGATGCGGGTGCTGCCGGCGGCGGAGCAGAGCCGCCTGTTGTTGAAGACGGCCGTGGCCGTGGCCGAACTCGAAGAACTCAAAGGCACGCTCGGCGAGCATCGCGATGCGATTGTCGAGGAGCTGCGGAAGCTGCGCGGCCATCAGACGGCCGTCGGCGCGTATCGCCGCCAGCAGAATGGCCCCAAGCGGGGCCGGTGATCAATCGGGAGAAGCGCATCATGCAGCGAGCCCAAAAGCTTTCGAACGAGACCCTTGCCTCATCCAATGCCCAAGACGATGTCGAGAGCCTGCTCGATCTCATGGCGGACCTGCGTGGCATCATCGTGGCCGAGAATGATTTTCTCCGGCGCGGCATGCCGGCGGCCCTGTCCAAGCTGAACGACGTCAAGGAAGTGCTGTCGGATCGCTATGCGGCCCTCAGCCAGTCGGTGCTGGCCGCCCATGCCGACGAAATCATCGGCAATACGGACCTGTGCCAACAATTGCTGGGCGCCGGCCAGGAGCTGCGTCAGCTGACGGCGGAGAACATGCAGCGCCTGACCGCCGCGATGGCGGCGACCCGGGCGCGCGTCGATGCCGTCATGGCGGCGGTGCGCGTCCATGACCAGGCGCAACAGACCTACGGCCGTCAGGGCCAGTCCAATTCCTCCGCCCGGTCGCTGACGCGCACACTCCAGGTCTATCGAGGTCGCCCGACGGGCGGCGTCGAGGTCTAGCGCGCCCGAGCCCGTGCGATGTCTCTCTCGGTCGCCCTCAATTCGGCGCTCAGCTCGCTGCTCACCATCGAGCAGCAGATGGCGGTCGCATCCAACAATATCGCGAACGCCTCGACCTCGGGCTATACCGAGGAGAGCGTCTCGACCGAGGCGACGACGTCGGCCGGAGTCGGCACCGGCGTCACGGCCACGGCGATCACCAGCACGGTCAATCAATATCTGCTGCGCGGCATCCTGGGCGCGACCACGGCATCCTCGGCCGCCGCCACGTCGAACGACTATTACAGCCAGCTCGAAACCGCGCTCGGCGGCCTGTCGAGCGGCACGACGACCGCGACGGAGAGCAGCACCGACAGCGATCTGGCGACCCTGCTCGATTCACTCGAAACCGGCCTGTCGTCGCTGGCCAGTACACCGGACAGCACCAGCCTTCAGAGCACGGTCGTCGGCGAGTTGGACGATGTCGCCTCGTCCCTGCGCACGACCTCGGCCAGCATTCAATCCCAGCGCAGCGATGCGGACAGCGAGATCGCCTCTACGGTCACCGACGTCAATACGGACCTGAACAAGATCCAGTCGCTCAACACGGCCATCCAGCAGGCGAAATCGTCCGGCGAATCCACGGCCAATCTCGAAGACGAGCGCAACACGGCGCTGCAGAGCCTGTCCGGCGACATCGACATCACCTCCTTCACCGACGGCAACGGCAATGTTCAGGTCTATACCGGGTCCGGGACGGCACTGCTCGACAGCACCAACACGGTCCACAGCCTGTCGCACAGTGCCGCTTCGTCGATGTCGTCCGCCACGACCTATCCGTCCGGCGGCATCACCGGCATCTATGTCGATGGCACCGACATCACGACCACGATCCAGTCCGGTACGCTGAAAGCGCTGATCGACCAACGCGATACCGTGCTGCCCGCCGTGCAGTCGGAATTGGACGAACTCGCCGGCACGCTCTCCACCACCGTCAATGCGATCACCAACCAGGGGACGGCGGATCCGCCGCCCAACAGCCTGACCGGGACGACCGACGTCGCATCGGGCGATGCGGTGACCGTGGGCGCGGGGACGACGATCCGGGTGGTACTGACCGACGCCAGCGGCAATACCACCGCGACTTCGGACATCGACATCAGCGGCGCCGCCACGGTCGCCGACATCGCCGCCGATCTCGAAACCCAGGCCGGCGTCAGCGCCACCGTCACAAACGGCCAGCTGGTCCTGTCGAACAGCGCCAGCAGCACCGGCGGCATCGCGATCAGCACCTTGAGCGGCTCCGTCGGCGGGACCGATCTCTCGTCCTATTTCGGCCTCAACGACGTGCTCACCGGCGGGTCCTCCGCCTCGACCATCGCGGTCAACCCGGCGCTGCTCGCGACCCCGTCCGATCTGCCCAGCAGTTCGCTCGAAAGTACGCAGACCGTGGGCGAGGCCGCGGCCGGCGCTTCAGACTCGACCATCGCCACGGATCTGGAAACGGCCCTGACCGCGTCCCAGAGCTTCAGCGCGGCGGGCGACCTCGGCGCCAGCACCTCGACCCTCGGCGACTATGCCGCGTCGATCATCAGCGATGTCGCATCGAAATCGGCGACGGCGAGCGCCACGGCGACCGCCACCTCGACCACCCTTTCGACCCTGCAGAGCGATTTCAGCTCGGAGTCCGGCGTCAATACCGACGACGAAACCGCCAAGCTGCAGACCTACGAGACCGCCTATGCCGCCGCGTCCGAGATCATCAGCGCCGTGAAGACGATGTTCGACGCCCTGATGACCGCGGTTCAGAGCACCTGACGGAGCCAGGAAGATGGTAGCCAGCATCTCGACTTACGGTCTCTACAGCATCCTCGCGCTGGATTCGAGCGAGGCGCAGAACGCGCTCACCACCGCGACGCAGCAGGAAGCGACCGGTCTGGTCGCCCAGACCTATTCGGGCCTGGGCGGCGTCGCGACCAGCCAGTTGCTCAATCTGCAATCCTCGGTGACCGAGGCCGACAATTATTCGTCGAACGCGTCCACGGCGGGCACCCGGACCCAGGCGATGTACACGGCGGTCGGCAGCATGATCTCCTCGCTGACCTCGCTGAAGACGACGATCAGCGCCGCCTTGTCCGCGACCGACAATTCGACGCTCAGCACCAGTGCCGAGACGGTCCTGAGCGATCTCGCCGGCGACATGAATACCCAGGTCGGGACGGACTATGTCTTCTCCGGTGCCAAGACCGGCACGGCGTCGGTCGATCTCACGAACTACCCCTCGTCCGTGCCGGTCAGCTCGACCACGACCGATACAAGCTACTACCAGGGCGACGACTCCGTCGCCTCGACCATGGTCAGCGGCGATCAGTCGATCGCCTATGGCGTGACGGCGGACAATTCCTCCTTCGAGCAGGCGCTGCGGGCCGCCGCGATGGTGACCGAATCGGTCAGCGACGGCTCGGCCGACACGACCACGCTGCAGGCGGCCTATGCGCTGGCGAGTACGGCGCTCGATGGCCTGTCGAACGTCCAGGCAGAGATCTCCGACACCTCCTCGCGTCTGACCGCCGTCCAGACCAGCCAGTCGACGTTCATCACCCAGATGAACAGCATGATCAGCAATATCGAGAACGTCGATACGGCGGCAGCCTCGGCCAATGTGTCGGCCTATCAGACCCAGCTCGAGGCGTCCTATTCGGCGCTGGCGATCGTGCTCAAGGTCAGCCTGACCAACTATCTCTGATCGATGTCCGGTCGATCGCGATCGGTGCGACCGGTTTCACGCCTCTGTCCCGTTCCATCTGCAGACCTTAACGACGGAGGACCGCCATCATGACACCGGACGCCCTGGCGCGCGCGCACGCGCTGATCGACCGAGGCGGCCTGGACGCCTTCTCCTTCGATATCTTCGATACCTTTCTGGTCCGGCGCTGCACCGCACCCGACGGCGTGTTCGAACTCGCCTTCGCATTGGCGCCGATTCCGGCGGGTCGCCACTTGCAGACCGAGAGCTTCGTCCAGCATCGCCAGATCGCCGAACAAAAGGCGCGCCGTGCGAAATTCGTCCAGACCGGGCGGGCCGAAGTCACGATCGACGAGATCTATGCGCAGTTCCCGATCACGCTGTTCGGGCTCGGGCCGGCCGGCCGCGCCGATCTGGCCGTGGCGGAATTCCGGGCCGAACAGCAGCTCTGCCTGGTAAATCGCGATATCCTCGAACTCTATGAGCGCGCACGGGCCGCCGGCCTCCGGACCGGCTTCCTGTCGGACACCTATTGGTCGCGCGCCCAGCTCAGGTCTCTGCTGCTGGGCATGGCGCCCTATCTCGAAACCGATTTCCTGTATGCGTCGTGCGACGGCGGGATGGGCAAGGCCCACGGTCTGTTCGGGCTTTTTCTCGAAGAAGGCGCCTTGGTGCCCGAACGGGTCTGCCATATCGGCGACAATCCGGTGGCCGACGGAACGGCGCCCCGGGCGCTCGGCATTGCGACGGTCGCTTATCCCCAGGCGCCGCCGAAGTTCCAGGCGATCGTCGAGCGTGAGCGCACGCTGCTGCAGATGATCCAAAGCCAACGCGGCGGCGTCAGCCTGCGGCTGGACGGTGGGTTGAGCGTCCTGCGCCGGCTGGCCGCCGCTCGGCTGCCCGCGGCGGCCCCGCTGCACCACCTGATCGGGACCATCGTGCTGGGCCCGGTCCTGGTGGGATTCCAACGTTTCGTCGCGGCCCGGATCGCCGAGATCGCGGCGCCCGGCCGCACCGTCAAGGTGATGTTCCTGGCGCGCGACGGCTTTCTGCCGTTCGAGATCTGGCAACGCGCCCATGGCGGCGAGGCCAGCTATGTCGAACTCAACCGGCGCGTGGCGCTGGTCGGTGCCGCCGACCGGGTCGAACCGCTCCAGGACCTGTTCAGCTGCATGCGCGTCGTGAGTGCTACGGCGGTCGATGGCTTCCTCAAGGCGGGGATCAGCGAGGTCGAGCAGTTTTTTCGCGAGCAGCCGAACGCCTGGACGACGGGCGCGAGTTTCGCCCAGGCGCTGCCCGGACTGATCGGGCCCGAGACGATGCAGGAATTGTCGCGCGCGACCCGCGAGCAACTGCTGACCTATCTGCGCGCCACGGTCGCGGGCTTCGACGATGCCACCGATCTGGTCATCGTCGATCTCGGCTATAGCGGCACCATCCAGCGCGCGTTCCGCGCCTTGCTCGACCGGGCCGGCCTGACCCAGCGCCTGCATGGCGTGTATCTCTCGACCGTGGACGATAATTTCGCGGTCCTGCCCGAGGGCGACAGTGCCGTGGGCTTCATCGACGACACGGTGCTGACGCCGCTGGCCAAGCGCGTCCTGTTGCGCAATATCGCGCTGCTCGAACAATTCTGCTGTGCGCCGGTCGGCTCCGTCCTGTCCTACGACGGCGCCGCGGTCGTGCGCGAAGACGAGGTGCGGGCGCCGGCGCAGATCGCGCTCTGCGCCGAAACGCAGCAGGCCTGCCTCGATTTCGCTCGCCTGGAGGCTGAGAACCGGGGCGGCCTCGACATTGATCCGTTCCAGGATCTGGAACTCAACCGTGTTTGGGCGGCCGCCATTCTCGGTCGCTTCGTGCTGCTGCCGCGCCAGGACGAGCAGGAACTGTTCGGCGCCCTGAAACAGGACGTCAATCTCGGCTCGCGCACCTTGATCGACATGATCGATCTGCCGCGCATGGAATCCCTGCTGGATGCCTTGCCCCTGCCGATCGCCGGCATCACGAGCGAGCCGCCGATGTGGCTGGCCGGCAGCATGGCCGCGGCGGCGCCGCTCGCCGGATTCGCCTATACGCTGGGCGGCTTCGGCCTGGTCGCCGACGATCTGTTGGCCGACGCGGGCATCGGGCATGTCGATGTCGTCGTCATCAAGGACGGTGCGGGCGAGACGATCCCGGTCGCCTGCATGATGACCGCGTTCGGCGAGGTGCGCCTGCGCATTCCGGTCCTGCGCCGCCATACCGGTTCGGTCATCGCCATTCCGCTCGACAAATTCATGAATTCGGGGGCGATCCGCGCGCTGACCCTGCAGCAGGGTGAGACCAGCCTCACGACCATGTTGAGCCAAGGGATCGAAGCCCTGCCGATCAGCCATGTCCGCGTGCTGCGGGCGCATCACGAAGGCGGCCGCTTCCGCCGGACCGAGGCGGACGGCCATCTGCTGTTGGACGTGCCGTCGTCAGAGCGGCCCTTGTCGCTGCTGACCCTCCTGGTGGCCCCGCTGCAGGCCGCGTGAGACCAGCGCGGCTGCGACCCGGTCCATCAATCCGGGCCAGCCGCCTCGGCTGTCGGCGCGGAACAGCCGGGCCGCGGGATACCACGGCGTCGTCTCGCCGGACGGTCCCCAGCGATAGTCCGCCTGGCCGGCGGCAAGCAGGACCCAGAGCGGCGCGCCCAGGCCGCCGGCGAGATGGGCGACCGAGGTATCCACGCTGATGATGAGGTCCAGGGCGGCGATGGCCGCCGCCGTCGCCGCGAAATCCCGCAGGTCCGCGCCCAGATCGTGGATCGGCAGATCGGATCGGGCCAGCTCGGCCGCGGCGGGTCCCTTCTGCAGGCTGTAGAGCCGCACGCCGGGCAGGGCGGTCAACGGCCGGAACGTCTCGAGCGGGCAGGATCGCCGGTCGAGCGCGCGCCTGGTATAGAGCGAACCGTCGCCGGGCTTGGCGGCCCAGACGACACCGATCCGCAGCGCGGGGCCGCGCGGTAACGGCGTCTGCGAGGCGGCGGGCGCACGCAGGTAGGGCACCGGGGCCGCCAGTTGCTCGTGTGAACAGCCCAGCACATGCGGCAGGCTCATCATCGGCACGGTCAGATCGGCCGGCAGGCGCGGCGTCCCGAAGGTGGTGCAGGCGGACACGCCCGGGATCATGGCAAACAGCCGCTCCAGGCCCGGCTGGCATTCGACGATGACCGGGCCGCCGCGCCGCGCCGCCTCCGGCAGGAACCGGGCGTACTGGATCATATCGCCATGCCCCTGTTCGTCCGTCACCAGCAGGCGCCGGCCGTCGAGCGGCTCGCCGTTCCAGCGCGGCAGACCGGTCCTGGCCGTCCCCCGGCGCGTCAGGCGATGCTCCAGCTCGGCAAAGCCCTCGGCCCAATCCTGCCGGGCCAGCAGCGCCATCGCCAGATTGAGATGCGGCTGCGGTGCCCGGGGGGCGAGCGCCACGGCATGGCGGTAATGCCCGATCGCGCGGTCGATCGCGCCTTCGCCCTGCTGGACGACGCCCAGATTGAGCGCGGTCGTCGCCCGCCCGGGCGCCAGGGCCTCGGCCCGTTCCAGATGATGCAGCGCCGCGGCCGCCTGCAGGTCGGCGGCATATTCGATCGCCAGTTGCTGATGCAGATCGGCCCGGTCGGGCCAGGCGGCCAGGGCCGCGCGCAGACAACTCTGTGCCTCGGCATGGCGGTTCCGGTCGGACAGCAGCGCGGCCAGCCGCAGACTGAAGTCCGGGGCGGCGCGCTGGTGGACGAGCCCGGCTTGCAACAGGTCGATCGCCGCCTCGGGTCGCGCCGCGCGGCGCAGCGCGGTGGCGCAGTCGAGCCGCAGCATCCGGTCGTCCGGCTGGGCGGCAAGGGCGGCCAGCAGCTCCTCCGCACCCAGGGCCCAGTCGCCCAGCGCGCACCGGGTGCAGCCCGACAGATACAGCCGTGCCGGGTCGTCCCGCTGCGGCGCGGCCAGGCCGTCGCAGAGCGCGAGGCACCCGGCGAAATCCTTCGCCCGGAAACGCGCCCGCGCCTGCTTCAGGGGACTGTTGACGTCTGAGTGAATCAGACCATGCGCTCCGCTTGGATCGGCCCGACCGCGTCCGGGCCCCAGCTTTGAACGGATCGGTTCGGGGATTCGGGCTGCCGATCTTTTTCCGCCTGACCGCGATCCGTCGTCCGTACCAGTTACGCCCGGTGATCCGTGCCGGTGCCACGGGAGAACAGCGATGCCGTTTCCGACCCAACTGCCCCCGGCGGGGATGAAGTTAGAAGATCTCCTCGTCTATGGCGCGTCGGAGATGCCGAGTGAAGAACGCGCCCGCTATGTCCGCGTTCTCGAAGACGAGATCGGCCGGTCGGGCCTGGACAGCATGGTCCGCGCCGTGGAACGGCTGAAGCGCCCCGACGACGGATTGAGCGTCACGCCATTGTCTTGAGTTTCCGGCCGGTCGGCACGGCGCGGCGACCCGCCGGGGACCAGGCGGCCGCGGTCGCCGCGACCATCACCAGAGAGACCACCGCGGCCAAAATCTGGAACCAGGCCGGCATCAGCGGATCGCCGGTGGCCGCGATCGCCCAGGTGACCGTCAGCGGCGCCAACCCGCCGAACAGCGTGACGGCGAGGTTGTAGGACAGCGCCACCCCCGTGGTCCGCGCGCCGGTCGGGAACAGCGCCGCCAGCATGCCAGGATGCGGACCCGACATCAGGCCGAGGAACAGCGTCGCCGCCAGCTGCGAGATGAACAGCCGCTCGACGCTGGGTGCGGCGACGACGAAGGCATAGATCGGGTAGGCGCAGAAGGCGAAGACCGTCACCACGATGAAGAACTGGCGATAGGCCCCGATCCGGTCGGCCAGCAGCCCGGCCAGCGGATAGACCAGGATCGCGACCAGCCCGCACAGCGACGATCCGGCCAGCGCCGCCGAAAGCGGCAGGTGCAGCTGTTGGGTGACATAGGTCGGCGTGTAGCTGTGCCACAGATAATTCAAGGCGGTGCCGACCGCGATGATGCCGAAGGCGCAGACGATCGCCCGCCATTGGCGGGCCAGCGCCGACACGAACGCATCGTTGGCGAGCGTGGCGCCGCTCGCGCGCAAGGCCAGGAACTCCGGGCTTTCGACACAGCATCGACGGATATAGAAACCCACCGGCCCGATCAGCGCGCCGGCCAGGAACGGGATCCGCCAGCCCCAAGCTTCCAGGGCGGTGGGCGTCAGGATCTGGGTCAACAGCAGGCTGAAGCCCGACGCAACCAGCAGCGCGAAGCCCTGGGACGCCATTTGAAAGCTGCCATAGAACATCTTGCGCCCTGGGGGCGCCAGTTCGACCAGCATGGCGGCGGCACTGGCGAACTCGCCACCGACCGACAAGCCCTGGATGACGCGCGCCGCGACGATCAGCAGCGGCGCGGCGATGCCGATCGTGGCGAAGCTCGGCGTCAGCCCGACGATCAGCGTGCCGGCCGCCATCATCAGGATCAGCAGCGCCAGTGCCTTCTGCCGGCCGGCGCGGTCGGCATAGATGCCCAGCACGATGCCGCCCAGCGGACGCACCACGAACCCGACCGCGAAGGTGCCGAACGTCAGCAGCAGTGATGCCGTCGGTGTGCCGGCCGGAAAGAAATGGTTCGCGATGGTGCGCGCGAAAAAGGCGTAGATCAGGAAGTCGAACCATTCGAGCCCGTTTCCGATCACGGACGCGATCACCGCACGGCGAATTTCGGCCGACGACAGCCGGATCTCCGACATGGGCATCTCTCCTCAGTTTTTGTCGAACAGGGCGGCCAGACCGGCGGCGGCGCTGAACATGGCATCGCCATCATGGCCCACGCCCGGGACGACCGCCGCGGTATGTGCAAGATCCGGGTGCCGGGCCTTGAGATAGGCGAAATAGGCTTGACCCCGGGCGAGCCGGTGCGGCCCCTGTGCCGCCGCGGCGCAGCTCCGGTCCAGCGCCGGCTGATCCCGGTCCGTGTCGCAACCGCCCCACAGATAGACCACCTGCCGCGCGACATAGGCCGCTTCGAGCGCCGCGGGCGCCGCCGTGCCGGCATAGGGCGGCAGCCCGGTCATGCCGTATTTCCAGCGATCGAACCCGGGACAGCGCGACACCGGAAACTGTTCGAAACCACCGTCGGATGTCGGTCGGTCGGGGTTGAAATAGACGTAGGACGATGGATTGGCGACGACATAGCGCACGGCAATTCCGCTGGCCTGCATCAGGTCGCCGCCGCGTCCGAGCACGGCATAGCGTTGCGCCACCTGACCGCCGCCCGAATGGCCCGCCACCACGACATCCCGCAGGTTCGGGAACTGTGCGCGATCCAGCAGCCGGGCCAGGATCGCGTCGAGCGCGTCGAACGAGCTGATCGGTGCGGGCGCCGCTGCCGGGGCGCCGCCCATCCAGCTTTCGAGCGTCCAGCACAACGTCTCGAGCGGCAGGCGATGCTGCCGGACGTCGAGGTTCGCCAGAAACTGCGGCACGATCAGCAGGCTGCCGTGCGCCGCGGCACCGGCGGCCCGGGCGGCGTTTTCGGCGGCGCGCCGGTAGGTGTCGGCATCCCGCCGCCGGCCGTGCAGCACGATGACTGCCCGGGTCACGCCGGGCAGCGGATGGTCCCAGTCCTGCGACAGATAGAGCGGCAGCACGCCCGGTCCGACGGCCAGGCGTGCGTCCGCCACCACGCGGACCGGGCCCTCGCTCGGTGCGAGACCCTCATCGGCGGCAACCAGCATTGACGTCCCCTAGTGTTGCCCGGCCCAAGGCGGGAGTTGGCGACACGCCGCCCAGCGCTGCTCCCAGCACAGCAGGCCCGGCTGGCCTTCGACCGGCTTTCCGGCGACCAGGGTTTCCTGCGCCACGAGTGCCAGGGCGGCGGCGATCTCCGGTGAAATGCCCAGCGCGTGGGATGCCGTGCCCCGGTAGTCCCGGGCGAACGGGCTATATTCCGTGCTGATCCATAGCGGATTGATCCCGGTGATCTGGCCGAACAGCATCAGGGCGTTGAGATAGTCGCCATAGACGCTCGGATGATAGCCGATCGGCACGGTGCAGCAGGCAAGCAGGGGGGCCTTGTCCCACAGATCGACTTGGCCCCGGGGCTCCTGGGTCAGGAACGGATTGCGCTGGGCGACGCCCAGGTTGATGGCGGAGACCCAGGCGTCGCCATCGAACGCGACGCCGACGGGACTCCGCCCCGGATTGGCCGTCGTATAGTCGGCCGCCGCCGCCTGGTAGGCGGCGTGCAGGTCGGCCGCCATCGCCGCCATCGGATCGGCGTCGCCCAGATACGGCGCATAGGCCGGGTTGCCGCCCTGCTGCGCCACGGTGCTGGTGCCGAAGATCGGCGCCGCCGGGTTGCTGCTGGTATAGCCGTAGGAGGCGAGCGGCGGGGTCTGCGCCAGCGTGATGCCGGCGTAAGGGACGCCCGCCGTCTGGTCGGCCGCGTCGATACCATCGACCAGCGCCGTCACGCCGGCCTGGAAGCTGGTCGGACTGCCGCGCGTCGGCACGCTCTGTCCGTTGACCGTGATGCTGGTCGGCAGCGGCTCGAACGTCTGGTCCTGCAGGATGACATGGGAGAATTTCGCGGACTCGATCAGCGGCAGATCGCCCGCCTCGCTCCCGGTATTCTTCGAATAGCCCCGCAAGGTGGCGCTGCTGACCGCGATCAGCGAGACGTCGTAATCGAGCCCGGCCTCCCGGGTTAGCTGCAGAAAGATCCCGGCGACCCCGCCGAACGGTCCGACCTCGGTGTAATCGCTGGCCGGATTGGCCTGCAGATAGGCCAACTGGCCCAGCAGCGACCCGCCCGGCGTGTTGGCGCTGGTCGGCACCACGGGGGCGACCCCTTCGGCGCCGGTGCAGGGCAGCGACGGGCACAGCAGATCATGGACCAGACCGTTGGCGGCGTTGCCCGGTCCGGCATTGTAGTTCAGGGCGGGGGCATAGCGCCCGTGGGTGTAGCTGTTGCCGACGAACAGGATCTTGGTGGGGTCCGCCGCGGCGGGGCTGGCGCATAGACCCGTCGTCCAGACGGTGGCCAGCGCTACCGCCGCCAGTCGCGCGACACTGAACTTCTGCGTCATTCAATCCTCCCTGGTTTGCTTGGCCTTTTGGCTTGGCCGCCAGTGGAGGCGAAAGACACACCTCTCGTCAAATATCTTGGAAGGGCCATAATCATACTTTAAAGATATGCTTATGGAACTGCGTCACCTCCGATATTTCAGGGTCGTCGCCGAGGAACGGCACATCACGCGCGCCGCGGCCCGTCTCGGCATGCAGCAGCCGCCCTTGAGCGCGCAGATCCGGCAGCTCGAGACCGAACTCGGCGCCAGCCTGTTCATCCGGACGGCCCGTGGCGTGGTCCTGACCCCGGCGGGCCAGGCCTTTCTCGATGACGCCACGGCGATCCTGGCATCGGTCGACCGCGCGGCGGCGCGGACGGCCCAGATCGCCCGCGGGCAGTTGGGACGCCTGTCGATCGGATTCACCACCTCAGCCATTCTGCATCCGTTCGTCCGCCGCATCATGCGGGTGTTTCGCGAGACCTATCCGGCGGTCGAGCTCGACCTGGACGAAGGCAATGCGGCCAGGCTGACGCGGTCGGTCGTCAGCGGCGCCATGGCGGCGGGATTTCTGCGCATCCCGGTCGACCGCCCGCCCGGCGTGGCGTTCGTGGAATTGCTGCACGAGGAACTGCTGGTCGTGCTGCCGGTCGGCCACCGCCTGTCCGGCCGATCGGATGCGCTGGATCTGGGCGAGCTTGCCCAGGAACGCTTCATCCTGGTGCGCCAGCACGGAGCACCCGGCATTTACGAGAATGTGGTTGCCGCGTGTCGGGCCGCGGGCTTCGAACCGTCGATCGCGGCCGAGGTGCCGCACATGCTGACCAACGTCAATCTCGTCGCGGCCGGGGCCGGCATCTCGGTCGTTCCGGCCTCGATGAGCCAGATCGGTCTGCAGGACGTGCGCTATTGCCGATTGCGTGCCGCACCGCCGCTCACGGCACCGCTCACCATGGCCGCCCTCAGCGACAATGGCGACCCGATCCTCGCCAACCTGTTGGCCATCGCCCGGGACTTGGCCGCGGCCGAAGTGGGCCCGGCTACCGCGTACGCCCGCTGATCTGGCTGCCGGCATCCCGCGGCAGGCGGATATATCCCACGAGGGAGACCAGGACCATGCCGCCGGCGAGCGCAAAGGCGACCCGGAAGTCGGCGAGGACGAAGCTTGCGGGGGCGCTGCCCTGGAGGGCTGAGGCAATCCGCAGGGACAAGGCGCCGAAGGCGATGCCCATGCCGATCGTCATCTGCTGCGCCACGCTCCACAGCGTGCTGGCCGCGCCCTTCTGTCCGGGCGAAACATCGGCATAGGCCAGGGTCGCCAGCGTGGTGAACTGCAGCGAGCGCGCCAGGCCATAGGCGAACAGCACGCCGATCAGGATGGCGAGCGGCGTCGATGGCGCCAGCCAGCCGCACGCCAGGGTGCAGACCACAGCGATCGCGCCATTGACCGCCGCAATGGTACGAAAGCCGAATCGCCGCAAGATCCGCGTCGTGAAGAACTTCATGCTCAGATTGCCGAGCGCGCTCGCCAGCAACAGCAGGCCCGAGCGAAATGGCGACAGGCCGAAGCCGAGCTGGAACAGCAACGGCGTCAGATAGGGCACCGCCTCGATGCCGATCCGCGTGGCGGACCCCCACAGCACGGTCACGCTGAAGGTCGGCACGCCGAGCGTCGTCAGATCGAGCAGCGGATGCAGCGCCCGATGCGCATGCCGGACGGCGACGATGCCGATGACCAGACCCGCCAGCATGAAGCCGATGGCCTGGACCAGATCCGTCTCCTGGTGACTGGCGAGTTCGGTGCCGTACAGCAAGAAAATCAGCGCGGCGCCGCTCAGCAGGAATCCGGTCCGATCCAGCGGTCGCTTCGCCGTCTCGCGCTGATTCGGCACGAACCGGACGATGGCTGCGAGCGCCAGCAGTCCGAACGGCACGTTCAGGAAGAAGATCCAGTGCCAGGACGCGTAGGTCGTGATGAAGCCGCCGAGCGTCGGGCCGATCACGGGGGCGAGGATGCCGGGCCAGGTGATGGTCGAGATTGCCTGCATCAGCCGGCCGCTGTCGGTATTGCGGATGACGATCATCCGCCCGACCGGCACCATCATGGCGCCGCCGATGCCCTGCAGGATCCGCGAAGCGGTGAACGACACCAGCCCGACCGAGAAGCCGCACGCGACCGACGCCAGGACGAAGATGACGACGGCCAAGGCGAAGACGCTGCGCGAGCCGAACCGGTCGGCGATCCAGCCGCTGACGGGAATGAACACGGCGAGCGTCAGCATGTAGGCGGTCATGCCGAGGCTGACCTCGTTCGGGCCGACCGAGAAGGACCGCGCCATCTGCGGCAGGGCCGTCGCGATGATTGTGGTGTCGAGATATTCCATGAAGAAGGTTGCGGCGACGATGAACGGCAGCACGGCGCTGTTCTGCCTGGGGGTGGAATCCGGCGCCGGCATGTGCGTACCCCTGAAGTGTTCCGACGGGGCATCGGGTCGAACAGCCCCGTCCCGCACCGCTTCGGCAGGCTAGCGGCGCGGGCGCCCGATGAAAATGCCGGATCGAAGCAGGGGGATGCTCGAAAAACGTATGGGTGCGAGTCCAAGGCCGCCCGGCGGCGCTCAGGGCATGAGCGTCGCCGGCGTCCGTCTGATTTTCCCACAACGCATAAATCTGGTGGTCCGATTCACTAGCGCAGCAGGTTGGACGTCGCGAGGTCGATCACCTCGTCGCCGCGGCCGTTCAGCACCGCCTTGGCCATCCACAGGCTGAAGCCGCCGACCTGTTCCATCGTCGTCTTGGGCGGCATGACCAGTTCGTGATGGTTGGTTACCACATCGACCAGGACCGGCCCGTCATGGGCGAACGCGGTCCCAAGCGCGCCTTCGACCTCGTCCGGGTGCTCGACCCGGATGCCCAGCACGCCCATCGCCGTCGCCATCTCGGCGAAATTGGGGTTCTGCAGATCGGTGCCGGTCTCCAGGAAGCCCGATGCCTTCATCTCCAGATCGACGAAACCCAGCACGCCATTGTTGAAGATGACGATCTTCACCGGCAGCTTCTGCTGCGTCAGCGTGATGAAATCGCCCATCATCATGGCGAAGCCGCCGTCGCCGGACAGCGAGATGATCTGCCGTTTCGGATAGGCCGACTGCGCGCCGATCGCCTGCAGCATGGCGTTCGCCATCGAGCCATGGACGAAGGACCCCAGCAGGCGCCGCTTGCCGTTCATTTTCAGATAGCGGGCGGCCCAGACCGTGGGCGTGCCGACGTCGCAGGTGAAGACCGCATCCTCGGCCGCGATCTGGCTGACCAGCCGGGCCAGATATTGCGGATGGATCGGCGCGGTGCCGCGCCCGGCCGTCGCGAGATCGTCCAGCCCCTTGCGGGCGGTCTTGTAATGGGCGAGCGACCGGTCGAGATGGCCGCGGTCGGTCTTGGGCGTCAGGCGCGGCAGCAGCGCGGCCACGGTTGGCTTGATGTCGCCGGCCAGGCCCAGGGTCAGCGGCGTACGCCGACCGAGCCGGGTCGGATCGATGTCGATCTGCGCGACCTGGGCGCCCTCCGGATAGAATTGGCGATAGGGGAAATCGGTGCCGAGCATCAGCAGCGCGTCGCACTCCTTCATGGCGTGATAGCCGGACGAAAAACCGATCAGGCCGGTCATGCCGACGTCATAGGGATTGTCCCACTCGACATGCTCCTTGCCGCGCAGCGCATGGACCATGGGGGCCTGCAGGGCTGCGGCCAGCGCCACGACCTCGTCATGGGCGCCGGCACAGCCGGCACCGGCCAGGATCGTGACCTTGCGGGCGCCATTCAGCAGATCGGCGAGTTCGGTCAGGTCGGCCTCCTCGGGACGCAGCAGCGGCGGGGTCGGCAGCAGCCAGCGGCTGGGCGACGGCGTCGTGATCTGCTGCATCGCCACGTCGCCCGGAATGACCAGCACGGCCACGCCGCGCTTGCCGACTGCCTGGCGCAGCGCGATGTCGAGCACGCGTGGCATGACGCCCGGCGTCGAGACCAGCTCGGTATAGTGGCTGCACTCGGTGAACAGCTTTTCCGGATGGGTCTCCTGGAAATAGCCGGCGCCGATCTCGCTGCTGGGAATATGCGCCGCGATCGCCAGTACCGGCGCGCCGCTGCGGTGGCAATCATACAGGCCGTTGATCAGATGCAGATTGCCCGGACCGCAGCTGCCGGCGCAGACCGCGAGCTTGCCGGTCAATTGCGCCTCGGCCCCGGCGGCGAAGGCGGCGGCCTCCTCATGGCGCATATGGACCCATTCGATGGTGCCCTTGCGCCTGAGCGCGTCGCTGAGCCCGTTCAACGAATCCCCGGTCACGCCATAGATCCGCCGAACGCCGGCGGCATGCAGCGTATCGACGATCAGTTCGGCGATGGTCTGTTTGGCCATGATGGTGATTTCCCCTGCTATCGACGCCCGTGCTCGCCGGCTTCCTGTCGCTCAGGAACGGAATCGGGGCGGCTTCGGTTGCAATGCCAAGGAGCGTGCTGAGCGGGATCGTGGCCGTGGCACCGGATTCCCTCAAATGCGGAGAGGAAAGCCTATAGAGGCCCGACGCCCGTCGATTGTCCGATCTCACCATGTTTTGGACAAGAGCAGGATATTTTCTGATTTGGCCGAATCGGGGAAATGCGCGGCTTCGAAAGTTATCCGGCCTCGATCCATTTTTAACTAAATCTGAGGAAGCAGCACGCTTCCAATAGACGATTCGTGAGGGCTCACGGACACTGTCGGTTTTCGTGCCATCGGGAAAACCGGCAAGAATTTTCAGGGAATGGAAATGAGTATTTCTGGCGATAGATGCATCAGGCGATTCGTCGATGGTCGTTTCTTTCTTGGAATTATCCTCTCTACAATCCTCGGGGTCACCGGTATTTCGCGTGCCGGGGCGTCGCCCAGGCTGGTCTCGCTGGTCTATAACTCAAACGTCAACAGTCCTCAGCAGATCGGCGCCGATGCGTTTCGCAGCGCGCTGCTGGCTCAGATGGCGGGGCGCGTTGCGGTCGATGAGCGCGGCAGCGGCGCTCTGGGCAGCGAGAACGCCATTCTGGCCGGCATCCAGGTCGGCGCGGTCAATGTGACGGTCATTTCGGCCTCGGTCGTCGCCTCGGTCGTGCCCGATCTGGGTGTCTTCGATATTCCGTTCCTGTTTCGCGATGCGGCCCATGCGAAGGCCGTTGCCGAGGGTCCTGTCGGCGCCGCGATCGCGACCAAGTTTCCGGACAAGGGCCTGATCCTGCTGGCGATCGGCAAACAAGGCTTTCGCAACATTACGAATTCGAAACGGCCGATCCGCACGCCCGCCGATCTGGCCGGCCTCAAGATCCGGTTGATCCCGAACGAGGTCTATCAGATGACCTTCAAGGCGCTCGGCGCCGAGGTCGTGCCGATGGAGTTCCCCCTGGTCTATTCGGCACTCAAGGACGGTCGGATCGATGGGCAGGAGAATCCGATCTCGTCGATCGCGGGCAGCCGCTTCCAGGAAGTTCAGAAATATCTGAGCCTGACCTCTCATTTCTTCGCCTCGATCGTGTTCGTCGCGAACCGCGACTTTTTCCAAGGCCTGGATCCGGCCGACCAGGCGGCGTTGATCGCCGCCGCCAAGGTCGGGGCGGAGGCCACGTGGCAAGCGGGTGCCGAGACGGACGCGAAGTCGCTCGGCGAGCTGCGCAAGGGCGGCATGGAGATCATCGAGACCGTCGATCGCCAGCCGTTCGTCGATGCGGTCAAGCCGCTGGAGCCGGAGTTCGAGAAGCGGTTCGGCAAAGAGACGCTGGCCGCCATCCGATCGACGCACTAAGCCGCGAAGGGAACCCATCATGGACGCGATCCTCAACTTCTCCCGTATCGGCATCCGCCCGCGCGTCTTGGGCGGCTTCGGTCTGATCCTGGGCTTTCTGCTCATTCTGGCCGTGTTCGTGGTCGACCAGGTCGGCCAGATCGGCGACACGATCGGCGAACTCGTCACCAGTGCCGACGGCGACGCCGGCATGGCTCGGGTCCATACGTCACTGCTGACGGCGAACATTGCGGTCGAGAAATTCATCCGGACCCGCAATCTGGGCGATCGGGACGCCGCGACCAAGGCGATCGAGGGTTTCGGGCAGACCTTCGATCAGATCGATCAGCGCTTCGGCGGCCTGTCCGCGATCGCGGCGGGGCGCGATGTGCTGAAGGCCGCCCTGGTCAACTATGGCGCGTCATTTACCGCTGTGTCCGGCGCGATCGACCATCTGCGTGGGGCGGCCGCGAAGACGGAGGCGCTCGGCGCGGCCGCGGCACTCGATACCAGCGGCATCGCGGTGATCGCGGCGAACCAGACCGGGGCGAACAATGCGGTCAATCCGTTCAGGCTGCCGGGCAGCGTCGATATGCTGCGCGCGTCGATCACACGCTATACGGCAAGCCAGGTCCAGGGCGATGCCGACGACACCAAACTGGCATTCGGCTATACGGTTCAGGCGATCGGCGATTCCGAAGCCGAACTCGGCAGCACCGGCGACCCGCAGATGAAAGCGCTGATCGCCGCCGTTAAAAAGACCGTGTCGGACGACGTGCCGGCGGTCGACGATGTGATCAAGGCGACCGGCGAACTGCGTAAGAGCCAGACCGATCTCGCGGCGTCGAGTGCCGCGATCGGCGACCAGACCGACAAGATCAACCTGGCCCTGAGCAAGCTGCGATCCGAACAGAGCGACAAGACGGGCGCTGCCGTCCAGCGGACCCGCACGCTGGTGATCGCCGTTGCCGTGGCCGCCCTGGTGTTGGGCGCACTGCTCGCCTGGATCATCGGGACCAGCGTCGCCGGTCCGATCGTCAAGATGACCTCGCGCATGCAGTCGCTGGCGGCGGGCCAGCTCGAAGCGCCGATTCCGGGCGGTGATCGGCGCGACGAAATCGGGCTGATGGCGCGGGCGGTCGAGGTGTTTCGCGACAATGCGGCGACGGTGCGGACTCTGGAGCTGGAAAGCGCCGGGCAGCGCGAACAGGCCGAGCATGCGCGCATCCGGATGATGGACGATCTCGCCGACCGGTTCGATCGGGGCATGGCGGGCGTGATCAGCGGCGTCGCCGGACGGGCGGAACAAATGGGCAAGAGTGCCGAGGTGCTGGCCCGCGTGGCCGAACGGGGGCGTGGGTTGGCCGAAAGCGTCGCCGCGCGCTCGGAACAGGCATCGGCGAACGTTCAAACCGTCGCCGCCGCGACCCAGGAGCTGTCCGCCTCGATCTCCGAGATCTCGCAGCAGGTATCCCGTTCGGTCTCGGTCTCCACCAAGGCCAAGGACGAAGCGCTGCGGACGTCGGAATTGATGAACGGTCTGTCGCAGGCCGCGGCCAAGATCGGCACCGTGGTCCAGCTCATCCAGGCGATCGCGAGCCAGACCAATCTCCTGGCTTTGAACGCGACGATCGAGGCGGCCCGGGCCGGCGACGCCGGCAAGGGCTTTGCCGTCGTGGCCAACGAGGTGAAGAGTCTGGCGACGCAGACCGCGCAGGCGACCGAAGAAATCGCCGGCCAGATCAATGCGATCCAAAGCTCCACGGGTCAGTCGGTGGCGGCCATCACCCAGATCGGCCAGACGATCGGCGAGATGACCGAGATTGCGACCGCGATCGCGGCCGCGGTCGAGGAGCAAGGGGCGGCGACCGGTGAAATCGCCCGCAATATCGAGGAGGCGGCCAGTGGCACGACCGCGGTCATGCACGAGATCTCGGAGGTGCGGACCGTCGCGGGCGAGACCGACGCCGGGGCCGAAGCCGGCCTCGCCGCGGCGGCGGCGCTGGAGCAGCAGGCGGCGGCCCTCAAGGCAACCGTCGAGGAGTTTCTGGCGACCGTGCGTTCGGCGGCTTAGGATTCGACCTCAAACGTCCGGCGCCCATCGAACGGCCGTTAGCAGCCGCCAGCGGCGGCAACGCGGATCACGGGGTACAGGAATCGATCCCGAATATCGGCCGCCTCAAGAAATCCCGGTCTCGATCGACAGGCGGATGAGGTCGGCGGTCCGGGCGACGCCGAGCTTCGTCTTGATATGGCCGCAGGTGTTGGCGACGGTCTTGTAGGCGATGCTCAGGGTCTGGGCGATGTCGGCCAGACTATGGCCCTTGCCGAGCAGGCGCAGGATCTCCAGCTCGCGTTCGCTCAGATCGCCGAGGGCGCTCTGGCCCGAGGCCGATTGCAGCAGCAGTTCCTGGGCGATCTCGTTCTCGACATAGCGCGCGCCGTCGAGCACCCGCCGGACGGCGATCAGCAGTTCGTCGGGTGCCGCACTCTTGCTGACGTAACCCAGCGCGCCGGCCTGGAGCGCGCGGGTCGCGTAGAGTGGTTCGGCATGCATGCTGAACACGAGAATGCGGGCCCGATCGTCTTCGAGCAGCAACCGGTTGAGCAGTTCGAGCCCGCCCAGGCCAGGCAGGTTGAGATCGAGCAGCGTGATATCCGGCCGCTGCTCCCGATACAGCAGCAGCGCATCCCGCCCGGTGGCGGCCTCGCGCAGCTCGGCGCCCGGCAGGGTCGCCAGCAGCCGACGCAATCCGCCCCGGACGATCGCATGGTCGTCGACGATCAAGATCTTCATGGCGCGGCCATGGGGGCTCGAGCGAAACGCGGCAGCACCGCCGTCAAGGCCACGCCGCGCGCGTCGCGTCGATTGCCGACCTGCAGGGTCCCACCCAGCGCCGCGATCCGCTCCGTCATGCCGATCAGGCCGAAGCCGGCCTCGCCCGTGGTGTCGTCGATGCCGTTACCGTCATCGACGATGGCGACGCGGATGCGATCCTCGTCTTCGGCCGCGATCGTCACCTGGATGTGGCGCGGGCTGCCGTGGCGCACCGCGTTGCTCATGCCTTCCTGAATGATTCGATAGATCGTACCGTCGATCCGCTCGTCCGGGGTGCCGCAGCGGACGCCCAGATCGATCCCGACCTTGATGCCGGGCGCGCGCCGGCGCCAGAACGCGGCCAGCGTCTCGACGGCGTCGGCCAGACCCAACCCCAGGGGACCGACCGGCCGGAGCCGCCCGAGGGTCGCCTTGACCTGGCGTTGCATATGGGCGACCGCATCCCGGATCGTCGCGACCCGCTCGGCGATCTCCGGGCGGCGTCCGTCGGTGACCAGTTGCGGGATCGCGGCGGCATCGACGCTGACGGCGAACAGAAAGGGACCGATCTCGTCATGAAGGTCGCGGGCCAGCTCGGCCCGTTCTTCTTCCTGCAGATGCTGCAATCGCTCATGCAGCCGTCGGTTCTTCGCCTCGAGCCCGGTCAGCCGCTCGGCCATCCGGTTGAAGCCCTGCGCCAGCCGGGCCAGCTCCGGCGCCCCCCCGGGCGTGAGGCGCGCGTCGTAATCGCCGGCGCCGATGCGCTGAAACGCCTGAACGGCCACCTCCAGCGGGGCCAAGCCGCGCCGGACCGTCCAGGGCACCAGCAGCAGGGTCAGCAGGCTGAACAGGCCCAGCACGACCAGACTATCCGCGAGTTGCCCCCAAACCTCGCTGACCTCGTTCCTGAGATCGGCCTGCAGCATGATGGCGCCGCGCCCGATCGTCGCCGGGATCGGGAAGCGCAGCACCCGCGGGGTCACGCCGAGCAGGTGCACGAACCAGTCGGGCACCGGACGCGCCGGGATGGCGAGCGACGAGATCAGCGCCGGCTCGCCCCGGCCGTCGAGCAGCACCGCCAGCACATGGCGGTCACCGTCGAAGGTGCCGATCAGCCGGGTCAGCTCCTGACCGGGGTCCTGGGCCCGTGGCAGTTGGGTCAGGGCATTTTCGACGCTATGCGCGCCGACATCGATCGCCGCACTCAGCTCGGTTTCGACCGAGCGCGCCGCATGCCAGCAGGCGAGCGCGCCGCCCAGCACCAAGCTGACGATCAGCACCAGCATGATCGAGACGATCAGGCGCAACTGCAGCGACAGGCGGTTCAGACCCATTGTTCGGGCTCCTTCCGCACCATCCTAGCGCCTGATCCGGGCGGTTTCGCAAGATCGGGAAGTTTTCCCGCTGAATTCGGGAAGAAGGCCCATCGCCGGGGCCGGCGCTTTCGCCCGTAATGGGGTGCCGGATGGGATCAACCCGTCGGTGCCGGGAGGATGATGCATGGGGCGATCGGAAGCCTGGATGGCCGGTCTGGTGATGGGTCTGTCGTCGATGGCCGCATTGGCCCAGACCGTGCCCGACCAGCCGCCGGTGGAGACGATTACGGTCGTCGGCACGACGCCATTGCCGGGCAACGGCGTCGATCGCGACAAGGTGCCGAGCAATGTCCAGATGCTGTCGGGCGCGGATCTTACGCGCGACGGCAACATCGATCTGACCGGCGCCCTCGGCAGCCGCCTCGCCAGCGTCAACCTGACGCCCGAACAAGGCAATCCGCTGCAGCCGGACTTCCAGTATCGCGGCTTCGATGCCTCGCCGATCCTGGGGGCGGAGGATGGCCAGGGCCTCGCGGTCTATCAGAACGGCGTGCGCGTCAACGAGGCGTTCGGCGACCTGATGAACTGGGATCTGGTGCCACAATTCGCGGTCAATCGCACGACGCTGTTCAGCGCCGATCCGGTGTTCGGTCTGAACGCGATCGGCGGCGCGCTCGTGCTGGAGATGAAGAATGGCTTCAACGCGCCGGGCGGGTCGGTCGAATTGTCCGGCGGCTCGTTCGGGCGCATCACCGGCACGGCCGAATGGGGCGTCCAGTCCGGCAATTTCGCCAGCTATATCGGCGTGCGCGGCTATGCCGACAACGGCTTTCGCGACCATTCGTTGTCGGCGATCAACCAGATCTATGCCGATGTCGGGGCGGAGACCGGCCAGGGCACGCTGCACCTGTCCTATGCCGGTGCCTCCAACAACCTGCAGGGCGTCGGCCCGACGCCGGTCCAACTGCTGAACCAGGATCGCAGCGCCGTCTTCACCTATCCGCAGGCGATCCTCAACGATGTCGGTCTGTTGACGCTCAGCGGCTCCTATAAGCCGTCGGACCGGCTGACCCTGAATGGCACGCTGTATTACCGTCACTTCAGCCAGCGCCTGATCGACGGCAATACGACCGATGCCAGCGACCAGGGCTGCGCCAATGCCGCCGACAATCCGGACGGCGCGTTCCTGTGCCTGGGCACGGCCGGCAACACGCTCTATGACCGGGCCGGCCATCCCGTGCCGGATTTCCTCGGCGCCGCGATCGCGTCCGGTGCCGACGTCACCTATGGCGAGATCGACCGGACCGAGACCGACACGGACGGGCTGGGCGGCACGCTCCAGGCGACCTGGACCCAGCCGCTCTGGGGCCATGACAATCATCTGGTGGTCGGCGGCTCGCTCGATCATGGCGACACCAGCTACCGGGCGACCAGCGAGCTGGGCTCGCTCGGCGCCGACCTGCTGGTCCATGGCAGCGGCATCATCATCGACCAACTGGCCAATCCAGAATCCGCCGCCCAGGCGCTCGCGGCCGGGCTGTTGATCGGCCCGACCGACCTGCAGGCGACCAACGATTATTACGGCCTGTTCCTGACCGACACGCTCGACGTGACCGATGCGCTCTCGATCACTTTCAACGGCCGCTACAATCTGGCCCAGATCGACCTGTCCGACCGGCTCGGCACCGGGCTCGACGGCCATCACCGCTACGACCGGTTCAATCCGGGCGGCGGCGCCACCTACAAGATCACGCCCGAAATCACCGCCTACGCCAGCTATTCCGAGGCCAACCGCGTGCCGACGCCGGGCGAGCTCGCCTGTGCCGACCCGAGCCGGCCCTGCATCCTCGATGGCTTCCTGGTCGCCGATCCGGATCTGAAGCAGGTCGTGGCGCAGACCTACGAGGCGGGGCTGCGGGGCCATTTCGCAGCGCCCGCGCTCGACGGCCGCTTCACCTGGAACCTCGGGCTCTATCGGACCGACAGCCAGAACGACATTCTCGACGTCGCGACCGCGCTGTTCAGCACCGGCCAGGGCTATTTCACCAATGCCGGCAGCACGCGCCGCCAGGGCATCGAGGCCGGGCTGGGGTTCCGGTCCGGCGATTGGAGCCTGGATGCCGACTATAGTCTGGTCGATGCGACCTTCCGCAGCCGCATCGCGCTGCCGTCCAACAGCCCGTTCGCCGATCCGGCGACCGGCGATATCACGGTGCTGCCCGGCGATCACCTGCCGCTCATCCCGCGCCACCGCCTGACGCTCAGCGCCGAGTACCAGATGACGCCCGCCTGGCAGGTCGGCGCCGACCTCAAGGTCCAGAGCAGCGAATATCTGCTGGGCGACGACAGCAACCAGGGGCCGAAGATCGCCGGCTCCCACGTGGTGAACCTGCATTCCTCCTGGTCGATCACACCCTGGTTCACGCTGTTCGGCGAGATCGACAATCTGTTCGACGAGAAATACTACACCTTCGGCGGCTTCACCCAGTTGGACGGCCTGCCGCCGAGCTTTCAACTGACCGACGCCCGAACGTTCAACCCGGCGGCACCGCGGGCGTTCTTCGTGGGGGTGCGGGGGACGTTTTAGGCCGTGCCGGATGCCCGTTTAATATCGTTTCATCCCGTTTCACTTGCCGGTTTGGGGCGATGGGGGCGATCGTCGAGCCAGTCGCACACAGGCTCCGGTTGCGGCACCAGGTGCGCCGGAGCGACAGCGGAGGGCCATCGGAATGCAAGCCGTCGTCACGCAGCCGGCAACGTCGATAGCTCAGTCACGGCAGACGCGTATTGTGAGCTTCCAACCCTATCCCCCAGGGCTTCTGCCGGTCGGCGGTGCGCAGGAGACGCGAGCCCAAGTCGGGTGCGGCGATCCGGATGCGGCCCGATCCGGCGATGTCGAGGCGGTCAGGACCGACCCCATCGTCGCGGCTCTCAACGCAGTCCTACAAACCGCATGCGACCAGACCGCATTGCCCAGTGCCCTGTTCGTGCGTTCCATCGAGCGCGCGATCCAAGCCCATCTTGCGCATGAACATCGCGTGGCTAGATCCTCGTCCGCCACGCGCTGTCGAGGGCTTACCCGGTCGCAGGAGCGCCGCGCGAAGCATTTCCTGGCAACGGATACGGGAGAGTATGTCTCGATTGCGCGGGTTGCCGAGGTCTGCACGCTCTCGCGGAACTATTTCATCCGGGCCTTCAAAGAAACGACGGGTGAGACACCGCACCGTTGGCGCAGCAGATTTCGCGTCGAAAAGGCGAAGGAACTCCTGCAGGGGGACCGGTCGATTGCGGAAATCGCGTTGGATTGTGGTTTTGCGGATCAGAGCCATCTGACGCGTGCCTTCGCGAAGGTGACCGGTCTGCCGCCGGGCGTATGGCGGCGAAAGTACCGGGGCACTGCCGATGGCCTCGTCCACGATTTCGGAGGCTGAGCGCCGTTCGCTGACGTTCGGCGTCGGTCTGCAAGAGAGCTCGCTTACAGGGAACGCCGGGGAAGCAACCAGACCGAGACGAATTCGACGACCTCCGCTTCGCTCCAGCCTGCACCTTCGGCCTTGCGGGCCTGGAGTTCGTCGGCCGAAAGCCCCGCACTCAGAAGTTGGGAGAGCCTGGCATAGAGCTGCCGGTCCGACGGTTCCAGCTTTTGCCCTCGCCGCGCGCGTTCCGCTTCCAAGGCGCCGGTGAGCTGCGCCGCCTCCGCAAAGCGTCCTTCGAACGCGCCGAGTACCGCCCATTGCTGCAAGCACACGAGTGCGGGGAAGTCCCCTTGCTCGACCAGAATCGCAAAGGCCTCTTCGAGCAGGGCGCGCGCCTTCTGCGGGTTGCCTTGCGCCATCAGGTATGTTGCAAGATTGCATAGCGCCAGGCCGAGCGCGAACTTCCCCTGCGCTCTCGCGCAGGATACCGATTCCCACCCGCGCTCGATCGCCCGCTCGAGATCGCCGGCCAGGTATTCCACGAGTCCGAGATTGATGAGAAACCCGGCCTCGTAGACGATTTTCAACGAGCGCGCCAGGTCGAGCGCTTGCGTGAAATAGCGCCGGGATTCGGCGAGGTCGTTCTCCCACATCGCCACGACGCCGAGCTGGTTCATGAGCCTCAGCCGGGTTTTCTTGAAACTGCTGCCGGCGAGCAGGTCCCAGGCTTCCAGCAGGATGGCCTTGCCTTCGGCATAGCGCTGCTGAAAGGCGGGATAGACACCGATCGTGACCAGCATGCCCGCCAGTTGCGGCCGGTCATCGAGCTGGCGATAGAAATCCGCCGCCCGCTCCGCATACGGCAGTGCGTGTGGTGAACGGGTCAGCTGCCAAAGTTCTACCATTCGCTTCAGCAAGCCCGCTGCGATCGCGGGCGGCGTGTCCCGGTCGATGAGCGGGATGGCCCGATCGAGATATCGGCGACCCTCGGCAATCTGAAACATCATCTGAAACAGACGTCCGCCCGGCCCCGCAAGCGCCATCGCAACGTGCCGCCGTGCCGGCTCGGCCAGCGCCCAGTCCAGCGCCGCGCGCAAATTGTCGATCTCCGGCCGATAGGGTGCCAGCCATTCCGGGTCGGGCGTCGTCTCCCAGATGGCCTCGGCGTGGTCGAAGACCCCGATGAAATGCCGCGCATGCCGCTCTGCCGCGACATCGCCTTCACCGCTGTCATGCAGCTGCTCCGCAGCGTAGAGCCGCAAGGTATCCAGCAACCGGTAGCGGGGCGGCTCCTCGCTCTCGATCGTCACCAAGGACCGATCGATCAGCCGGCCGAGCGCATCCACGGCCTCCCAGTAGTCCGATCCCTCATCCCCGGCGACAGCAACCGCAGCGTCGAGCGTGAAGCTGGCCGGGAACACGGCGACGCGGCGAAACACGCTTTGCTCTTCGGGTGTCAGCAGCGCATGGCTCCAGGCCAACACGGCACGAAGCGACCCATGCCGCGTCTCGCCGCCGGGCGGGAGGCTCTTCAGCATCCTCAACCGATCATCGAGACCGCCGCGCAACCCCTCCACACCCAACATGCGGACGCGGGCGGCTGCCATCTCGAGTGCGAGCGGAATGCCGTCGAGGCGCCGGCAGATTTCGCTCACACCGGCAGCGTTGTCGCTTCGAAGCTCGAACCGGCGATCGGCGTTGCGGGCCCGGGCGACGAAGAGGTCAACCGCGCCGAAACCGCCGATATCGATCGCGCTCACCGGCGGGACGGCTAAAGGATCAAGGCGGTAAACCTGCTCGGAAGGGATTTGCAGGTCCGCCTGACTGGTCGCCAGCACCGAGAGGTGGGGGGACCGGTCGAGCAGGGCCTGGATCAGTACCGATGCCGCCGCCACCAGATGCTCGCAATTGTCGAAGATCAACAGCCGCGGCTCTCCGCCGATCGCGGCCACGATGGCTTCGATGGCCATGTCAGCGTTCGGCAGCGCGACACGGAGCGTCGTCGCCGTGGCACTCACCACCGCCGCCGGATCGGTAAGGGGCGCCAGATCGATCAACCAGACACCGGCTGGGAAGCTTCCCAGCACCTCCCAGCCGAGTTCCAGCGCCAGCCGGGTCTTTCCGACCCCGCCCGGACCGACGAGCGCCACAAGCCGGCTTTCGAGGATGTGCTGCTTCAGTGCGGCCAGGTCTATCGTGCGGCCGATCAATCGTTCCGAGACGGCCGGCAAATTCGTGGCCGAGGGCAGCGGGCCGGGTACGTGCCGGGCAAGCGGGCCCTCGGGCCCTGCCTCAGCCTCTTCGGTCGCGGGAACGGGCTGGCGCTCTTGCCATGTGACAGAGGCGTCTGCACTGAAGAGATAGCCCCGGCCCGGGAAGGTCTTGACCATATTCCGGTCCGGTCCAAGGGCCTTGCGCAACGCGGAGAATTGGACGGCCAGGTTATTTTCCTCAACCCGGACATCGCGCCAAACCCGGCTGAAGATTTCGTCGCGATGGACGATCTCGCCGTGCCGCTCGATCAGCAGCTCGAGAATCTCGAAGGCCCGCCGCCCGATCGGGACGACCGCCCCGTCCGCCGTCAGCGTGCCGCGCCGATGCCAGAGCTCGAAATGCCCGAAGCGGGTCGATATCCTGGTCTGTACCGAGATGGCTAAGCCCCCTTATGATCGTTGCAGGCATCGGATGCCGGCACTTCGGGTGCCGGCGCAACCTGCATCGTAAGCAGTTGGAGTGTAGCGCAAAAGGTTGCCGCGCACCCAGGTGAGCGCGTCGGAAGGCGACGATGTCCTCATGGGGCCATAGGATGGGCGCCTGCGGGAGAGGTCCGGGATGGCGGGCGCTCCTCACCCTCATTGAAACCGGTCGCTGCATTGAACTAGGTTCGTCCCAACGGGGACCCTGGCGCACTGGGCACCGGATGCGGCTTGGGAGGATGACATGAAGCGCTATGGCCAATCGGGCGGGCTCGACCGCCGCTCCCTCTTCGCTACCGCCGCCTCGGCCATCGCGATCGGCGCTTTGCCGCGGACTGCGTTCGCCGCAGGGCCCGTGCCGGTCAGTCCCCTGATGGCGACGCTCAGCAGCTACATGGCGGACGCGGGCGGCAGGGCGCTTCCCGACGAGGTCGTGGAGAAGGCGAAACACCACATCCTCGATACTTTCGCGGCCATGATCTCGGGATCGAACCTTCCGCCGGCACGCGCGGCGCTGAAATTCGCGCGGGATTACGCGACCGACGCCACGGCGACGATCGTCGCATCCCGGATGACGGCGAGCCCGCTCGAAGCCGCCTTCGTCAACGGCATGCTCGCCCAGTCCGACGAGACGGACGATTCGAACGAATACTCGCAGTCGCATCCCGGCTGCGCCGTGGTGCCCGCGGCGCTTGCGGCGGGGGAGAAGTTCGGGGCCGACGGCCTGCATTTCCTGCGCGCCGTCACGCTCGGCTACGATATCGGCCCGCGCGTCACCATCAGTTTCGGTGCCGTCGATTTCCGCGACAACAGCCACAAGTCGACGCATGCCATCGCGGAGCTGTTCGGCGCGGCGGCCGCGGCGGGCTCGCTCGCCAAGCTCGACGCGCAGCAGATGCGCTGGATGCTCGATTATTGCGCCCAGCAATCATCGGGCATTGGCGCTTGGACGCGCGATACCTCGCATATCGAGAAGTCCTTCGTCTTCGCCGGCATGCCGGCGCGGAGCGGGGTGACCGCCGCCCTGGTCGTCCAGTCCGGCTTTACCGGCATCGACGACATTTTCTCCGGACCGGACAATTACTTCGACGCCTATGCGCCGGATGCCAAGCCTGAACTCCTGATCGATCAGCTCGGTCAGCGGTACGAGATCACGCGTACGAACATCAAGAAATGGACGGTCGGCTCGCCGATTCAGGCACCGCTCGACGCCATGAACGCCATCTTCCAGCAGCAAAAGGTGAACCCCGACGACGTCAAATCGATCGTCGTTCGCTTGGCCCATACGGAAGCGCGCACGGTGAACAACCGCGAGATGCCGGATATCTGCCTGCAACACATGATTGCCGTGATGCTGCTCGACAAGACCGCATCGTTCGAGGCCGCGCACGACAAGGCGCGCATGAGCGATCCCGTCGTTTTGAAACAGCGGGCGAAGGTGCAGCTGATCGAGAGCGAGGAGCTGGAGAAGCTGGAGCCGGCGCGACAGGCGATCGTCGAAATCACGATGAACGACGGCAGTGTCCTGAGCCACCGCGTGACGGCGGTCCGGGGGACGGCGGACAATCCGATGCCGCGCGACGAGGTCGTCCAAAAGGCCCGGGACCTATGCGTTCCCGTTATCGGCAAAGAGCAGACGAATGCCCTCGTCGAGAAAGTCTTTGCGCTCGAGAAGCTACGGAACGTCCGCGAGTTTCGCAGCGTGCTCCGCCGGGCGTAACGCTGCACGGCGATTGCCGTGCGCGCGGTTTCGCGGCACGCTTCCAGCGTGCGCAGCGTAACCGAGGGGGCGGCGTTTGAGCTATCACGCGACGGTCGCCGGCACCGTCTACTGCTTCGACGATCTGAAGATGCTGATGGCGCGGGCGACGCCGTTCCGGTCGGGCGACGCGCTGGCCGGCGTCGCCGCGGGCAGTGCCGCCGAGCGGGTCGCGGCCCAGATGGCGCTGGCCGACCTGCCGCTGCGGCGTTTTCTGGACGAGGCGGTCGTGCCCTACGAGGCCGACGCGGTCACGCGGCTCATTCTCGATGGTCACGATGCCGAGGCTTTCGCCCCGGTCGCCAGCCTGACCGTCGGCGGGTTTCGCGACTGGCTGCTGCAGGACGCGACCGACGGGAGCGTCCTGGCGGCCCTGGCCCCGGGACTCATTCCCGAGATGGCGGCGGCCGTGTCCAAGATCATGCGGGCGCAGGACCTGATCCTGATCGCGGCAAAGATCGAGGTGGTGACCCGGTTTCGCAACACGATCGGCCTCAAGGGCCGGTTCTCGACCCGGCTGCAGCCGAACCATCCGACCGATGATCCGGCCGGCATCGCCGCCTCGATGCTGGATGGGCTGGCGAACGGTGCCGGCGATGCGGTGATCGGCATCAATCCGGTGTCGGACACGGTCGGGCGCGTCGGCGAGATCCTGCGGCTGATCGACGATGTGCGGCAGCGCTACGACATTCCGACGCAATCCTGCGTGCTGGCCCATGTCACGACCCAGATGGCGGCGCTCGAAGCCGGGGCACCGCTCGATCTGATGTTCCAGTCGATTGCCGGGACCGAGGCCGCCAACAGCGCGTTCGGCATCGATCTGGCGCTGCTGGCCGAGGCGCGGGATGCCGCCCTGTCGCTCGGGCGCGGCACGGTCGGCGACAATGTCATGTATTTCGAGACCGGCCAGGGCTCGGCGCTCTCGTCGGGCACCCATCACGGCTGCGACCAGCAGACGATCGAGGCGCGCGCCTATGGCGTGGCCCGCGCGTTCAAGCCGCTGCTGGTCAATTCGGTCGTGGGCTTCATCGGCCCGGAATATCTCTATGACGGCAAGCAGATCATCCGCGCCGGGCTGGAGGACCATTTCTGCGCTAAGCTCTTGGGCCTACCGATGGGCTGCGACGTCTGCTACACGAACCACGCCGAGGCCGACCAGGACGACATGGACCTGCTGCTGACCTTGCTGGTCAATGCCGGCTGCACCTTCGTCATGGGCGTGCCCGGTGCCGACGATGTGATGCTGAACTATCAAAGCACCTCGTTCCACGATGCGCTCTATATCCGCGCGCTGACCGGCAAGCCGCCGGCACCGGAGTTCGAGGCCTGGCTGATCCGCATGGGCGTGTTCGACCGGGCCGACCGGCGCGCGAACGTCCTGTTGCCGCCCGGCCTGGCCTTGTTGGCGCCATGACCACACCCACCCGCGATCCCTGGGCCCGGCTGCGCCTGGCCACCCCCGCGCGCATCGGCCTGGGCCATGTCGGACCGGGACAGCCGACGGCGGCCCTGTTGGCGTTCCAGGCGGCCCATGCCGCCGCGCGCGACGCGGTGCTGACCCGGCCCGATTTCGACGGGCTGGAACGGCGCCTGGCGTCGCTCGGCCCTGTCCGGCGGATCGCCAGCCAGGCGGCCGATCGCGCGACCTATTTGAAGCGTCCGGATCTGGGGCGTCTGCTCTCGGATGAATCGGCAGCCGCGCTTGCGGACGCGCCGAAGGGCGCGGATCTGCTGATCTTGATCGGCGACGGCCTGTCGGCCGCCGCGATCGAGCGTCAGGCCGTGCCGGTCGTCGCCGCCCTGATCCGGCACCTGCCCGGCTGGCGTCTGGCGTCGCTGCTGCTGGCCGAGGGCGCGCGGGTGGCGCTGGGCGATGCCGCGGCGGCGATCCTGGATCCGACGCTGGTGCTGGTGCTGATCGGCGAGCGGCCGGGCCTGAGTTCGCCCGATTCGCTTGGCGCCTATCTGACCTGGCGGCCCCGGCCGGGCACGGTCGATGCGGCGCGCAACTGCGTCTCGAACATCCACGCCGCCGGCCTTGCGCCCGAGCTGGCCGCCCAGCGCCTCGCCTGGCTGCTGACCGAGGCGCGGGCGCGCCGGCTGACCGGCGTCGGGCTGAAGGATGGCGCGCCGGCGCTCAGCGCGCCGGATGGCTCGTCATGACCTCCTCGATCAGGTCGCGATAGGCCTCGACCGGCTTGGTCTCCAGCCCGACGATCTTGGCCTGGTCGTCCCAGCGGCGCAGGCGCACCGCGTCCTGGGCCTGGGGGAGGTCGGCGAAGGCCTCGGCCTCGTCCGGGCTGAAGATGCCGCCCTGCAGTTCCAGGCTGCGCTTGGAGGCCGGCGACAGATCCTGCCAATAGGTCTTGTCGATCGCGCACAGATAGCGCTTGGCCGGGACATGCAGCCGCACCGGCTCGACCACGGCCGCGCCGAAATGCCGGGCGAGATAGGCGGCGCCGATCGCCTCGTGCCGGGCATCGATGCCGCGCTCGGCGATATCCTCGCCGCCGGTATGGATCAGATGGCCGACGTCATGCAGCAGGGCGGCCACGATCAGGGCCGGGCCGGCATGCTCCGCTTCGGCCAGGGCGGCGCTCTGCAGGGCGTGTTCGGCCTGGGTGACTTTCTCACCGAAATAGGCGTCGTCGCCATGGCGGGCGAACAGGGTGATCAAAACATCGGCTTCGGACATGGGACGGCTCCGGGCTTGTGGCGTTGACCGTGGGTATAGCCGAGTGCGATGACGGTTTTTTGGCGTGTCCGTCAGACTACCGCGCCTCCGGCGCATGAGATAGTCTCCGCCACCCGATTGATCCGAGGGAAATTCGCCCGTGACCCAGAAGCCTTCGCCCGCCATTCGTCCCGTCGTCCTGTGCATCCTCGATGGCTGGGGCTACATGCCGAACGGCAAGTCGAACTCGATCAAGCTGGCGCATACGCCGAACTGGAACCGGCTGACCGAGCATGCGCCGCACGGCACGATCGAGGCGAGCGAGCATTATGTCGGCCTGCCCGATGGCCAGATGGGCAATTCCGAGGTCGGCCATATGAACCTGGGCGCCGGCCGGGTCGTGATGCAGGAACTGCCGCGCATCGACAAGGCGATCAAGGACGGCTCGCTGGCGAAGGAGCCGGCGATCGAAAAATTCATCGCGACGCTGAAGCAGACCGGCGGCACCGCCCATCTGCTGGGCCTGATGTCGCCCGGCGGCGTGCATGCCCACCAGCGGCATATCGCGGCGCTCGCCCGCATCCTGGCCGATGCCGGCGTCAAGGTCGCGGTCCATGCCTTCCTCGACGGGCGCGATACGCCGCCCAAGAGCGCCGGCGAGTATCTCGAAACCTTCGCCAAGGACACCAAGGGCGAGAAGGGCATCGCGGTCGCGACCGTCGTGGGCCGCTTCTATGCCATGGACCGCGACAATCGCTGGGACCGGGTCGAGACCGCCTATCATGCGCTGGTCGGCGCCAAGGGCACTAAGGCCGATGACCCGGTCAAGGCCGTCGAGGCTTCCCACAAGGCAGACATCACCGACGAGTTCGTGAAGCCGGTCGTGGTCGGCGACTATGCCGGCATGAAGGACGGCGACGGCATCTTCATGGCGAATTATCGCTCCGACCGGGCGCGCGAGATCCTGTCGGCGCTGCTCGATCCGAAATTCGACAAGTTCGAGCGTGGCGCGCCGATCAAGTTCGCCGCCGCCTTGGGCATGGTCGATTACTCGACCGAGTTGAAGCAGTTCCTGGAAACGGTCTACCCGCCGGACGGGCTTGAAAACACCTTCGGCGAGATCGTATCGCGCGCCGGCTGGAAGCAGCTGCGCATCGCCGAAACCGAGAAATATGCCCATGTCACGTTTTTCTTCAACGGCGGCCGGGAGGAGCTGTTCAAGGGTGAGGAGCGCATTCTGGTGCCGTCGCCCAAGGTCGCCACATATGATCTGAAACCGGAGATGTCGGCGTTCGAGGTGACGGACAAGCTGGTCGATGCGATCCACAGCGGCAAGTTCGACGTGGTCGTGGTCAATTACGCCAACGCCGACATGGTCGGTCATTCCGGCAATATCGAAGCGGCCAAGAAAGCGGTCGAGGCGGTCGACACCTGCCTGGGCCGCCTGGCCGAGGCGGTGACCAGGGCCAAGGGCACGCTGCTGATCACCGCCGATCATGGCAATGTCGAGCAGATGACCGATCCGGTGACCGGTCAGCCCCACACGGCCCACACGACCAACCCGGTGCCGCTGGTGCTGATCAACGGGCCCGACTGGGTCGAGAAGATCGCGCCGCATCATGGCAAGCTCGCCGATATCGCGCCGACGCTGCTGGCGCTGCTGGGCCTGCCCCAGCCGAAGGAAATGACCGGCAGCTCGCTGCTCGTGCCGCCCGCGGCGTCGGCCGGTTCTGTTGCCCGGACCTAAGCCGTTCGGACTCGCGGTCCTGGCGCTGCTGCTGGCGACAGCGCCGGCCGCGGGCCAGACCGCGCCCGACGACAAACTGAAGGCGGTCGAGCAGAAGCTCCAGGCCGGCAAGCAGCAGAGCGATCAGCTCGACAAGCAGGCGGCGGCGCTCGCGGCCGAGCGTGCCCGCCTGCAGGATGCCTCCGTCTCGGCCGCGAAAAGCGCGCAGGATTACGAAGGCCGGCTGACCGAGCTCGAAGGTCAGTTGAGGACGCTCGATGTCGAGGCGGCGGCCAAACTCGGCGCGCTGGCGACCGATCAGAAACACGAGGCGGATCTGCTGGCGGCGCTGGAAAAGCTGTCGCAGAATCCGCCCGAGGCGATGCTGTTCGGTCCGTCGTCACCGGTCGATCAGGTCCGCGGCGCCATGCTGCTGGGCGCGGCCGTGCCGCAGCTGGAAGCCGAGGCCAAGGCGTTGCAGGCGACCATCGCCGACGTCAAACGCCTGAAAGCGGAGATTTCGGCCAAGCGGACCGAGGCGACCCAGAAGCAGACGGCGCTCGACGCCGAACGCACCCGCATCGGCATCATGATGCGGCAGAAGGCGGCGCTCGAAGGCCAGACGCGGGACGCGCAGAGCCAGACCCAGAAGAAGCTGGCCGCCCTCGGCACCGAGGCGAGCGACCTCAAGGATCTGATCACGCGGCTCGACCGCGAGCGGCAGGAGCGGGCCGAGGCCGAACGCAAACGCGCGGAGGACGCGCGGCAAAAGGCGGAACAGATCGCCGCCGCAAAGGCCGAAGCCAAGCGAAAGCAGGCCGAAGCGGTACCCCGCGACACTATGTCTGGGGGTGCCGAAAGCGCCGCGATCGCCGTGGCCCCGCCCGAACGGCCCAAGGGAACAGATCCGTTGGCGCCGCGCGTCGGCGGTCGTAAGCTGCAACCGGGCACGTACGCGGTGCCGGTTGCGGGCGAGATCGTCAAGCGTTTCGGGGAAACCGATGGTTTCCAGGATGCGAAGGGCCTGACCATCCGTACGCGGCCCGGCGCGCAGGTCGTGGCGCCGTTC